>JGI12316J15309_10004162_pt1 | contig 32402 bp, 31 predicted proteins | sample MarCyaLeptolynsp_FD_15309 | JGI IMG/M metagenome (IMG submission 15309) | reverse complement strand
AGTGAATGACGCAGGTCCGCGAAAACGTCAAGCGTTGCCGGGTTGAGCTGAATTCAACTGAGATTGACCGGCGTCCTGCCAAATAAAAAAAGGCGGTTCTGATGACCGCCTTTTTCATCCGAAATTGCCTTGACGGCTTATTCCGCCGCGTCTTCTGCAGCTGCCTGTTCAGCCTTCTTGGCTTCTGCCTTTGCTGCCTTGACGGCAGCGGCTTCGGCGCGGGCCTCTTCATTGAGACGCTTGGAACGGACGTTGGTGTTCTCGGTGATGCGGGCGGATTTACCGCGACGGTCGCGCAGGTAGTAGAGTTTCGCACGGCGGACTTTACCGCGGCGGACAACTTCAACACCCTCCAGCATCGGGGAATAGATCGGGAAGACACGCTCGACGCCTTCGCCGTAGGAAATCTTGCGAACCGTGAAGCTCTCGTTGATACCACCGCCGGAACGGGCGATGCACACGCCTTCATAGGCCTGTGTACGGGTACGGTTGCCTTCGGTTACCCTTACGTTAACGCGAACGGTATCACCAGGCGAAAATTCGGGAAGCTTGCGCTGCTCTTCGATCTTCGCCATTTCTTCAGCATTGAGCTGCTCGATGATATTCATGGCATTTTTCCCTTTTCAATTACAAAGCGGCCAGAGCGCGTCCCTCCAATCGGGAAACGGATTCGCCAACTTTGGGCCATGTTGCATATCAGCCGGAATGCCTTGAAGACCGGACAAACACCGACCTTTTCAGGCCCTGACGTCGAAACTCAGGGGATTCTTTCACCAGCTTCGCGGGCGTATACAGCAAAAGCCAGGTGATGTCATGCGGTTTTTGTCATCGCGCTTTGCGGTGATTACGGCAAGACCGGGACCCGGTATAGCCAGAGACTGACGACAAAAAAGAGAATCCAATGGTGGCTGGGCTGCGCCTTCCGCTGCGCATAAGCCGGAATGACAAGGTCATTGATGAGTGATCGCCTCACCAGATCCATTGCGGGTTAAACCGGAAAGCAGTGGGTTCGATCACGGGGCCTGCTGAAGCATTGAAAAACGCCCGGTAAAGATCATTACCACCCTTCTCTGTCCAAAGTGCAATAGTACGGCAGTCAAAAAAATGATCGTATTTAAATCAAAAGCGGCGGCACAAGTGCCGCCGCTGATGCTCAGCATTGCCTAAAGTAATTCTTTTTCGTTTCTTCAGTTTTTTACAACTGAAGAAACTTTTTTGGTTGCAATGATCTTTCTATAGCACATTCTTAAAAAATTGTCACGCTGGCATTTATTAATTTAATGTTTTAAGTTCACTCATTACGGCAAAGTAAAGCACCCTTACCTTTAGGAAACGTCAGTCGACGATGGATCACTCCGGTTTACTACATAAACTCTATGGTGCTGCTTTGCTCGATCGTGGACTTACTGGTGTACTTTCGGATCTTGCAACTTTCTATCCTGACCTGCCGATCTCCTACCAGGCCCAATGCGTTTACGAGAACAAGCTTTATGACTGCGCAATGTACAATCATGGCGAAGGTGCGGAATTTGATCTGAGCCGTGCGGTCTCAGCCAATCCGTTTCCACCGATCGCCCTGCAATGCGATCCATCGGACCTCGTTTTCACCGGCGACTTCATTTCCGTGGCCGATGTCGAGAAAACGGACTTTTATCATGAGTTCTTGAAAGATCACGGCGACATAAATCGCGCGTTTGGCGTGATCCTGCACCGCCACGGCGAAGACTCCGCATTTGTGGCCGCCAACCTGCCCCGGACGATGAAGTCCCGCGAAGAAGAACATGTGCGACGCCTGTTCGGATTTCTGCGGCCGCATCTGCAAAACGCATTCGGTCTGTTGCTTGAACTGGCGAAACGCGATGCGATCCCGACCAATTCGGATTTCTGGCTGAACCAGATTCCAACCGCGGCTATCCTGGTTCTGCCGGATGGAAAGGTCACGCACTTCAATAGCCAGGCAGAACAGTTCCTTAAGAGTAGCAAACTGATCTACACCGATCGCACGGTCCGGCTAGCCGCGAGGACGCGCAAACTGCAGAACCAGTTGCAGGCTGCCTTGACAAAGGCTTCGACAGCCTCTCTGCCCGTCGGTCCCGTTCCGATGAGTGCAACAGGCAATGGCGGCCCGTTCTTTTTTGTCATGCCTGTGCAGCACAAGGATCAAGTGCATCCCGGCTTGGCACCTTTTCTGGCACCTTCAATGCCGCTTCTGGTCACGATGTTCGATCCTGCCGATGTTCCCAAGCCGTCGGTCAAGATTCTGTCTGCTGCATTCGGCCTGACCGAGCGGGAGTGTCTCGTGATACAGCAACTGATATTGGGCGCATCACTCAAGGAGGCAGCCGATACCCTGGAGATCTCCTACAACACCGCCAGAAATCATCTGGCCAACGCGACATCCAAGACTGGCGCACATTCACAAGCCGACATTGTCCGCCGCGGAACCCAGATTCTCGCTAAGCTTGGCGGCGACCCCGTTTAGGTCACACTCTCATAATTCAGCCCGCAATGGCGCCGCAAACGGCGATGTGATCCAAGGATAAGTGCGAGAAACGGGCTTCCCGCTCCGTTAAGCGCTTTGACCACAGCAGGCCGGCTTCCCGCGGCTTCAAGCCGCGTATCCGAACAAATTCATCTATGCCATTGCGGCCTGATTGATAAGGCTATCACCTAGTCGACATCGTCTTCGTCCGCCATGTAGGCGTCCCAAAGATCCGGCCGGCGCTCGCGCGTCAGGCGCTCCGATTCCGCCATACGCCAATCATGGATTTTCTGGTGATTTCCCGATGTCAGCACCTCGGGGATCGCCACGCCTTCAAACTCCGCCGGTCGTGTAAAATGGGGGTGCTCGAGCAGGCCCGTTTCGAAACTTTCCGTTTCAGCGCTTTCCATGTTTCCCATGACGCCGGGAATGAGGCGAATGATGGCATCGAGCATCGTGATCGCCGCGATTTCACCTCCTGAAAGGATGTAGTCGCCGACAGAAACTTCTTCCAGCTGCCTGCTCTCGATAACCCTTTGGTCAACACCTTCGAACCTGCCGCAAACGATGATTGCCCCAGGCCCGGAAGCGAGTTCATGCGCACGCTCCTGGGTGAACGGCGTCCCGCGCGGGCTCATCAGCAGCCTTGGGCGGGGATCGTGCTCGGGCCCGGCCGCATCAATCGCCTTTGCAAGAATATCGGCGCGAAGCACCATTCCGGCCCCGCCTCCGGCCGGTGTATCGTCAACGCTGCGATGCTTGTCCGTGGCAAAATCCCGAATCTGGCTGGTTTCCAGCTGCCAAAGCCCCTTCGCAAGCGCGCGCCCCGAAAGGCTGTGACCGAGCGGGCCAGGAAACATGTCCGGATAAAGCGTCAGGATCGTGGACTTAAAGGGCATCAACACAACATTAACCTAGAAGATCGAAAGATGCGTCCGCCCATCGGACAAAAACAACATGGAAAGAACTGATTAAGGCCGAGCGCTCATGCTGGCAAGAGCGTTTCAGTCAGGTCTATTGCCGTGTTCCAGTTTCCCGTTCTGCGTTTGCGAATTCCCGCCTTCATCCAAACCAAGGTCGATCAGCATTATCTCGACATTTCGATCAGCCGTGTTGCCCCGCTCGTCGCACTGATGACGTTTGGCGTTCTGGTTGGGCTGGTGTTCGAGACAGGCGTGGGCCATCCCTATGACAAGGTCATCCATATCGGTTTCTTCGCCCTGCTGACATTGTCCATACACGCGCTTTTCTGCTGCCGCCTCAGGATATCTGCCGTGGTTGCATTCGGGATGGGGATCGCCGGGGAACTTGTGCAGGGCTTCCTGCCGCATCACGCCATGTCGCTGCCGGATCTTGTGGCGAACGGGATCGGGGTTGCGCTCGTTGTTGCGCTTATTGCGCTGCTGCGCTCCGAGGTGACGCAGGCGATCAAGGATCCGGAGGAAGATCTGAATCTGGGCAGCATGGGATTACAGCCGATGCCAATCCGCTATTTGTCTGGCGAAGCCGCTTCTGACGAATCCGAATTGTCTTCGGAAAAATAGTCGTCCGGCAGGTGCGCCGTCACCTGGCCCGACGAAACCGAAACTTCCGGAACAAAGTCCTTCGTGAACGGAATGTAGAAGGTACGCCCGCGCCTTGGGCGGATTTCCAGAAGATCGCCCGCCCCGAAATCCTGCACAGCGACGATTTTGCCAAGAGCGTTGCCGTTCTGATCAACAACGGCCAGACCGTTGAGATCGGAGTAATAGTACTCGTCCTCGTCCGGCTCCGGCAGCTGGCCCCGGTCGACAAACAGCTCGACCCCGTTCAGTTCTTCGGCCTGGTTCCGATCATTCACGTTCCGGAACTTGGTGATGACGACCGTCTTCTGAACCCTGGCCCTTTCAACTTCAAACGACCTGCCGCCATCCTTGCTGGTCAGGATGCCGTAGTCGGTAAAAGAAAGCGGGTCATCGCCGAAAGGCTTGACCCGCACTTCACCGCGTATGCCGTGCGCGGCGCCGATTTTTGCCATCAGGACTTTCTGACCGCTGTCTGAAGTCATGTCAGCAAACCCCTTTCAGAGGAATCAGCGCCACCCGAATGTCGGATTTATTCAGCTGCTGCTTCTTCCGCAGCGCCTTCGCTGGCAGCTTCAGAAGCTTCGGCAGCGGCGGCGGCGGCCTCTTCTTCAGCCTGGCGCTTGGCTTCAAGGCGTTCCTTGGCCTTCGCACCGAGCTCTGCCTTTTTCGGGTTGTTGCGCGGCTCACGCTTCAGGAGGCCGGCAGCATCAAGGAAACGATGTACGCGATCGGTCGGCTTTGCACCGTTGCCCAGCCAGTACTGGATGCGTTCGACGTCAAGCTTGACGCGGTCCTCGGAATCCTTCGGCAGCATCGGGTCGTAGCTGCCGACCTTTTCGATGAAGCGGCCATCGCGCGGTGAGCGGATATCGGCAACAACGATGCGGTAATACGGGCGTTTTTTGGAACCGCCTCGTGCAAGGCGAATTTTCGTAGCCATTTTAGGTCTCCAGTTTCTTCAGTTGCCGGCTTCTGCGGCAATGGCTTCATGGTGCCGGATCACTTCGCGAACGATGAAGTTCAGGAATTTCTCGGCAAAGTCAGGATCGAGATTGGCTTCCGCGGCAAGCCGCCGGAGCCGTTCGATCTGAATTTTTTCCCGCGCCGGATCAGCCGGCGGCAGGTCGTTATTGGCTTTCAGAACACCCACTTTCTGGGTGCACTTGAACCGTTCGGCGAGCATGTTGATGAGCGCTGCGTCGATATTGTCGATGGAGGATCTGAGAGCCTTCAGTTCGTCGACTGCCTCGCTTTGCCCCAGCTGGGTAACGGCGTTGCTCATCGCTTCTTGCCTTTCCCCATGCCCGGCAGACCGGGAAGTTTCGGACCGCCAAGACCCGGAAGGCCCGGCATTCCTGGCGGCAGTCCCGGGCCGCCCAGCCCACCCGGCATGCCACCGGGCAATCCTTTCGGCAGCTCCATTCCGCCGGGAAGCTGGCCGGACTTGGCCATCTCCTCAAGCTGTTTCGGATCAACATCCGGCATGCCGCCGCCGAGTCCGCCCATCAGCTTGCCGAGCATGCCCTTGCCCTTGCCCATCTTTTTCATCATGTCCGCCATCTGGCGGTGCATCTTGAGCAGCTTGTTGACTTCCGCGACCTGAACGCCGGAACCCGCGGCAATTCTTTTCTTGCGACTCGCCTTCAGAAGGTCGGGCTTCTGCCGTTCAGACGGCGTCATCGATTGGATGATGGCGATCTGACGCTTGAACATCTTGTCATCGACATTCGCCGCCTCGATCTGCTTCTTCATTTTGCCGACGCCGGGCAACATGCCCATCATGCCGGACATTCCACCCAGCTTTTCCATCTGCTTCAATTGTTCGGCGAGATCTTCCAGGTCGAAATGACCTTTCTGCATCTTCTTCGCCATCTTTGCGGCCTGTTCCGCATCGATGGCTTCGGCTGCCTTTTCAACGAGCGACACGATATCGCCCATGCCGAGGATCCGGTCAGCGATCCGCTTGGGATGAAAATCTTCCAGCGCATCGGACTTTTCACCGGTACCGATGAGCTTGACCGGCTTGCCGGTCACAGCCTGCATCGACAACGCCGCGCCGCCGCGGCCGTCGCCGTCCATTCTGGTCAGAACGATACCGCTGATACCGACGCGCTCGTCAAAGCTTTGCGCCAGATTGACGGCGTCCTGACCGGTCAGGCTGTCTGCAACCAGCAGGATCTCATGCGGCTGCGCGGCCGCCTTGACCTCCGCCATCTCGATCATGAGCGGCTCGTCGATGTGTATGCGCCCGGCCGTATCCAGCAGAACGAGGTCGTATCCGCCGAGCTTGGCTGCCGACATGGCGCGATTGGCAATTTCGACCGGTCCCTGTCCCTCGATGATCGGCAACGAATCGATATCGTTCTGCTCACCCAGGATCTTGAGCTGTTCCTGCGCCGCCGGACGGCGCGTATCGAGCGAGGCCATCAGCACCTTGCGCTTGTCGCGCTGGGTGAAGCGGCGGGCAATCTTGGCGGTGGTCGTTGTCTTGCCCGAACCCTGCAGACCGACCATCATGATCGCCACCGGTGCAGGTGCATTCAGGTCGATCGGCTGCGCTTCGGCACCAAGCATTTCGACGAGCTGGTCATGTACGATCTTGACGACCATCTGGCCCGGCGTGACCGACTTGACGACTTCGGCACCAACCGCACGGTTCCGGACCTTGTCAGTAAAAGAGCGCACGATCGGGAGGGCGACGTCGGCTTCGATCAATGCACGGCGAATTTCGCGCATTGCCTCGTTCACGTCGTTTTCCGACAGCGCACCACGGCCGGTGAGCTTGTCGAAAATTCCGCTTAGTCGATCGGACAGGCTTTCAAACATCAAAGGGTCCTTAGGTCATCGGTTTCGGGATTTCTCCCGAACCATATGGTCAACCGAAATTCAGATCCAACCGTCTTGCCAATTGCAAAGCAGTTTTGCACCCGAGGGCGCATCGCGCTGTCGGGTGTTAACCTCCGGGATCTCTTTACACCTTTGCGGGTCCCGGTCGGCGGCTCTGATTTTTGCTCACTCATATGGAGTTCGCGGATCTATGCCTTACCCTGTGACAAGAGTCAAGTTTCCCGCCACACTGCCCCGCACAGACAGTGTCAGGCAAACCGCATCAAGTCCGCCGCGACGTCTCGTAGCGCGACGAGGTTTCGTAATAATCGTTGAACCCGATCCGGTCCCTGAGCTCGGTGAAATCCATCATCAGAGGCCCCCGGTCACCATCCGTTTTCAGCATCGCAAGGGTTTCTGTCATCGCCTTCATCGCGCTGGCCATGAGCGTGAGCGGATAGGCAGCGATTGCGAACCCGATATCTTCCAACTCCCTGTGAGACAGCTCCGGCGTTTCCCCGCCTTCGACGATATTCGCCATTTTCGGCCCCGGCAGCTCCCGGCAAACCGTCTCCATTTCGGCAACAGTCCTGGGTGCCTCGACAAAAAGAATGTCCGCGCCCAGCTCCTTGAAACGGGCGGCGCGCTCAATGGCTTCGCTCAGGCCGTGTTCATGCCGTGCATCCGTGCGCGCCAGGATCAGAATATCCGCGGCATCTTCCCTGGCATCGTTGGCCGCCCGGATCCGGTCAAAGGCTTCATCCCGCGAAACCACGGCTTTTCCGGGTGTGTGGCCGCATCTCTTCGGAGACAGCTGGTCTTCGATCATGATCGCAGCTGCCCCCGCCTTGGCAAATCCGGACACCGTCCGACGCACATTCATGGCATTGCCGTATCCGGTGTCACCATCGGCGATGACTGGAAAATCGACGACATTGGTGATGTTGCTGACGTGATCGAGAACCTCACCATAGGACATCAGCCCCAGATCCGGCTGTCCGATCCGGGATGCTGATGCAGCAAACCCCGACATGAATGTCAGGTTGAAATCCGCCTGCTCGATCAGTTTGGCGGAAAGCGCATCAAAGCAGCACGGCATGACATGCAGCTTGTCAGCTTCGAGCAGGTGTCTGAGTTTTTCAGCCTGGGACGGCATTCTTACCTCGTGAGAGCGGTTCAGAGTTTGAACGGAATGTAAAGCGCAAGATCGGTCCACATATAGAGGATCACGACCGAAAGCAGCATCAGCGCCAGGAACGGCAGCACCCCTCGCGACACATCGGAGAGACTGGATTTCGCCACCGACTGGATCACGTAGAGATTGAGCCCGACCGGCGGCGTGATCAGAGCGCATTCGACCATCACCACCATATAGACACCGAACCAGATTGGATCGAAGCCGAGGGCCATGGCTGCCGGCAGCAGGACCGGCGTCATGATCAGGACCATGGAAAGCGCTTCAAACACGAGCCCCATGATCAGAAGCACCACTGAGACCACGAGGATGAAAGCCAGCGGCGTATCGATGTTCTGGCCGATAAACATCGAGATTTCCTGCGGGATCCGGTACAGCGTGATTGCCTTGCCGAACACCTTGGCACCGGCGACGATCAGCAGGATCGCGACGGTCGTGACCATGGAATCATAGGCGGCTTCCTTGAAACCCTGCCAGGTCAATGTCCTCAGAACGAGACCGGTGATGACAAGCGCAACCGCAAAGCCGATGGCAGCAGCCTCTGTCGGCGTGGCAACCCCTGTGTAGATGACGCCAATGACAAATGCGGCCAGAACCACGGACGGAAGAGCGCGCAGGGAACTCCAGAACCGCTCTTCCATACTGGCGGCGGCCTCGGCCTTTTGACCGCCGAACCATCTCGCGTGGATCATGGCAAATGCAATGAACAAGACCACCAGAAGAATGCCTGGCCCGATGCCGGCAAGAAACAGCGAGATGACGGATTGCTCGGTCACGAAGCCGTAGACGATCATCGGGATCGATGGTGGGATCAGGATTCCAAGCGTCCCGCCCGCAGCAAGCAGGCCATAGACAAAACGGCGCTCATAGCCACGGCTGATCATTTCCGGGATCGCCACCGTCCCGATCGTGGCGGCCGTCGCCACCGAGGAACCTGAAATTGCGGCAAAAATCCCGCAGGAAATGATCGTCGCGACCGCCAGGCCGCCCGGCCAATGGCCCACCCAGGCATGCACGGCGGCAAAAAGGTCTTTGCCGACCCCTCCCTTCAGGAGGATGTTCGACATCAGCAGGAAAAGGGGAACGGCAAGAAGAATGAACCCGTCCAGGGTCGAAAGGATTGCCTGCGGCGCCATCAACGGCGAGAACCCGCCGAAAAGCAGAAGGGCAAGACCAAGCCCCCCCAGCGTGAAGGCAACCGGCACGCGTATGAGCAAAAGCGCAAACAGCGCAACCAGGATCAGAACTGTCGTCATGAGGCTGGCCCGCCGCTTGGAGCCGGGCGCGCAACCCCCGCGCCAAGTTCAATAAGGGCCTGGACAAACAGAAGCGCAAAACCAACCGGAATGGCAAGCTCCGAAACCCAGGTCGGCAGATCCAGCATGGAGCCAGTGGTGCGGCCGCGTTCGAAGGAATCGTAGAAGATATCGCTGCCCTTCCAGGCAACGACAGCGCTGAAAAGCGCGATCGCGGTCATCGCCAGAACACGGCAGACCCGTTGGGCCGCTTTGCCAAGCCGCTCGGTCACGGCGTCAACCGCTATGTGCTGATTGGTTTTCAGCAGCCAGGGCATCCCGATCATGCTGCCCCAGATGAGGCAGAGTTGGGACAGCTCCGCCGCCCAGATTGTCGGCGCGACGAACAAGTAGCGGGCCGTGACCTCAAAGGTCAGCATGCATCCTGCAAGAATGAACAGAAACGCCGCGACGCCTGCAAGCACTTGCAGGACAGCGTGAAATGCTTTCATCAGCTCAAATGCAATCTTTATTGGCGGGAACGGTTAAACGGAGGCTGACGCGAAGGCAGAGCCCGTTTCAGCTGGATGTGTCGGAAGCCCGGCTGTCTCGGACACGCCGCGCAGTGCAAGGCGACGCGTCCGAAAGCTGGCGGGTTTAAAGACCCTTTGCCGCATCCATCACGGTTTTACCCAGATCTCCGGCTTTTTCGGAGTAGGTGTCGTAGACCGGCTGACTGACGGCCTTCCAGGCTGCGATTTCTTCGGCTGTCGGCTTGTAGACGGTCATGCCGTTTTCCTCCGCCGCCGCATAAGCCGCTGCCTCAATGTCTGCCATGCGGTTGCGCACGTCGTTTTCCGCCTTGAGCGCCGCTGCCTGGATGACGGCTTTCTGCTCTTCCGGCAATCCGTTCCAGAAGTCGGTGTTCACGACAACAATGAACTCGATATCTGCATGGTTGGTCACGGAAATCGTGTCCATGACTTCCCAGAGCTTTCTTGATTTCACGCCGGAAACCCCGGTCATGCCGATATCGACCGTTCCACGCTGATAGGCAAGATACTGCTCCGAACCGGAAATCAGCGTCGGCGCGCCACCCGCTGACGTAACGAAATCGCCGAGTGTCTTGCCGAACACGCGGACCTTTTTGCCCTTCATGTCGTCAGGTGTCTTCAGCGGCCCACCCTGAGACAGCATGATGGCGCCGCCATAGGCCTGCCACCAGAGTACGGTCGATCCTGTGTCCTTGATGGCTTCGTCGAGAGGCCCACGAACTGGCGACCCCGGCGCGACCGCGGCGCGTACCTTGTCTTCAGTGTCGAACAGGAACGGCTGGTAGAAGATGTCGACAGCGGGAATGTCGCCGACATAGCGCGTCAGCGAGGCGACGCCCATCTCGATTGCGCCCGATCCGACAGCCGCGGGAACTTCCTTGTCCTTGTAAAGTTGAGCGGAATCATAAATTTCTACGGCGATGTCGCCATTTGAGTTCTTTTCAACTTCTTCCTTGAACAGGAGAAGGTTTTGGCCGAGGTGGCTCTTCAGCGGCAGCTGCAGGGAAATGCGCAAAGTCGTGTCTGCTGCGAAGGCAGCACTGGTAGAAAGGCCAAGCGCAACGGCTGCGCCAAGGGCCCAGGCAAGTGATTTCATGATTTCCTCCCATTTTTATGCGTGCAGTCTTGCAAAGGACCAATCCAAGGTCAACAAGACGCCATGTCCGGAAGGATGAAAAAAACTCACCAATGAATTGACCCTGCCGGGTCCCGGGGCAAAACCCGCATCGCCATGGCAGGAAACGAAACAAGCTGCCCCAACGGGACTGTCAGGCGCTGTTCCGTAAGTGTTTGGTCATGTTTCCAACGCCAAAACCACTGCCGGTGTGACCGTACCGGCAGTGGTCTTTATCAGGCAACCCCGCTGCAAGCGCAGCTTACGGGGGGAGGATCGCCCGAAGCCGGATTACGGCTGAACCGCTGCGAATTCAGCCGGATCGAGCAGGTTGTCCTGATTCGCATCCGCAGCCTTGAAAACGTCTTCCGACATATCCGGAACAACTGCCGTGACTTCATCGAAGCTCACGAAACCGTCCTGGTTGCTGTCGATCGTCTCAAATGACACGCCCTGTGCAAGCGCTGCTGTAGACGCTGTGAAAGCACCGATGAGAAGAGCAGCGGTAAGACGTTTGGACATGTTTAAACCTCCAAGTGTTGGTTCTCGCCGGATTGCCCGTCCCATGTCTTGGGGAATTCGGTGCATCCGGCTTGTGTTCCGTCCATCCGCCAGGCCCCTGCGACCTGCCGAACCGGAACAGCACAAACACTGATCCGTGATCGCGACCGGCAAAGGGCTGTTCTTGGGAACATTCGCGGCATTGTTGTGACTGTGAAGCGTATTCAGCCATAGGTCGGTCATATTCGCGACAACATTTCAAGACTCAGGCAAGAAATAGACTGAGCACTTATTTTATTCATACATGAGAACATCTAATTTAGATGTAAATTCAATCTACTTATTCTATAAGATTGGAAAATTCGATCTAATATAATTATAGATAACTGATTCAGAGATCTCATGAGTTTTGCAGTCGCAGAAAACTGAATTCATCGGCTGTCGCGAATCTGCTTTCCGCAAAAGCAGCCTGTATGGCATCCTGAATGGGCGAAACACTGGAGGAACAGCACATGGCGGCCAGGTTTGCGTCAATTCTATTGGCGGCTGCCGCAACAGCGGCCACCGCGAACCTTGCCTTGGCACAGGCAACCGCCGATCTGCGATGTGTTGCAGAGCCCGATACCGAGTGTGTCATCGAGCTCGCCGAGCGGTCGTTTCCCAATGTGCGCGAGGACCGATGGTATCTTGTCGTTCCAAACCTTGCCGAAGCCATGCTTTACAGCGGCCGAATTCAAAAAGGCGTGGAGCTTGCCGGGAAGATCCAAAGTCCTGTGTTGCGGGCGCGCGTAGACATGACGCATGCCTACGTCCTGTTTCACGAGGGCAAACCGAACGAAGCAAGAGACGTCCTTGAAGCCCGTGCAGCCAGAACGACAGATCGCGTGAGGAACGTCGTGCTCTGGGCGCAGGAAGCCTATGAGCGAGGTGACAGGAAACGAGGCGATGCCGCCTTTACACTTGCTCACGACATCCTGAAAGATCATGAAGCGAAAACCGGCGAGACCGTTCTGGACGTGAGCCTTCCAAGCGCGATCGCGGCTTCGGGCGAAATCGGAGCCGCTATCGAAATGGTCAGACAGATGCCTCCGCTTCCCGACCGCGCAAGGGCAGCTTTCCTGCTGATGAGAATTCTTGCGAACGAGCCGGACACCGGACCCGCACGGATTTTGATGGAGGAAGCTTCCGCCTGGCGGGCAAGCCTTCATCCACGTCAGATTTCAGTTTCTTTGATCGAAGAGGCCTGGGCCTGGTTGATGCTCGGCGACACTGCTCAAGTGATTGCAACCGTGTCCGAACGACCCGTCCCCAAACGGCGTAACAGCGCGTACGGCTTTCTGATCTCTGAGGCAGGAACGCTTGGCCACGCCGAGAATGCACTGATCCTGGCCGAGGAAATCGAGGACACCACCGCGAAAGCCTGGGCTCTGTCACATTGCGCAAAAGCGGCATTCACATCAGGGCACCACGACGCCGGGTCAACGTGTTTGCAGTCTGCCCGCGGCCTATTCTCCGAAGTCGTGGATATGGCTGAACGCGGCGGGCTCGACGAGGAGGCGTCCCGAAACGTCAAGATGGCACTTGCAACCGCAACGATCGCCGAGTCTTTGGCCGGAAATGATGCAGCGGCTGCAGACATCATGAATACAGCTGCAAGGTTCACATCCGATCTGGATGACAGGATCATCGCCGCGCATATCGACGCCGGTGACCTCCCGTTGGCAATGCTGCTTGCGTTTCAGGATGCCGATGACCTGAAAAGAGCTAGGGCCCTGTCCGCACTGGCGCGGGCGCTCGCGATAAGGGCGTTTTTCACCGATTGAGCCTGCACGCGACAAGCAGAGCGCAAATCTGGTCAGCCGCGCGCGCCAAAGATCGCCGAACCAACACGAACATAGGTCGCGCCAAATCCGATGGCGACCCGATAATCGGAAGACATGCCCATGGAAAGCTGTTCAAGGCCGACCCGCTTGGCCAGCTTCTCCAGAAGCGCAAAATGCTCGCCCGGCGCTTCGTCAATCGGCGGAATACACATCAGCCCGATGACATTCAGTCCAACCGTATCCCTGCACTCGGCCAGGAAAGCTTCCACGTCCCTCGGCGCAATTCCGGCCTTCTGCGGCTCCTCACCGGTATTTACCTGAATGAAACAGGGAAGAGCACGCCCTTGTTTTTCCATCTCCGTCTTGAGCGCTTTCGCAATTTTTGGGCGATCGACAGTATGTATGACGTCAAATGTCGCCACGGCCTCCCGGGCCTTGTTGGATTGCAGTGGGCCGATCAGATGGAGTTCAATATCCGCATATTGTTCGCGCAGCCTGGGCCACTTCCCCATGGCTTCCTGAACCCGGTTTTCACCGAAGACCCTCTGTCCGGCCTCCAGGACAGGAACGATGGCCTCGGCAGCAAATGTCTTGGAAACGGCAATCAGCTCGACTGCATTGTCCGGTCTTCCGTATTCCGCTTCTGCGCTGCGAATATCGGACTGAACCCCTGAAAGACGATCTGTGGCAGATGGCATCACATTTCCCTGTGCAACCGGTTTGGCGGACATCTCTCCTTTACGCCCTGAACGCTGGTCTTCTCAAGTGCTGGTTTGCAGCATTCTTGCCCGGATGTGACCAGCGATCGCTTTACGAATGCGGCATTGCGAAATAAACAGGCTTCACAGGGCTCTTTTTTGAGTCACATGTTGACCCGGAGCCGGATATCTGGTGACAGTCCGGCAAACGAACTTTCAGGAATTCCGCCATATCCGGCGGCAAGAACAAACGGCACATTTGATGGCAACGGAACGGTACAACGCGCGCGAAGTGGAAGCGCGCTGGCAGAAGGTCTGGAACGACAAGGACGTCTTCGTCACCCACAACGACGACCCACGCGAAAAATATTACGTCCTTGAGATGTTCCCCTATCCGTCCGGCCGCATTCACATGGGCCATGTCCGCAACTATGCAATGGGCGATGTCGTCGCCCGCTACAAGCGCGCGAAGGGCTTCAATGTACTCCATCCGATGGGATGGGACGCGTTCGGCATGCCCGCCGAAAATGCAGCCATGCAGAACAAGGTCCATCCGAAGGACTGGACATATGAAAACATTGCCGCCATGCGTGATCAGCTCAAGATCATGGGACTATCCCTTGACTGGAGCCGGGAATTTGCGACGTGCGATGTCGCCTATTACACGCAGCAGCAGCGCCTTTTCCTGAGATTTCTCGAAGCCGGCCTCGTCTACCGCAAGAACGCGAAGGTGAATTGGGACCCGGTCGACATGACGGTTCTTGCGAACGAGCAGGTGATCGACGGCCGTGGCTGGCGGTCGGGCGCGCTGGTCGAACAGCGCGAACTCACCCAATGGTTTTTCAAGATTTCCGATTATTCGGAAGATCTTCTGGAGGCGATTGAAACACTCGATCGCTGGCCGGACAAGGTCCGCCTGATGCAGAAGAACTGGATCGGGCGATCGGAAGGCCTGCGCATCCGCTTCGAGTTTACGCAGCCCGCTCCGACCGGTGACAGCTCTCTGGAAATCTTCACCACACGTCCGGACACGCTGTTCGGTGCGTCCTTCATGGGCCTCTCCCCGGATCACCCGATCTCCACAAGGCTCGCCGAGGACAATCCGGAGCTGAAAGCCTTTATCGACGAGTGCAAACGGGTCGGAACATCGGAAGAGGCCATCGAAAAGGCCGAGAAAAAGGGCATCGACACCGGTCTGCGCGTGAAACATCCGCTCGACAGTTCGCTGGAGCTGCCGGTCTACGTCGCCAACTTTATTCTGATGGACTATGGCACCGGCGCGATCTTCGCCTGCCCCGCGCACGACCAGCGCGACCTTGATTTCGCGAGAAAATACGGGCTTCCGGTCAAGCCTGTTGTGCTGCCAAAGGGTGCCGATCCCGCCTCGTTCGAAATTGGTACGGAAGCCTTCACGGAAGACGGTACCATCTTCAATTCGGATTTCATGGATGGCATGTCCATTCCCGATGCCAAGGAAGCCATTGCCCGAAAACTGGAATCCACTGATGTCGACGGCGCCCCGCAGGGCGAACGCCAGGTCAACTACCGCCTGCGCGACTGGGGCATTTCCCGACAGCGCTACTGGGGATGTCCGATCCCTGTCATTCACTGTGACACATGCGGTGTTGTTCCGGAAAAAGACGAGAACCTGCCGGTTCAGTTGCCGGATGACATCAATTTCGACAAACCCGGCAACCCGCTGGACCGCCATCCGACCTGGCGCGAGACGACCTGCCCGAAATGCGGCAAACCGGCCAGGCGTGAAACCGACACGATGGACACGTTCGTTGATTCTTCCTGGTACTTCGCCCGGTTCACAGCACCTGACTGTGACCAACCGACGGATCCCGATGCAGCGAATGGCTGGCTGCCGGTTGATCAATACATTGGCGGCATCGAACATGCGATCCTGCACCTTTTGTATTCGCGGTTTTTCACGCGTGCGATGCAGAAAGTCGGTGCGCTTGATCTGAAGGAGCCCTTCAAGGGTCTGTTCACGCAGGGCATGGTCACCCACGAAACCTACAGGTTGGGCGAAGGCGCCAACGGCTCCTGGATTTCACCGGCAGAGATCAAGATCGAGGACATTGACGGAAAGCGCCGCGCGAGCCTGCTGGATACGGGTGAGGAAGTCTCGATCGGCTCGATCGAGAAGATGTCGAAGTCGAAAAGAAACACCGTCGACCCGACCGATATCATCGACACCTACGGTGCAGACACCGCGCGCTGGTTCATGCTGTCCGACAGCCCGCCTGAACGCGACGTGATCTGGACCGAAGACGGTGTCCAGGGAGCCTGGCGTTTCGTGCAGCGGGTGTGGCGTCTGATTGGCGAAATTTCAGAAAAATGCGAACCCCGGAACGGCTCCGCACCCGAAGTCTCCGGCAAGGCGCTCGAATTGCGCCGCGCCAGCCACAAGACCCTGGACGCGGTTTCCAGCGATCTGGAATCGCTTGGTTTCAACAGAGCTGTTGCAAGGCTTTATGAGCTGGTTAACACCATCAGCAAAACGATAAGCGACGGCTTTGGGGATGACGCAACCGAATACGCTGTGCGGGAAGCGGCCGATTATCTCGTTCAGATGATGGCTCCGATGATGCCGCATCTTGCCGAGGAGTGTTGGTCTGCACTTGGCCATGACAACCTGATTTCGGAAGCCAAGTGGCCCGAGGCCGACCCGGCTCTGTTAGCGGAAGATTCAGTTACTTACCCTATTCAGATCAATGGCAAACGGCGCGGAGAACTGGAAATTGCAAAAGAGGCTTCCAAACAGGAGGTCGAAGCAGCTACCTTGGCCCTGGACTTCGTGCGCAAGGCATTGAACGGAAACGCGCCGAAGAAACTGATTGTGGTGCCGCAAAGGATTGTGAATGTCGTTGTTTAGCAGCATCTTCAAGGGAGACCTTCTCCTTCGGCGGGTCGCTCTCTTCGGCGCCGTTGCGGCCGCAATTGCCTTGAGCGGGTGCCAGATCCGCCCGCTCTATGGCACCAGCACAACAGGCGACTTTGGTGCACAATCCTCCACCGTGGCGGCAGATCTGGCAGCGATCGATCTTGAATCGATCTCGTCCCAGTTTGCGGAAAAAGACGCGACACGGATTCTCTACAACGAACTTACATTCCGGCTGGAGCGCGGTGCCGGTTCACCGCCGAAAAAATACAGGCTTGAAGTCCTTGCCGACGTCAACACCGCTGAAGTCGCGATTGAGCAGTTCGCAGACGTTCCTTCGGCCTTCACAATCACTATGAACTCCACCTATGTGATGAGTGACATTGAAACCGGTGAAACCCTGACAACCGGCCGGACTTTCCGCTCGGCATCCTACGACTTCTCCGACCAGCGCTTCGCCAATCAGCGCGCCCTCCGGGATGCACAGGATCGGGTCGCCAAGGCGGTCGCTGATGACATTGCCACCCGGCTGGCCGGCTACTTCGCCAGCCAATCCTGAATTTCCTGCTGAAGGTCCGCGGCGGTGACAGTCCTGAAAGCAGCCGAAACGGATCGATTTGTTGCCAGTCCACCGGATGGCGGCGCAATTGTGCTTGTTTTCGGCCCGGACACGGGACTTGTTTCAGAACGGGCAACCCGCCTCGCCGCCAAGGCATCAGAGGGCGACAGCGACCCGTTCAATCTTGTGAAGATCGACGCGGCGGAAATTTCCGGCGATCCGAACCGGTTGATCGATGAGGTGCTCACGATACCGCTTTTCGGGGGCCGCAGAATTGTCTGGGTCAAGGATGCAAGCGGCAAGAACCTGGTGCCCGCAGTCGAACCTGTCCTTAAACTCGATGACCTGCAGACTTTTGTCATTCTGGAAGCCGGCGACATCAAGAAGGGCGCAGGCCTCAGAAAACTGATCGAACCCAGCAAACGGGCTTTTGCCATACCCTGCTACGCGGACAATGACCGGGGAATCGATCAGCTTATCGATGAGGAAACGCGCGAAGCCGGTCTCACCATTACACGCGAAGCGCGTGCCCTGTTGCATGGCCTGCTGGGCGGTGACCGCATGGCCAGCCGCGGAGAGTTGAAAAAACTCTGCCTTTTCGCCCTCGGCAAGGGCCGTATCGAGAGTGAAGACATTGAAGCCATCATTGGCGACGCGTCCGAATTCGAAATGTCCGAACTGATCGATGCGGCCGGCACCGGCGATATTGCCACCCTGGACCACGGTCTCCAGCGGCTCTCCGACGCAGGATCAAAAGCCTCGATCATCGCCAACCAGGCCCTGAAGCATTTTCAGAATTTGCATCGGATGCGAATCGACATTGATAAAGGTAAGAGTGTTCAGGCAGTTATCGACTCTCAGCGTCCACCTGTATTCTTCAGCCGCAAACCCGGAATGTCGCGGCAGCTCCAGATCTGGTCGTCGTCCGACCTTGAACGCGCGATGGAGATCCTCGCCGAGGCAACCAAGATCTCGCGTCTCAACGACCCGCTCGGCGTGCCTGTGCTTTCAGAAGCATTGCTCACCCTCGGCAGGGTTGCAAGAGCACGCGGACAGCGGCGCTGACGAGTGATCCCGCCATTACATGTAAAGTATGATCTGGTGAATGATATTTGACTGAAAATTCAGTCGCTTAGCGTGTTTCGACACCCAGTTTCTTGCACAATTCGTCAAGCTGCTCCAGCGAAGTGTATTTGATCTTGAGATCACCAGATTCCTTGCCCGGCTTGTGTCCGACAACCACTTTCAGTCCGAGCGTATCGGTCAGACGCTTTTCCAGAGCCTTCGTGTCCGCATCCTTTTGCGGTTTTTCAGCGGGCGCTTTGCCGCCCTTGAGTTTTGCAAGCGCGTCCGGATCCTGGGAAATCTTTTCCGCATCGCGGACGGTCAGACCCTTCTCGACGATCAGTTCGGCAAGCGCGGCAGGGTCATCAACGGTTATCAGAGCGCGGGCATGGCCAGCAGTCAGCAGACCCTCTGCCAGATAATCCTTTACCGAGTTCGGCAGCTTCAGCAGCCGCATGGTGTTGGCAACATGGCTTCGGCTCTTGCCGATAACCTTGGCCAGTTCGCCCTGGCTGTACTTGAACTCCGCAGTGAGCTGGTCGTAACCCATTGCTTCTTCAATCGGGTTGAGATCCGCCCGCTGAACGTTCTCAATGATCGCAAGTTCCAACGCTTCCTGGTCAGTGACATCGCGGATGATGATCGGCGCTTCATGAAGGCCCGCCCGCTGTGCCGCCCGCCAGCGCCGCTCTCCGGCAATGATTTCAAACCGGTTGGCCTTCCCTGCTGCCGGGCGCACGAGAATCGGCTGCACTATACCCTTTGCCTTGAGAGACTCCGCAAGGTCGGCGAGGTCTTTTTCCGTAAACGTTTTGCGTGGATTGCGCGGATTGGGTTCAAGGTGCTCGATCGGGACTTTTCTGCTATCCCTGATGACCTTTTCGGCCGGAGCCGTTGCTTCTGGTGCCGAGTCTCCGATCAAGGCAGCCAACCCTCGGCCCAAACGCTTGTTCTTGCCGTCTTTCTCAGCCATGATCCACCTATTACTTCTTATATTTCAATAGTTTATACTGTTATCGCAAGAATGGTATGTCGCGATGAACTGCTTCGGTTCGGCTCCGAATCCAATGGGATGCTATGCCGCAACACGCCGCAATTGCCGTTCCCGCTGAATGATCTCCGATGCCAGGCGAAGATAAGCCTGACTTCCTGCGCATTTCAGATCGTAGAGCAGCGCCGGCTTCCCGTAGGACGGCGCTTCGGAAACCCGCACGTTTCTCGGGATAATCGTTTCATACACCGCATCGCCCATGGTTTCGCGCACATCGGCAACGACCTGGCTGGAGAGGTTGTTCCGGCTGTCATACATGGTCAGGACGATGCCGTGTATGCTCAACTCGGCATTCAGTGCACCCTTGACCTGCTCCACTGTGCTCAGTAGCTGGCTGAGACCTTCAAGCGCAAAAAACTCACACTGGAGCGGAACCAGAATGGAATGCGATGCCGACAAGGCGTTGATCGTCAGGAGGTTAAGGGATGGCGGACAGTCGATGAGAACATAGGTGAACCCGACTTCCTGAAACAGGCGTGAGTGCGTCAGGTTCTCGATCGCATTACGCAATCGAAACGCGCGGTCGCTGGTTGAGGCGATTTCCAGTTCGAGTCCGAGCAAATCCATGGTTGACGGAGCAACCCACAACCTTTGCACGGCCGTTTCACGAACCGCTTCGGCCATTGAACAATCGCCACTGAGAATTTCGTAGGTCGACAGTCCACGGTCACGATGCTCGATGCCAAGGCCGGTCGAGGCATTGCCCTGTGGATCGAGGTCAATGACAAGCACCTTTTCCCCAATGGCGGCCAGCGCGGTCCCAAGATTGATGGCGGTGGTTGTCTTGCCAACACCACCCTTCTGGTTCGCAAGCGCAAGAACGCGCGGTGTCTCGGGAAGCATGCTCATTGCCACCCACCTTCCTTGGCTAGTTGGACCGGGCTGATATATCTGAGAAAAGAAGCATCCGGCTCGTGGGATCTACAACACTTTTCTTTTCTACCAGATCGAAGTTCCAAGAGTCAGCGGCTTCATCAACTTCTCTTTGAAAATCCTGGCCTTTGTGGAAAACAGCTTTCGCTCCGCCACTGGTAAAGGGCTGCGCAAGGTCGAAAAGCTGACGCAGAGAAGCAAGTGCACGGGCTGAAACAGCATCGACATGCCCGTGTGTCCACCCTTTCGCAACCGATTCGATCCGCCCCGGATGGACGGTCCCTTTCGAACCGGTTTCACGCAACGCTGTTCGCAGGAACGCCGCCTTGCGTTGATTGCTTTCGATCAGATGAACATGAGCACCCGGTGTCTCGGCAAGAAGTATGGCTGTCACGATGCCTGGGAAACCGCCGCCGCTACCGATATCGACCCATGTTTCGGCTTCCGGATAACTCCACTGTGTCTGAAGGCTGTCGACCACATGACGCGTCCAGATGTCCGGAATTGTCGAAGGTGCAATCAGGTTTTGTGCCGGTTGCCACTTGAGAACGAGGTCGACGAATGTCTGGAGTCTCTCCAACGTTTCACGTGAAACATCCCCAAACTTATGAACAACCTTTCCAGTGTCTTTCAACACGATGGAACGGCTCATCAGGCAGCACCACGTTGGCTCTGCCGCTTCAGGTGCGACAGAATAAGTGTTAGCGCAGCGGGTGTTATGCCGTCCATGCGGGAAGCCTGGCCGAGCGTCGCCGGCCTAATGTCTAAAAGCTTCTGCTTCACTTCATTGGACAACCCAACAATCGCTTCGTAATCGAAACCATCCGGGATTTTCAAGGCTTCATCGCGCTTCAGCGCATCGATGTCTGCCATCTGCCTGTCAAGATAAACCGCATACAAAGCATCTGTCGCGACCTGCTCCGCCACGGAAGCCTCGACGTCTTCCAGCTCCGGCCAGACTTTCGTGAGCATCTCATAGGTGACGTTTGGATAAGACAGGAGGTCAAACGCTGAGCGCCGAATGCCGTCCTGGTTGACAGGAAGACCCTTCTTTTGAGCCTCCGACGGTGTCACAGAAAGATTTTTCAGCAGATCCCGTGCCGACGCGATCGTCTGCATTTTCTCATCAAAGGCCTTGCGCCGGATGTCTGACACAATACCGCGCTCAATCCCGAGCGGGGTCAGCCTCTGATCGGCATTGTCAGCGCGCAACGACAACCGGTATTCGGCCCTTGATGTAAACATGCGATAGGGCTCAGTGATCCCTCGCGTCACGAGGTCATCGATCATCACGCCGATATAGCCCTGTGACCGATCCACGACAAAAGGGTCTTTTCCGGCAGATTTGAATGCTGCATTAAGGCCGGCGATCAACCCCTGTGCACCGGCCTCTTCATAGCCGGTCGTGCCGTTGATCTGACCGGCGAGATAAAGACCGTCGCATCGTTTTGCTTCAAGCGTCGGCCGCAACTCCCGAGGATCCACGTGATCATATTCAATTGCGTAGCCGGGCTGAATGACCTCGACATCCTCCAGACCAGGTATTGTCTTCAGGAAGGCAAGCTGAACATCTTCCGGAAGCGATGTCGAAATCCCGTTCGGGTAGACCGTGTAATCATCCAGCCCTTCAGGTTCCAGAAAGACCTGGTGCCCGTCCCGCTCCCCGAAGCGAACAATCTTGTCCTCAATCGACGGACAATAGCGTGGGCCACGCCCCTTGATCTCGCCTGAGTACATGGCCGAGCGGGAGAGATTGTCCTGAATGATCTTGTGTGTTTCGGGTGTCGTGCGCGTGATGTGACACGGGATCTGCGGCGTCTCGATCCTGTCCGTAAGCGTTGAGAACGGTACAGGTTCATCGTCACCCGGCTGCTCATCCAACCTGTCCCAGTGAATCGTGCGCCCGTCCAGTCGCGCTGGAGTTCCAGTTTTCAACCGCCCGAGGTCGAAACCAATTTCCTCGAGGGAAACGGACAGCCCCATGGCCGGCGCTTCTCCGGAACGTCCAGCGGGAATTTTCTTGTCCCCGATATGGATCAAACCGCGCAGAAATGTCCCGCTTGTCAGCACGATCGCATCGCACGCCACGATGCGTCCGTCGGCAAGAACCAATCCGGAAACACCCCTGCTCTCGTCTGTAATCCTGAAGCGGATCCGATCGGCCTCGCCTTCAACGATGGTCAGCCCGTCAATCGCCGATATTTCCCGCTGCATCGCTTCCCGGTAAAGCTTCCTGTCAGCTTGCGCGCGCGGCCCGCGAACCGCCGGGCCCTTGCGCCGGTTGAGCATTCTGAACTGAATGCCACCCTGGTCGGCGACACGGCCCATCAAGCCATCCAGTGCATCTATTTCGCGAACCAGGTGCCCCTTCCCCAAACCACCAATCGCCGGATTGCACGACATCACACCGATCGTTTCGAACTTGTGCGTGACAAGCGCAGTCTTCGAACCTGCGCGCGCGGACGCGGACGCTGCCTCGCACCCGGCATGGCCACCGCCAATTACAACAACGTCGAAGATCAGGTCCTGGTCGCTCATCGCTTCACCGTCCACGCGAGGCCTTTCAAAAAGGCACCCGTCACAATCCAACACTTTTCTGGGGTCGATCGCTGGCACCGTGTCCAGCCTCTACAGCCGCACATGACGGCTTGATTTAGCGGTTCTTATAAAGCGGGATACATCAGCGGTCAAAGCCGAAATCCGAGTCTCATAAATCGGCCCTAAACCAGCTCAAAGGGACCTGCCGTTGACCTCGCAAGACTCCAGGAAATGATTCACGTGAAACATGTTCCGGATCAGAACCGAACAAGAGATTCCCTTGATTCACGTGAAACATCATTTACCGATACAAAAATCCCGAAAGATCACATCTAGGAGATCCTCAACATCGATGCGGCCGGTGATACGCCCAAGCGCGTCAGCCGCCCTGCGAAGATCCTCAGCCCTCAGCTCGGCGGGCAAATGCGCTGCCTCGACAGCAGATGCCAGACCCTTCAGACATTCAGACAGATAAGTCCGATGTCGTTCGCGCGTAGCCAAAGGAGCCTCGCCATAGGAAATTGTTTCTTCTGCAAAATGTGTGAGCGCTTCAAACAACGATCGTGTTCCTGCTTCGTTTTGGTCGGAACAAGAGATTTGCTTGATTGTTCCGGAAGAGTCTTGTTTCGGAAGAGTCTCAAGATCTGACTTCGTATGAATGATCCAGTGCGGAACTTGCTCGCGAAGGTCACTTGTCAATCCCGCCTCAGGATTGTCCAGCGCAACACCTCCAGGCTCCATCGCCCACAAGATGAGATCAGCATCCTGAGCGCGTGCCTTTGCCCTCCGGATGCCCTCTTTTTCGATAAGGCCGACCGTGTCACGGATCCCAGCGGTGTCGACAAGTGTGAGCGGATAGCCGTTCAAATCCAGGTGGACTTCAATAACATCCCGCGTCGTTCCGGCTTCTTCGGTGACAATCGCCACGTCGCGGCCCGCGATCGCATTGAGAAGGCTGGATTTACCCGCATTGGGGGCTCCCATCAGAACCACCTGCAGACCTGACCGCAGTCGTTCTCCGTTTCTCGATTTACTTAAATGTGCGGATATTTCTGCGTTAAGTGCAGCCGCTTCGGACCAGACTTCATTGGCAACGCTTCCCGGCACATCTTCCTCGTCTGCAAAATCGAAGTCGGCTTCGATCATGGCCCGCATATGTATGAGCCGCCTGCGCCAGTCCTCATAGAGTTTGCCCAGGGCGCCGCCCATCTGCCGAACAGCCTGTTTGCGTTGGATCTCCGTCTCTGCGGCGATCAGGTCGGCCAATCCTTCCACCGCGGTCAGGTCCATGTGACCATGGTCAAACGCACGCCTCGTAAACTCCCCCGCCTCCGCAGGACGCGTGTCCTCAAAACGCCCGAGAATTTCAAGGAGCTTTCCGACAACCGCCCGGCCACCATGGCAGTGCAACTCTGCGACATCTTCGCCTGTAAAACTTCGCGGGCCCTCGAAAAACAAGATCAAGCCCTCGTCGACAAGGTCTCCATTGACGGGATCTCTCAGCCTGGACAGCACGGCCTTGCGCTCCGTTGGCACGCTGCCACAGACAGCTTTTACAATGCCCCTTGTCTGTGGGCCTGACACACGAATGACAGCGATGCCTGAGGGAACTGCCCCACTGGAGAGCGCATAGATTGTTGATGCCATGAATATTTCCCAACAAGCCGACGCCAAAGAGGAACTTAACGCGCAGTTCAGCGAGTGCGCTTCTTTAACAAACCGGAAATCAGACGGAAAGAGCCTTGAGTATGTACCCGTATGTTTCCAGGAACACGAACGGACCTTCATCCACACTTCTGAGGCAAATCGGGCCCAATTGCCATACGCCGGATTCACGTGAAACACGAGCTTTCATGTTTCACGTGAATCAAGATAGAAACCAAAGCCCGGAAAAAGTTTTGCCAGAAGCAAACTCAGGGTGCCGGGTAGCAATTTGGTTCGGCTCCGAATCCAATGCGCTGCCCGATTCACGTGAAACACTATGCGTTGATCTGAATGTTGAATGTTTCACGTGAATCTACCTGCCGGCTGCTCCAGGCAGCAGCAACCAGTCCCTTTTTGAAAGCCTGTAAAGAACATGTGGCGCGACCGGATGATCCTCCGGCAAGGAAGGGTGCAGAAAGTCCCCATCCAGGTCGCGGCGCATTCCAATCCGTCGCATCACCTGTTGAGATGGTTCATTCGCAGGGATCGTGAACGCGACAATTTCATCAAGTCCAATGGTTTCAAATCCGAATCGAAGCCAGGAATTGGCTGCCTCGCTTGCGTAGCCCTTCCCCCAGGAAGACTGCTTCAGACGCCACCCGATCTCAACACATGGCTCGAAAGGAAGAGGTGCGGCATAAGACGGTGTATTCAACCCGACGAAGCCAAGGAACTCCCCTGTAGATTTGACTTCGACAGGCGCCATGCAGAACCGGTCGCGCTCCTGTTTCTCGACACATCTGGAAATGAGCCGCTGGGTCTCTTCCCGCGTCATGACATCCGGGAAATAGCGCATCACAACGGGATCAGCGCACATCTCCGCAAATGGATCGAAATCCTTGTCTTCCCAGGTACGGAGGTAGAGACGCTCCGTTTCCATCAGAATATTTTCGCTCATTGGATCGGTTCCGATTCAAAGTCTGTGCCGGGACGCCGGCTTGAAAGTCTTAACAAAAAGTAAAGGCGCAAACCCTGAGGTTCGCGCCTTTTGCCAAACTGCGATCCGTCAGGATCAGGTATTCATACTGTCGAAGAACTCGTCGTTGGACTTTGTCTGCTTCAGCTTGTCGAGCAGGAACTCGATCGCATCCACGGTTCCCATCGGGTTGAGGATGCGGCGCAGAACAAAGGTTTTCTTGAGCCGTTCGTGCGGTACGAGCAGCTCTTCCTTGCGCGTTCCCGAGCGCTGAATGTCGATCGACGGGTAAACGCGCTTGTCGGAGATCTTACGGTCGAGGATGATTTCGGAGTTACCCGTTCCCTTGAATTCCTCGAAGATGACCTCGTCCATGCGGCTGCCGGTATCGATAAGCGCCGTGGCGATGATTGTAAGCGATCCGCCCTCTTCGATGTTACGCGCCGCACCGAAGAACCGCTTCGGCCGCTGCAGGGCATTTGCATCGACACCACCAGTCAGAACCTTGCCGGAGGAAGGAACCACGGTGTTGTACGCGCGTCCGAGGCGTGTGATCGAGTCAAGCAGGATCACCACGTCGCGGCCATGCTCCGTCAGGCGCTTTGCCTTCTCGATAACCATTTCGGCCACCTGGACGTGACGCGATGCCGGCTCGTCAAATGTGGACGACACCACTTCACCGTTCACCGTCCGCTGCATGTCCGTGACTTCTTCCGGACGTTCATCGATGAGAAGAACGATCAGGTAACATTCCGGGTGGTTGGTGGTGATTGACTTGGCGATGTTCTGGAGAAAAACGGTTTTACCGGTCCTTGGCGGAGCGGTGATCAGCGCACGCTGGCCTTTGCCAAGCGGCGCCACCAGATCGATCACGCGCGAAGACAGATCCTTGATCGTCGGATCTTCGATCTCCATCCGGAAGCGTTCATCGGGATAAAGCGGGGTCAGGTTGTCGAAATGAACCTTGTGCCGTGCCTTTTCCGGATCTTCGAAATTGATCGTATTGACCTTGAGAAGGGCGAAGTAACGCTCGCCTTCCTTTGGGCTTCTGATCTGTCCCTCGACAGTATCGCCCGTTCGCAACGAGAAGCGTCTTATCTGGGAGGGTGAAACATAAATGTCATCCGGGCCCGGCAGGTAGTTTGCATCGGGAGATCGCAAAAAGCCGAAGCCGTCCTGAAGGACTTCAACGACACCTTCGCCGATAATCTCGACATCCTGGGCAGCCAGATTTTTCAAAATGGCGAACATCAGCTCCTGCTTGCGCATGGTGCTGGCGTTTTCGACTTCAAGCTCTTCAGCAAATTGCAGGAGCTCGGTCGGTGTTTTTTCTTTTAGATCTTTGAGTTTCATTTCCCGCATCGAGTTGGGGTCTGGGTTGTTATAGGGATGTTATTTGGAAGGTCGTTCTGTGCCGGATATGATGGGTCGGCCAGAAGATATCTGAAAGACGTTTAGATGTGTCCAGATTGTTCGGCGAAACGTTACGGTTCGAAACTGCATGCGCCGATTTGAAGTGGCGCGAAGATAAAGTGTTTTTTACCGAATCGCAAGCCCGGAAATCTGCCGATTTTTCAGGCTCGGCAAAGTACCTGTCACCCAGAAAATGGGCAGCTGAAATCAGCCAGCTGCCCGGTGGGTGGCCTTAAAACGGTTTCACGATGACCAGTATGACGATGGCAATCATCAGAACAGTAGGTACCTCGTTCAATATCCGGTAGAACCGCGGGCTTCTTGTGTTGTTGTCAGCCGCAAATGTCTTCACGCACCGGCTCAGGTATCCGTGGACACCTGACATGACCAGAACGAGCGTAAACTTCGCATGGAACCAGCCGTCCTGCCATGCGGAGAGCTCATAAGCGGCCCAGAGTCCGAATATCCAGGCTGCTATCATCGACGGATTGATAATCGCCTTCAGGAGCCGTCGCTCCATCACTTTGAACGTTTCGGACTGAACGGAGCCGACTTCCGCCTCCGCATGGTAGACGAAGAGCCGCGGCAGATAGAGCATGCCCGCCATCCAGGCAATGATCGAGATGACGTGGAGCGACTTCACCCAAAGGAACAGATCCATCGCTCAGCCCTTCCGAACCTGCTCAACCATCTTTGCGACATTTTCAGGATCCGCATCTGGCGTCACACCATGGCCGAGATTGAAAATCAGCGGACCCTTGTTATAGGTTTTCAGGATATGCGCGACACCTTCCTCTAGGGCCGGCCCGCCGGCAACGAGACGCATCGGATCCAGGTTTCCCTGGATCGGGAGCTTCTTCTGAATGTCCAGCGCCAGCGGATCCGGCGCTGTCCAGTCGAATCCGACGGCGTCAACACCCGTGCCTTCGACAAAGGTCATGACCCGGGCCGAAGAGGCTTTTGGAAAACCGATGATCTTTGCATCCGGCCGCTGAGCGCGAACGCCATCGACAATCCGTTTCGTCGGTTCGATCGACCAGCGCCTGAAACCGGCGTCATCCAGAACCCCGGCCCAGGTATCGAAAATCTGAACCGCATCCGCACCTGCATCAAGTTGCCGGACCAGGTAGCGGATCGACGCGATGACGAGCTGGTCGACGAAGCGCTGCATGAGATCCGGATCGCGGTAGGCCCCGACCCGCGCAGCCACTTGATCCTGCGTCGTGTGACCGGCCACAGAATAGCAGGCAACTGTCCAGGGAGCCCCACAGAAGCCCAGCAGCGTTGTTTCTGAGGGAAGCTCCGCCCGCAGACGGCGAACCGTCTCTATGACCGGCTTGAGATGATCCTCGGCTCGTTCCTGTTCGAGACGATCTATGAGATCGGATGACAGAGGTTCCAGAACAGGACCACGTCCTTCTTCGAAACGAACCGGATATCCGATTGCGTCAGGGACGACGAAAATATCGGAGAACAGAATGCTTGCATCAAAACCATACCGGCGGATCGGTTGAAGCGTGACCTCTGTTGCCAGATCCGGAGAGTAGCAGAAATCCAGAAAGTTTCGCGCCTTGGCTCTGACTTCGCGGTATTCGGGAAGATAGCGCCCCGCCTGACGCATCATCCATATGGGTGGTGGCCAGATTTTTTCTCCTGAGAGAACCCGCATCACGGCTCTGTCTTGAGACTTCATAAGGCTCCACCTTTCCCACATTTCAAATCAAACAAGATTCTATATTTGAATCTGTTTTTTCTTATTGTGAGTGGATTACCGGGATCAATTTCTATCCACAATGCGTTTGCACAAATTTCCGTGCGGGAAAATTTTCACGAGATTGAAAGACAAATTGCTCCCCAAGAGTCGATAACCGGATTCATGATGTGATTACAGGTAGTTGTTAACGTGTTTACCTTTCGTTAAGAAATTGGGCGCAAGTGGATAGTCTGTCGAAATGTCACAGATGAATTGTGAATCCACACCCATGCACATTCGTTTCGGCTACAGTTTGCGCACGTTAGAGCTTTGTTAACAAATATTGATGAGCGGGCATAAACTTCGTACATCCCGCTCAATGACCAAGACGACTCCCAATCCGTCAACAGCCCTGGGGATGATACCGTGAACAAGTCGCGACACTACTTTCATCTGCATCTCGTGTCCGACTCGACCGGCGAAACCCTGATGACCGTGGCGCGGGCAGCAACCGTGCAATACGAGAATGTCCAGGAAATAGAGCATGTCTATCCGCTGGTGCGGTCTTCGAAGCAGCTGGACAGGGTCATTTCGGAAATCGAGAACGCACCAGGCATCGTGCTTTACACACTTGTCGATGACGAAATTGCAAAACGTCTGGAACAGAAATGCCGCGATCTCGGTTTGCCCTTCGTGAACATTCTCGATCCTGTTTTCGCGGTTTTCCAGTCTTACCTGAATGTGACGCAGACTCACCGCGTCGGCGGGCAGCATGAACTGGACGCAGAGTACTTCCGTCGCATGGAAGCGCTCAACTACACAATGATGCATGACGACGGCCAGGTCTGGGACGATCTTGAATCGGCTGACATTGTCCTTATAGGAATTTCCAGGACGTCGAAAACACCAACATGCATCTATCTTGCCAACCGGGGCATCAAGGCGGCCAATGTGCCACTGGTACCGGGTATCCCGTTACCCGATCATGTCAAATCGCTCAAAGGACCGATGATCGTTGGCCTGATCGCGTCGGTTGAACGCATACAGCAGATTCGCCGCAACAGGGTTCTTTCATTGAATTCAGATGGTTACAACGACACATATGTTGATCGGAAGGAAATTTCGCAGGAAATCAACATGACGCGGCGCCTGTGTTCGGAAAACGAGTGGCCTCTGATCGACGTCACCCGGCGGTCAGTCGAGGAAACAGCCGCCGAAATCATGACACTTTTCAAGCACTTCAAGTCGGAAGCGGAGCAATCCACCTCCATCTGATGCACCGATAGGAACGAGAAGATATGGCACTTGTACTCGCCAGCGGCAGCAAGATCCGCGCCGAACTGATGAAAAATGCGGGTCTGGAATTCGAAATCGACCCGTCGGATGTCGATGAACGGGCGGTGGAGGAACCGCTTCTCAAGGCGAATTTCCCGCCGGAGGATCTCGCGAGTGTCCTGGCCGAAGCCAAGGCCAATGATGTCAGCGGCCACAGAGCGTCGGATCTTGTGGTTGGCGCGGACCAGATCCTGGCTTTCGAAGGCGAGCGGCGCACCAAGCCCGATGACATGGAAGCAGCGCGCCGCCAGTTACTGGCATTTTCCGGCAAGGTGCACGAACTTCACTCGTCCGTGGTCATTTCGCGTGGCGGCGAAGCGATCTGGCGGAACGTTTCAACAGCCCGGCTGAAAATGCGCGACCTCTCCCCTGCCTATGTCGGTCATTATCTTGCGAATGCGGGCGAGAGTGTTCTTTCAAGTGTCGGCGCTTATCAGCTGGAGGGGTTGGGCGTTCAGCTTTTTGAGAAGATCGACGGTGATTACTTCACGATCCTGGGGCTTCCGATGCTGCCCTTGTTGGCGGAACTGCGCACGCTTGGGGTCATTGAAACATGAATAGGTCTCCAAGAAAGGCAGCCATAACCGGACATCCGGTTTCTCATTCAAGGTCTCCCCTCATTCATGGATACTGGCTCAAGCAGCACGGGATCGAGGGCGAATATGGGCGCGTGGATGTTTCGCCGGAAAATGCCGAACATTTCTATGCCAATTTCGCGGACGCGGGACTGATTGGAGCCAATGTTACGGTTCCATTCAAGGAAACGGCAGCCAGGGCCTGCGATTGGCTGGACGAGGCGGCGAGCGCAATGGGCGCGGCAAATACGCTTTGGCTGGACGAGACAGGCCGGCTGTGTGGCGCCAATACCGACGGGCTCGGTTTTCTGGGCAATCTCGATCAGCTGGCACCCGACTGGGACGGGACGCCGGGTACCGCTGTTGTTCTGGGCGCTGGCGGTGCGGCGCGGGCGATCGTATGGGCGTTGTTGTCACGGAATTACACAGCTGTGCATATCGTCAATCGAACACGGGAAAAAGCTGAGAAAATCGTCGGTGAATTTGGAACCGGAACAATAGCTCACGGCTGGGAAAAGCTGGGGACAATCCTTGCGCAGGCGGACGTGTTGGTGAACACGACATCCCTCGGCATGACAGGCAAGCCACCATTGGAAATAGACCTGTCCGACCTGCCCGCTCATGCACTTGTGAACGACATTGTCTATTCGCCGCTTGAAACCGATCTTCTGAAACAGGCGGCCGCCCGTGGCAATCCGACCGTCGATGGCATCGGCATGTTGCTGCACCAGGCGGTCCCAGCCTTCGAGCGCTGGTTTGGTGAACGGCCCGTTGTCACCGATGAACTCAGGACACTCGCACTCAGGGATCTCGGGGTGATCGCGTGATCAGGATCGGATTGACGGGATCGATCGGCATGGGCAAGTCAACAACTGCCCAGATGTTTGCCGAGAGAGGTGTTCCGGTCCATGACGCCGACGCCTGCGTCCATGCGCTATACGAAGGCCGTGCCGTGCCGTTGATCTGCGATGCCTTTCCCGGAACAATCGTGGAGGGAAAGGTCGATCGCACGCTTCTTTCCAAACAGGTGCTTGGAAATCCGGAGGCGATGAAGCAGCTGGAAGAAATCGTTCATCCATTGGTGCGCGAAGAAGAACAGACCTTTCTCGATCTCGCACAGCTGGATGGCCAGTCGGTCGTTCTGATGGACATCCCGCTCCTTTTTGAAACGGGTGGCCAGGATCGTGTCGATGTCGTTGTCGTGGTGACGGCAGACCCGGGGATCCAGCGCGCGCGCGTGCTGTCGCGTGACGGCATGAGTGAAGATCGCTTCCAGGCCATCCTCGAAAAGCAGGTACCGGATGCAATCAAGCGTGAGAAAGCGGATTTCCTGATCGATACCGGGTTGGGTATGGAAGCTGCGGAAAAAAGGGTCGACGAGATCCTGGATGCGGTCCGGAACGCCAATTGAAGGACTGATGGCCGGGGATAACGGGCTGACCGGCTTGCGCCCACCGCCAGAGGCGGCACACTGGGCACGACAGTGAAAGGTGAACCATGCGCGAAATATCTTTCGATACGGAGACAACCGGCCTCAACCCGCGCGGCGGCGACCGTCTGGTGGAAATCGGCGGTGTCGAGTTGATCAACCACATCCCGACCGGGAATTCCTATCACGTCTATATCAACCCGGAGCGGGACATGCCGGAAGAGGCGTTCCGCGTTCACGGTCTTTCCGAGGAGTTTCTGTCCGACAAGCCGCTTTTTGCGGCAGTTGCCGATGAATTCCTGGCGTTTGTCGGCGACGCGACGCTCGTCATCCACAACGCTGCCTTCGATATGGGCTTCATCAATACA
>JGI12316J15309_10013175_pt1 | contig 32505 bp, 24 predicted proteins | sample MarCyaLeptolynsp_FD_15309 | JGI IMG/M metagenome (IMG submission 15309) | reverse complement strand
TTTTTTTTTGATGAGTTAGGTTCAACGAATACCTTCGCAAAGAATTTAATTGGGGATGGTTCATTGCACGGTGCGTTGATAATCACAGATCATCAAACTCACGGAAGGGGCCAGTACGAGCGTTCGTGGGAAACAAATTCAGGAGAGAATCTTACCTTTTCTATTGTTTTTGAACCCGGCAATGGAAACCGACTTACTGTCCTCACTTTAGCATGTGCTTTGGCAGTAGCCGAACAGTTGGAAGACATAACAAAACAACAGGTTGAATTAAAGTGGCCGAATGATGTACTGGTAAATGAAAATAAAATTGCCGGGCTACTCACAGAGGCATCATTTAATGGGAATAAATTCAAGAGAGTAGTAATTGGAATCGGGCTAAATGTTAATCAAACTGAATTTTCCGACGAGCTGACTGACTGGGCTACATCCATCAAAAACTTAACAAAAGACGATTCATCCAGAGAGAAGCTACTCGCTCGTTTGCTAACCCGTATCGAGTATTACTACAGGTTATGGGAATCGGTTGATATCGAACTTATCAAAAAGATTAACAAGCGCCTGATCGGATACGGAAAATGGACCTCAATATCGGTTGACAGTGATTTACTTGATGGTGAGTATAAATTTTTGGGGATAAACGAGTCGGGGCAGATGGTTGTATTGAATAAAGAGCTTGAAGTGAATACTTTTTCGTATGAACAAGTTCGAGTCCACTTCAATTCTCAACCAGGTTAAACAACACTACTCATCCATATTCCAAGAAGGAAGTAAGCTAATAATTGGGGTAAGCGGGGGGCCAGATTCCATGGCTTTACTTTACATGCTTCATAAACTCTCTATCCCATTACTCGCGGTTCATATTAATTATAGTAAGAGAGGTCTTGAAAGCGATACTGATCAAAAGCTGGTGGAGGATATGTGTTCCATGTGGGGAATTGAATGTTGTTCAGTGAAACTTAATCCTGATGAAGTAGTTAGGAATTTCCAGGAGTGGGCAAGGGATCAGCGCTACCAGGTTTTCAGGGATTTAAGTGCGGAAATGGGAGCTTTTGGAATTGCTGTGGCACATCATCAGGGTGATCAACTTGAAACGATCCTATTTAAAATTCTCAGAGGTGGCGGGGTTTCGAGTTGGAGAGGACTTCAAATTTGGGATGGCGAGTTATTTCGTCCGTTACTGGATCTGTCAAAATCAGAGATCCTCGATTTTTGTGAAGTCGAATCGGTGCCATTTCGAATTGATGAATCAAACCAAAACGACGAATTCACAAGAAACGCATTACGAAATTCCGTTTTTCCGGTTTTTGATGATTTTATTCCAGGATGGAAATCAAATTTATTGGGGGTTGCTTCAAAAGCGAACATTGCAGATGAGGCTTTCGACTTTGTCTTGCAATCAATTACTGATGAGCACGGACTTATCGTAACTGGGCTAAACAGGTTTTCAAATCAGCTTGCCGGCGAATTGGTCCGGCGCTATGTCGTTAATGGCATCAACTCAACCCCATCTAAAGGTATTTTGAACGAGACTTTGGATTTACTGGGGTCCGAAACAGGGAAAACGGTACGACTAAATGAATTCTATTCTATAACCAGGGACCGAAAACATCTTATACTATCAGGAATAGAAAAAGAATTAGTCGGGAAGCATATTTTCGATAGTGATACTATTATCAAGGGAATTGAATTTGGTAGTTGGAGCGCCTTAATCCAGGAGAAACAAAACGGGCTTTTAAACCTAGATGCCAATGAAATAAAATGGCCAATTACAATCAGAACCTGGGAATATGGTGATAATTTTGAGCCAATCGGTTTAGGGGGAACCCAAAAAGTTTCCGATCATCTTACGAATCGAAAAATAAGTGCTTCAAAAAAGGAAGATTCTTTGATATTGATCGATTCAGGTGGTACTATTTGTGCTATTTTGTATCCTGTGGCGGCTGTGAATGGCGAATTTGGATGCATTTCAGAACGTGTAAAATTAACTGAATCGACGAAACACGTGTTGAGTATTTTCAAATAACGGAACTATGAGTTTTTTTCTACCAGAGCGAGTTGAATGTAATGGCGATATTTTTAAAGTATTCATCAATAAGGATCAAATAGACGCCCGGTTGTCATTGCTGGGGGAACAAATAGACAAAGAATACGAAGGATTAAAGCCCATATTTATTGGTGTTCTGAACGGGTCTTATATTTTTTTAGCAGATCTAATGCGGAATGTCTCGATCCCTTGCGAGGTAGATTTTATGAAACTGAGCAGCTACGGAGATGCTAAAGTTTCATCGGGAAATGTAACCGAGTTAAAGCATATTGACGCCAAATTAAAAGGAAGGCATGTAATTCTGGTGGAAGATATCATCGATACCGGTCTTTCCATGAAGTATATGGTGGAACGTATGGCTGAGTATGAGCCCGCATCTGTGAAAGTGGTAACCTTGCTGCATAAGAAAGAAGCGACCAGGCATGATGTTCAAATCGATTATGTGGGCTTTGAAATCCCCAATAAATTCGTTTTAGGATATGGTTTGGATTATGCCCAGGAAGGACGTAATCTGGCACAGATTTATGCTATAAGTGATAAAGATAGCTAGCTTTTAGGTTAACACGCCCGGGTAAGGCCGGGTAATATAAATTGAAATGACGAGGTTCATATTACTAATTATCTGTTTGCTGCAGGTCAGCTTGAATGGGTATAGCCAGTCGTATGAAAAACTGGTTGATTCAGACAGTTTAACCATTAAGTTCTGGACCATTGAGGATGGACTACCTATAAATACCGTTAACCAGGTAGTACAAGATGATGACGGATATTTATGGTTTACAAGCTATGACGGAATCATTCGATTCGATGGTGTCGAATTCAAAACTTTCAATCACGCAAATACTCCCGAAATCCCACATAACAGAGCTACTGAGATTCACAAACAAAATGGAGTGGGTATTTGGGTTTCAATGGAACATGAAGGCGTTTTGCTTATTACAGATAGAGGTTTTCGTCATTTTGGAGTAGAACAAGGTTTTTCTGCTTCGGATGTAACCCAGATTGCTGAGGCTCGCGGTGGAGCTATGTTTTTCGTAACTCATACCGGGCTATATACCTATGAGGATGGTCAATTCAGGAAATTTTTTAATGGAAAGGATAACTGGCAAGATCAACCAAGGTTTTTCTTTGAAGATGTGGATGGATCAAAATGGATATCTACAAGTAACGGGTTAATTCACGCTCTGAATGATGGCTCATTCGAGGAGCATACTGTCGCAGATAACCGGGAAGAAAATATCTTTTTTACTTCTTACCGAAATTCTGAAGGAACTTTTTTCGCCAGTTCCTCAAGTGGTTTATATGTATTGGAAGATGGAAAACTAACTGCGCCAAAAGAGTTTGACGTATTTAAGAATTCAGATGTATATCGAATTTTTGAAATCGATGAAACTACGATTCTTAGTTCAAACAACGGACTTTATTCATTTAGTAATGGCAATTTAGAGAAATTGGACGACCTATACCGGAAAGATAATGAGGCTTATCGACATTCAATGATAGATTCAGATGGCCAGCTTTGGTTGATAGGTAACCAGGGTACAGTGTCTATTTTTAGAGATGGGCGAATTACAGATAACTATGCACTGACATCTACAGGGTTAAATTTTTTTATGTATGCGTTTGAAGATCAGGAGAAAAATATCTGGGTAACTACTCCAAGGGAAGGCATTATAAGGATTAAAAAGGCACTGGTAAGAACCATCGGGAGTACAGAAGGGTTATCTGAAGGTAATATTCTTGGAATGTTACAAGATTCTAGAGGCAGATATTGGATAGGCACAAGGGGAGGAGGGTTAAACCTGATTGAAGGAAACCAGATTAAGCACTTTAAAGAACATAGAGATATAGCATCAAGTGTTGTACAAAGTATAGCCGAAGACAGTTTGGGGAATATTTGGGTTGGACACTACCAGAAAGGCTTGAACAGGATTAATGATAGAGGAATAAGCCATTTTACATTAGGCGAAAATTTTAACGTAAACAATATCCATGCTTTATATACCTCGAAAGATGGTCAGCTTTGGGTAGGAAGTTATGGTGGCTTAATAAAATTCAGTGAAGAGGAAAGTAACAGACAGATTTATACTGTCAATGATGGGCTGGCTGGCAATAAGATCAGGTATATTACAGAAGCAAAAGATGGTTCTCTCTGGATTGGAACTCTAGACGGAGGAGTGAGTCATTTTCGGGATAACAAATTCACAAATTATACAGCAGAAGAAGGATTGTCTTCAAATAATATCCGGTCGATTTATCTGGATGAAGATGACTCCGGGATTATATGGGTTGGAACTGAAAATAACGGGCTCAACAGAATCAAGAATGGTTCTATAACTTACATTGGGGTAGAAGATGGTTTGCCAAACTACAATATCCACTGGATTTCAGAAGATGATAAAGACTGGCTTTGGTTGTCTTCTAATAACGGGATTATAAGAATTGAAAAAAGCTCCCTAAGTGATTATATGGATGGCAAATCCCATGGCTTTAAAATGATGGTTTATGGAAGAAATGAAGGGATGAGAAACCCTGAGGGAAATGGCTCAATTCAGGAGGCAGGAATTAAGGACAGTGATGGGACTTTTTGGTTTGCCACGCAGGAAGGAGTAGCTATTTTCAAAAATGACTTACATCCAGGATATGAAGTTGAGCCAAAAGTAATTGTTAAGGAAGTACTTGCGGGTGGGGAGAGTCATTTATCTGATTCTTTAGTGTTTGTTCCATCCATCAATGATTTCGAGGTGATTGTACATGCCATTACATTTATCAATCCGAGCAGTACAAGATTCAGGTACAAATTTTCCGAGCGTGGAGATGATAGGCAGGAGTGGGAAGAAATTGGTAGGATAAGAGAAATACAGTTCACAAATATAGATCCTGGTGAATATCAGTTCACGGTTCAGGCTACAAACAGCGAAGGAATATGGTCGAGCCAGACAGCTTCAGTTTTTATAGAAATCAAGCCTAAATATTATCAACAAGTATGGTTTTATATACTCTGCTTTTTTGGTTTTTTAGCACTATTAACAGGAGGCTGGAAAATTCGGTATCGAAGGTTGATGGGAAAACAACAAGAGATGGAAAAAATCATCGAAGAACAAACAAAACAACTTCGACAAGAGAAGATTGAAATTCAGGCTCAAAAAGAAATCATAGAAAAGCAAGCCCAAAACCTGGAACAGAGTAATAATACGAAAGACAAGTTTTTCTCCATAATTGCACATGATCTGCGAAACCCGTTTCAGGCATTAATGGGCTATACGGAACATTTATATACTGTTCTGGATCACGTCGATAAGAAAGAGCTAAAGGAAAGTATAGGTATAATCAAAGATTCATCTAAAACACTCTTAAGTCTTACTGAAAACCTCCTGGAGTGGGCAAACCTTCAAACCGGGAAAATTAAGCCGGAACCTGTCGGGTTTGAACTTAGTGAGTTGATAAGTCAATGCATTGATGTATTTAAACAGACAGCTTCTCAAAAAAATATCAAAATTGTCCATAGTTCTGAAGAAGAGGTGAGCTTATATGCAGACAGAAATATGATATTAACTGTTTTAAGGAATCTAATTTCCAATGCAATCAAATTTACAACAGATGGAGGAGAAGTAACTATCACTACTATTCAAAAAGAAAACTACTGTACCATAAAGGTTTCTGATACCGGGATAGGCATGAGTACAAAGATTTTGAAAGGAGTGTTAAGTCTTGATTTAAAAACGACCAGACGGGGAACAAATGAAGAAGCGGGAACAGGGTTAGGGTTAGTGTTGTGTAAAGAAATGGTAGAGATGAATAATGGTTCTCTTGAAGTTGATTCAAAAGAAGGTCAGGGGACTACCGTAAGTGTAATTTTGCCATCGGATAACAAAAGCAGTTAATTCAACTGCTATGAAATCCGGCATTGCTTAGGCGTAGCAACCACCGTATATTTGATGCCCTTTTGGGAGAGGTGGCTGAGTGGCTGAAAGCGCTCCCCTGCTAAGGGAGTTTATCTAGAAATAGGTAACGAGGGTTCGAATCCCTCCCTCTCCGCAAGCCAATGTAAAAGTTAAACCCCGATCAATTTTTTGGTTGGGGTTTTTTTATTCCTGTAAGTTAGAATTTTGGCATAAACTTTTGAATCGCAAGCCATTTTATTACATATCTGAATTAAACTAATAATTCGGAGGAACAATGGTAGATAAAATTACAACCGTCTTAATCGAGGCGTACGAAACCTTCTTTAATAAATTAGCCGATTTTTTACCAAGTCTTATCGGTGCACTTGTGATTCTCATTCTTGGTTGGATAATTGCAAAACTTGTAAAAACAGCCGCTACAAAGCTTTTGAAGCTAATCAAATTAGATGTAGTAACAGAAAAAGCAAAAATCGACCAATTTTTAAGAGATGGCGGGAGCAGTAAGTCAGCCATAGATATTCTGGGTGCCATCATTTATTGGTTGATAATGTTGATAGTTATACTTGCAGGACTGGATGCTCTAGGTTTGGGTGTGGCATCTGAATTATTTAACCAAATCATACTTTACATCCCCAACGTTATTGTTGCAGTACTGGCTTTAATATTTGGGGTCTTTCTTGCTGGATTTATCGCTCAGGTTGTTTCGACTTATCTTGCAAATATTGGGGTTTCTAATGCCAATGTTATTGGTGCAATCGCGAGATATGCGATCATTCTTTTTGTTATTTCTTTATCACTTACGCAGTTGAGTATCGGTGAAGAATTAGTAGCAAATGCATTCCTACTATTATTTGGAGCAGTTTGTCTTGCTCTGGGACTATCCTTTGGTTTAGGTGGTAAAGAATGGGCTGCTTCTGTAATTAAGAAGTTAACCGAAGAGACAAAAGATTAAATAGTTTGATTCACTTAGCCAGAAACCTGACTAACTAATTTTAGGTTTCTGGCTACTTTCCAATAGTTGGATTGCCCAGGGATCTTGAGCTTTTATTAAATTTCGAAGCGCATGTTTGATGATCCATGATCGTTGCCTAGTTGGAGATGGGCACCACGCTTCGATTTCATTCTTTCCAATTTCCGGGTTGTCCTTTAAGATGTCATTCAAACAGTTAGCTACGGATTTCTGAACATATTTGGAAGGATCGTCCTTAAGGAGATTGAGAATAGGAAGTAACGGACTGGGGTCTTGGATGAATTGGTCCAGTTTTTGAGCCCAGGGTAATCTTGGTCTTCCCCCTTCAGAAGCGAGCCTTCGCACATGTTTATTATCCGATTGAGCCCATTCCAGCATTTTCGAAAGCGTTTTATCGGGGTATCGAACCAGGTAGGGGCGGACCGTATACTCGCTCGTATTTCTTTTAGTGATTTCTTCCATGGCATCGTAAGATGCATCCGGGAATTCCAATCCATACTTCTCTACATATTTCGCAATCGGCATTACCCAGTAGTACTCTGTAAACATACCGGTCTCTTTGTCATTTTCCGAACCCAGGATCTTCACCAAAACTCGAAGGTTGACTTCATAGTCCTCCGATAAAAAAACATGTAGTCCATCAGCAAAAACTTCCACACGGTCCTTCAATTCAAGTTGATTAATTCTCGAGTTTATAAATTCACTAAATCCAATTTCTTCAAAATCGGGCCTCTCTTTTTTGATTTTTGCTGATAATAACCTGACAAGGTCCCCGTCAAACCAAAGCTTTAGAGGTTTGTATGCCATGAATTTTTCTTTATTTGTGATTCTTATTTAGCACGACTAACATATAGGTAGTTACACAAATTTGATACATCCATTTAAAATAATTTTGGAATTAGGCTACAGGTGAAGGCAGTCCTGGTGATTTTATTATTCCTGGTTCAGCACCAATTGCAACCACGCGTAACAACAACGCTAAATGCAAACTCTGGTTTAAGCAATAACATTATTCATTGCGTTTTTCAGGATAGTGACGGGTTTATTTGGATAGGTACCGATAGCGGACTAAACCGATTCGATGGTTATGAAGTGGTTACATACTTCAATCAAACAGCTGATTCGAGCAGTCTTTCCAGCAACACCATTCGTTCTATTGTCCAGGATAAGTATGGTATTCTTTGGATTGGAAGTTATAATGGATTGAACAGATATGATCAACCTAGCGACTCGTTTGTACGATTCATTGAATTACCAGACTTGCCAACCAGTCGTTTAGACCTTCAGGATATGGTCTACGACGAGAGAAAACACAGGATTTGGTTTAACACGCTACAAACTGCTGGTTGGTTCGACATCGAGACTGAGGAGTTTCACTTTTTCGAAGATGATTATGATTCCTTCTCCATTTCATATCACGAGCAAAGGTTGATCACTCTCTCAAAACAAAATGAGTTATTCATGTTTGATGATGAAACTGAAGAACTATTCAGGATTGGAGCAATTAACGAACGGCGATTTAATCCACTCTACGTGGGGGAGGTTTCTAAAAAAATATGGCTTCCATCTCAGGAAATTGATGACGCCACTTTTCCATTTCTTTGGAATTCAATTCCGGAGACAATCGCGTCAAAAAACATATATGGACTTATTGAGGTTGATGAGGAGTTGATTTGGATCGGTACGGATGAAGGACTTTTTGAATACAATCTGAAGCATGAAAGGATTTCAAGGATCGATCTCGTTGAGCGCCCTTCCTTTTTAACAAATTCTATCACCAGCTTATACAAAGATAACATGGGAGGAATTTGGGTAGGTACCCTTGGCGGATTGTTCTACTTTTCATCAGCGTATGCACATTTTCAGCATCTCGATCTGGAAGAAGAATCCGCGGATGTTGTGATGGGGATAGCGGTTCACGACGAGAAAATCCTGTTGAATACTTTTTCTTCAAAAGTACTGGAGTACGATTTGACTACAGGAAATATTGACGAGATGATTCTGTCGTCGAAACTGAATAACGGGGAACTTCAAATTTGGGACATTGAGATAGTTCCGGATTCAGATTATACATATTGGTTTGCAACGAATAGTGGTCTTGTTCTCTTCGATTTACACAATAACCGGATTGAAAGAAGAGTATTCGGAGAGAGAGAAATATTTTCTCAAGTTGTTTTTGCCATTGAACCCGCTGAAGACGGTTCAATGTTTATTTCCTCTATCAATAATATTCACGAAGTAAGCAGGAAAGACGGAAGCGAAATTCAGATAATCAAAACAGAGGAGTTCGTAAAACAATCAAACATTCAGGATATGGAGTTCATTGATGGCTATTTATACGTAGCAACCGAAGGTGAAGGACTTGCAAAAGTGGATGTTTCTACTGGAAGTATTACAGAAATTAAGCCTGGTAACAGGCCTGAAAATCCTCTAAAGAACAACGCGATTTGGGACTTATATCTGAAGGATGATCGAGAACTATGGATAGGAACTTCAAGAGGTTTATTTCTTTTTGAGGCCCTAGAGGAAGAGTTCACTGGCATCGATTTCGATTCGAACATTAAGGACAGAATTGTTTACAGCATTCTTAGTTATAACGATGAAATTTGGGTAGGTACAGAATCTGGCTTGATACATATTTTGACGGATCAAAAGATATCTAATGTATTTAGGGAAAATGAAGCAATACAAAATTCCGAGTTTAATCGGCGATCTGCACTGAAAACCGAAGAAGGGACGTTCTTCTTTGGAGGTGTAAATGGGGTTACTGTCTTCAATCCTGAGGAGGTACCGCAGAATTTAAGTTCATTTCCTGTTCATATTCTAAATATGGAGGTTTATTTAACTGACACTTCTTTTGTGCCTTCTGGATTTCATGATCGTGAAGTGCAGTTACCTTGGCATCAGAATACGGTTGAGTTTTCGTTTGCGGCGCTGAACTATTCCAATCCAAAAAATATACATTATCGATATCAATTAGTTGGTATTGACGAAAACTGGGTTCAAAGCAAGCAACGAAGAACTGCCCGTTATGCCCAGCTCCCTCCAGGTGATTATCAATTTAGAGTTCAGGCTTCGTTTTCTCCACAGTTTTTTGATCCCAATGAATCATCAATGGCAATCAAAATTCAGCCACCTTTTTGGCAAACTTCACTTTTTCGCATTGCCATTATTCTATTAGTAATGCTCATTCTTTGGGTGATTTACAGATACAGGGTAAATCATTTGCTGGAACTGGAAAGAATCCGGCTTAGAATAGCAAGAGATTTACATGATGAGGTGGGTAGTGGATTAAGTGGAATTGCACTCTCCGGAGATATTCTTTCGACGAAGCTTGAACTGGAAGAAAATGGGAATACGGAACAACTAAAGAAAATTACAAATAATGCCAGGGCATTGGCATCATCGCTTGATAGCATAGTATGGATGATCGATGCCAACAAAGAAACGCTACAAGATTTTATTACTAAATGTAGAAGTGTGTCAAAAGAACTGTTGATTCATCATCAGGTGGAGTTCATCGTTACAATTCCAGAGGACAAGCGATCCCTTTCTTTGAATGCTTCAAAAAAGAGACATTTATTTTTACTGCTTAAAGAATCACTAAATAATATTCTGAAGCATGCATCAGCATCGAAAGTAGAAATTATATTTAAGTACGAGGCTCCTCATTTTCTCATGAAGATTTCCGACAATGGATCTGGCTTTAATCCGGAAGAATCGTTCTCAGGAAATGGATTAGAGTCAATAAAACACAGAACCATAGAAATGGATGCTAAATTGGCGTTAAACTCAATGATTGATGAAGGAACAGAAATCGAAATACAACTAAAGTTACCGTAATCACGGTATAGCTGATAAGTTTGGATATGACTTAATTCGGATATGGAAGTTCAAAAAAAATATAACGTCTGGATTATAGAGGATGACATTTTATTTAGGGAGTCTTTATCCGAGTTAATCCCATTGGGGGAGAATCTGGAATTACACCTTGTTACCGATTCAATTGAAAAGACATTGGAGCGTGTACCAGAATTTTCTGATCCGGATGTAATTTTGCAGGATGTGGGACTCCCCGGGCTTTCCGGAATTGAAGCCATTCCAATATTTAAACAAAAGTTTCCAGAAGTTAAGATCGTTATTCTCACCATTTTTGATGACGATAGACGTGTGTTTGAAGCCATTCAACGGGGAGCCGACGGATACTTATTAAAAAGAACTCCGGGTAGCGAAATATTGAATGGCATTGAAGCAATGCTGGAGGGAGGGGCACCGATTTCCCCCGAGATTGCAAAAAAAATGCTGAAAATGCTTTCAGGTGAAACGTCATCCGTAAAGAAAGAAACCAATCTAACAAAGAGAGAACGAACCATTTTGGAGTACCTGGTCGAAGGCCTCACCATTGATATGATTTCGGCAGAGCTCAAAATCAGTCCATTCACTGTTGATACGCATACAAAAAACATCTACCGAAAGCTTCAGGTACATAGTAGGGGACAGGTTGTCTCCAAGGCATTAAGAGAAGGATTGGTCTAAAAATACCGCGAATCCGGTATGCTGCTTAAGGCTTTTTCTGAGCATTTTCAGATAATTCCAAAATTAAGAAGGTTGTTATGGTTCGATGGGTATATGTTATCGGTTTTATGTGTTGTTTAATCGGGAATTCGGTTCAGGCGCAGCAATCCAGCCCGGAAATTGTTAACCAGATTGCTACTATAAAATCGATAGATAGTGAATCTAAAGATCGGTTTGCCAATCCATCAGAACCTGGAATTCCGGCGGGCGATTTAAACGGGGACGGAGAACTGGATTTTATTCAAAACTGGGAAACCTGGAGAGATATGCGTGGATTTACGAATGATTTCAAAACTGTGACGACCTTTCTCAGTTATAATCAAAATGCCGAAGCTACAAAGGTTAGTTTCGTCGAAGGAACGTATCTGCCAGTTGGAGATTTGGATAATGATGGTTTCACGGAAATCGCCTCTATTAATGAAAATGGATATGTCGTTATCCATTCAGTCTCATCAAATGACGAAGAGGATTTTGTAGTTTTGGAAAATGGAAGGGAGGTAGTTTCGGAACAAAGGTATTATTCCCTCTCATACACAATGCCGGCTTTTTTAGATGATGATGAACTACCAGACGCACTGCTTTGCGAAAACGAATTTAATTCCTTCAATGAATGTATGATCATTTTTGGAAAAGGAGATGAAGCGACTCCCTTGACATTTACTGAGTTCAGTTTTTCGGGTTTAGGTATTAATTTTTTTGCGGCTCCTCAATTGTTTATAGGTGCTTCAATTTCCGGAAATGGGCTCGGAATTTATGCTATGGGGGAAACCTCACCTAATTTCCAGTCCATGATGTACGAACTTGGATTTGATGAAAACAACGATGTAGAACTGGCCTTTTCAGATGAGTGGTTACTTGCTTCGGGAGAATTATTACCGGACCGGAGGTTTTTCATCGAAGATTTTGATGGAGACGGGGAACTGGAAATTCTTTCTTCCGACGACAGGGAGTTTGCCCTGGCCGGGTTTCAGAGAATATACTTCACAACACCGACCTGCGATATCAGGGACGTCGACTATTCAGGAGATACACCGGTTTTACAAACTCCTGATATCATCAGTAATAATTGTTTGGTGGATCGTGTTGTACAACCCGATACGACTCAGAATGCCGCAAAAAGTGTGTTTAACAAACAAAATGAGAACGATGAACCACTTGTATGGATTTGGAAGGAGGGAAATTATTCATCCTGTACTGCTTCCGATCTTTATCAGGGTTGTTCTAGTCAAACTACAGTAATTACCGATCAAACGACTTATCCATGCACGTATAACTCTTGTGGTAGTCCATATTACTATTACCCATATTCCAGCTATCCTTATTATTACAATGGATATGCAAATCCCAGAACAGCTACTCGTGGATTGCAGGTGTATACCATTTCCAATCGAACTCAATTAACCCCTGTTTGGCGAAGTAATACTCCGGAAATTCAAAGAATTATGGAGATCAATTACATCAATGGTATAAGGGCCAGGCTCAACTCAAATCAAACGGTAACTCAGCGCGAATTGGATTTATTGGCAAGAGCTGGTCATGGCTATTATGAAAGTGGGTATTCGTGTTCTTCGTCCAGTTCAAGCTGCTCAGAATACACACAAACCAATGGAAATTACTACAGATCGGTGAATCAATATAATGCCATTGAATCCGTCAACAGGTATGTGAATCAAACCGGGGTATATCGACACTATCAGGTTGCAACACCTATTCAGAGCAATTCAAGTAATCCAAGATTCTTAATTACGTTTCATGAAAGTTCACTTGAAGGCGATGAAAACCCAAAGAGAATTAAATCCAACGATCTGCAAGTGGTTACAGATAGTGTAGAATCCTCCGGTACTATTAATACCGAAATTCTTGGCGAGCTAGACTCGAATTCGAGCCCATATACGGTTAAAAATTTGGGTGATATCGATGGAATACCTGGTGAGGAGTTATTTATTGGTACCAACTTTGCAAGAAATAACAGTAATCCTATTAACAGGGGTTGGATTTATCTTGGAACCAATACTACGTACCAGGAACCGGATGTAACCATTGACTTCAGAAATGACTCGACAATAAATGAGTTTACTTTTCTTCAGGTGGGGGGAGTTGTAGAAAATCTGGGGGATGTAAACGGAGATGGTATCAATGATTTTGGAATAGGACTGGTAGATTACAAAAGAGAATCTAATTCATCGGGAGGGGTCTATGTGTTTGCAGGAAGAGATTTTTCTGAAAGCGGAGATACCTTGCGAACACCCATCGCTATTCTGGAACCTAATCCTTTGGAAGGGCAGACCACATTTGCATTTGGAGCTCAAATCAGTGGCGGAGATTTTGATGGGGATGGTTTTAATGACGTAGCCGTACTTACTGATCAGGGAACTGGAAGTCCAACTTTACCAACGATCACGATATTTAAAGGCGGAGAAGAAATGGATACTGAACCCGATTACTTTTTGTATGTCACTCCGAATGATGTAGGAAGTTTCGGAAGTGATACTCTTTCTTCCTTTTTCGGTGCGATTATTGAATTCATGCCAAAAAATGAAGGAGAGAATTATCAGGATTTATACTTCACTCCAGGTGGATTTTCTAATTACCCCGATGCCGTAATATTTCAAGGTACAGATGGAACTCCATCAACTACACCAGCATTTACGCTTGCCGAGGCAGGAGCCACTCCAACAGGAACCGGTGTCTTTCTTCGAACAAAGCCCGCGGTTGGTGATTTTAATCAAGATGGTTTTTACGATGTAGCAATTACCAAACAATTTGATGGAAGGGACGCATTGGTTTCGAGTCGTGTATTGATCTTTAGTCCACATTCAGAAATACAAGTTGCCAGCGAAATTGAGTTAGAGAACCCATTAGAATATAGACTATCACAAAATTATCCGAATCCATTTAACCCAAGTACAACTATCGAATTTAGGCTGGGTGAATCTTCCATTGTTACATTAAAAGTGTTCGATGTTCTCGGTAGGGAGGTTGCTACACTTGTAAATAATCAAAAGCTTAGCGCTGGAGTTCAGAATGTACAGTTTGATGCCACAAGTCTTGCATCCGGGGTGTACATCTATCGATTAGAAGCGGGCGGATTTTCGCAGACCAGAAAGATGATGTTGGTTAAATAACTACTCTCCGAGTAAGGTTATAACAAGTTTTCGGGATCCTCCATGGTTTCGATGTTCACATAAATAAATCCCTTGCCACGTTCCTAGATTAAATCGGCCATTAGTAATCGGGACCATAACCGAGGATCCAAGTAGCGAGCTTTTGATATGTGATGTCATATCATCGGCACCCTCCAATGTATGTTTGTAAAGGCTGAAATCTTCGGGAACAGCTCGATTGAAATGTGTTTCGAAATCTTTCCTTACTGTTGGATCTGCGTTCTCATTAATCGTTAGGCTTGCGCTGGTGTGTTTGATGAAGATATGAGCTAATCCAGCTTGGATCTCCATTAATTCGGGGATTTTTTCCAGAATTTCCCGGGTGATTAAATGGAAACCCCGGGACCTTGGTACAAGCTGAATATTCTTTTGAAACACTTTCATATGTCGTTATTAAAAGAAAGGCGCTAAAAGCGCCTTTTGTTATTTTGCAGTTTCCAAGCTATCAATAAGAGGCTGAACTCCCATATCATACATAGCCTGCATCATCATATTTACTTCGGCACTCGTGGTTTCAGGGCTTCCACCAGAGATTGGCGGAGCGGGATCATATTCCATATCCAGCATAACAGCCTGAACATAATCTTCTCCAAAGATTTCAATCAAAATAGCTAAAGACATATCCATACCTGCTGTAACACCAGCTGAAGTCCAATATTTTCCGTCTCGAGTAAAGCGCTCATTTGCTGGAATAGCTCCGTATTTTGTTAAAAACTCTTCCTCTCGATACCAGTTGGTCGAGGCCTTTTTGCCATCCAATAAACCAGTTGCGCCAAGAATCCACCCACCGGTACAAACTGCTGCTGTAAATGTGGATGATTCATCAATTTCTCTAATCCAGGTATGTAGATCATCATCATATGCTGCTTCGATAGTTCCTGTAAAGCCTCCTGGGATTACCAAGATATCAAGTTGATCAATATCATCAACGGTTGCATCAGGGACCATTTCAACACCCATTACAGTTTTAATATTCCCCGGTTCAATAGAAATTAGTTTGGTCGAGGCACCCATTGTTTGTCCAAGTACATAGCGCGGACCCATTACATCTAGATCATTTACACCGTCATACACCAGAATACCAATAGATTTGATATCATAATTTGGCTTTCCAAGCATCGCTTCCATTACAGAATCGTGGGTCTCCGGAGTCATTGTCTCAAGTTCGGCCATCATATCCTGATTTTCAGTATGGTTTGTAGCCATTTCTTCCGATTGTGGAGAGCAAGCGAGGATTATGAGGAATAGTGTCAGTACAGTTATTTTATTCATAATGTTGAAAGATTAAGGGAGTACATAGATACTCCCACTTATTAAAAATTAGTTTTTAGGGTGATGCCTAATGTGCGTGGAGAAGATGCCAGTGCCCTGATATTTCCACCGCTCGAGTCGGGGCTACCGTAAACAAGAAAACGTTCGTCAGTCAAATTTTGAATCCATAAGTATGCTTCAAATACTTCGTTTTGATATCCGAACCGGAGATTTATTAACGCATATGCATCCTGATCTATAGTATTCTGGATATCAGTAAAGTAACTGCCAACTCCACGGATTTCTGTTCGGTAGAACAAAGATCCTGTATTTTTTATGGGTTGAAGGTATTGTGCTGCTAATAAAGAAGTAAATTCAGGAGCATTGGATAATCGGTTTCCACTGATATCCTGAGGATTTGTAGTTCCAAGTACAAAATCTCTGTATTCCGTTAAGTTCAAACCGATTGAAGCATCCAATTGTAAATTCTGAATCGGTATAATGGAAGATTCTAGCTCTGCACCATATGAGACAGCGTCTCCCACATTTCCTCGAGCGAAGGTGACAGGAGCTACTTCGCTGAAAAACTGTAAATCAGTCCAGTTGATAAAAAATAAATTCGCAGCGATATAGCCGGATTGATTCAGAAGTGAAGATTTAACTCCAAATTCGAAGTTATCTGAATACTCAGGATCGAAGGTTTGATCGATTCCATCTGGCAATCGTTGAGCGTTTACACCTCCAGCTCTGAATCCACGGGTATAACTCGCGAAAATGTTGGCATTATCAGTAAGCGAATACGTGACTGCAAGTTTCGGGGAGAGTGCAGTGTATTCTCCATCAACTGTGGTATCTGGTCGGGTTTCAATAAGTTGACCATTCACATCAGCAAGATCTCCGAATCCATTAAATGTATTTTCACGATATTCATAATCAAATCGAAAACCGGTGATAATCGATAACTTCGGAGTTATAGAGTATTCTACCTCACCGAATGCTGCCGCACCAACATTGGAACCCTCGTTCCGAAAAATGGAATAAGTATCCGGCGCAAGTTCAAAAGCCAAATTGGTGGTGGGTTCAAATGCATTTTGGTAAAACCCAAAGATTCCCACTGTTGTTTGAAGGATGGAGGTAGGTGAGTTCGTGGTGTACTTGAATTCCTGAGTAACTACCTGTTGAGGATCTGCCATCCCACCAATTCGACCATCATTATACGAATGAAATACTCCGCCAGATTGAATATCAGAATAGGAAAGACCAATGGACTGATAGGAAGAAACCGAAGACAGATTAAATCCATCGCCAAAATAATTGAGAGTTAAAGAAGTGTTGACGATGTTTCGACGATGTTCACCAATTCTTCCAATGTCAACGCGATCGGGGGCATTCTCAGCGCGTGCTTCTGTGGAAGGGGACACAAAGAATCCACTAGCATTTGATCCATCGGTTTGAGCCTTTACGTTTAATGTTGCAGAGAAAATGGGAGATACCAACCATTTCAGATATGCATTTCCATAAAACCGGTCCTCATTTCCAACTGCTTCACCATCTACATCAGGCTCCGGAGCAAATACTCCTGTGGTATCAACCTGCATATAGCCACCCTGTCGTTCGAATAGCCCTGATATTCCGAAGAAAAGCTTGTTGTCAACGATTGGGCTTTTTAGACCGATTGCATATCGTTGCAAGTTTAGATTTCCAATAGAAGACTCAAAAAATCCTGATTGGCGATTTGTTGGTTCTTTAGTGATGATGTTGATCACACCACCCATCGCATTTCTTCCAAACAAAGTTCCCTGTGGGCCACGAAGTACTTCAATGCGTTCTATATCGGTTAGGGCAAATCCATTGGCTAGAATATCAAGACTATTTACACCGTCCACATATGTTGCTAACGCCGGGTTTTTACTGAATACTTGTACTCCGCGGATGCTTTGTATCGGCTGAAATCCTACACTGAGTTCACTGTAGTTGTAGTTTGGTACAACTCCTGTCAAGTCATTCAGCTCCCAGGTTTGGGTTTGTTCGATAGTAACTGACGAAAGGGCTGTAACACTAATAGGTGTTTTCAATAATGCACGTTCCCGTTTTTGAGCGGTAACATAAATCTCGTCCAAAGTGGATGTTTTTGGAGTTAGTGTTATCGATATTTTCGAATTACCACCACCTGTTAGTGTTATCGGTTCAATTTTTGAAGCAAATCCTAAGGCCTGAACAAAAAGCTGATAGGCGCCAGGTTCAAGTTGAATAGAAAACTCACCTTTTTCATTTGTTGAGGTTCCAAAATCGGTATTTAAAACGGAAATATTGGCAAATGAAATAGGTTCATTATTATTCGATGTAACAGTCCCTGTAATTGTTTGAGCATAGATACACATGCTCAACAGGCATAATATGCCTGTTAATAGAATTTTATTAATCATTTTTAGAAAAGTATTAGATGAATCGTTCTGTGCCTTAGCACAGGGTTGGGGTTATATGATCATCCGATACTTTGAGGTGGGCGGAACACTTCCAGTGGAATCCCATCTACCAGAGATACCTGATAAAGTGCAAGTGAGTCTTGAAGAATTAACGGGTAATGAGATCTATTCTCAGAGCTTTGCCAAAATAACCCCTGAAAAGTATTTAACGACGAGATGGCATGCGAATGGTCAGGCATATCTTGCGAGTGATGGTGGGTTATTTTCTTTTTTAAATAACACACTCCGTCGCAGTCTGAATTTGGATCATCCTTGTTTTCACAATGATGTTCAGCTATTTCAGTTTGATGAATCTTAAAACTTGAAAACATACAGAATAGTGTACAGGTAGGTAGGAAAAACCCCACTATCAGAAAAATCGATATAAGCTTATACGCCTTCTCCATGTATCAAAGTTATTAATTTTGATAAGGGAAATTTTGTAAAACCTTTCGATTTATTGTGTCACCGGTTTTGATCTTCAGGATTTCTCTCAAGCATAATAAAGTTCAAGTGTTAAAAATTCATCGTTCACTTAATACCTGTAGCTGTAGGTCAGGATTTAGCAAAGTTTGCTCCACAAATTCATAAAAATCCGGCATCATTTCAGTCAGGTGCTCATCTTTGACATGGTGAGCATTTCGTTCGGCATTTACTTTAGCATATCGTTTTCGAAGAACACGCTTATCTCTATAAGATGCATACAACAAGCCATTCCGAACGTCAATTACATAGGCCTCAAGGTAGGTAGATTGCTGTAATTTGCGACCGGGAACTATAGGAATAGTGACTAATCCCACATACAATGCTGATAAGAAATTGGCTTCAGATTCGACGTGCGAAGATGAGCTCACAAATAACACTAAATCGGTATGTGCCTGAGCAGCATACAACCGAAGTTGATGCAAATCTATAGCATCAGGTGGAGCATCAAACCGATGCCAGCCGGAAGTATATTGCGTTCGGTAGTATTGATTTGGATTTAATAAAGATGGGGAGATTTCGACTACACGATCAATAAATCTGGAAGAATCCAATACGCTTTGAAATGGAAATTTATCCTGGCTGGCATTGTACAATGCGATGCTTGTGGGCACAGTGATTTGAGGCTGTGCTTCCAGGGCCTTTCGAATATCTTCGTCGGTAATTTGTTTTAGAGAGTCAGCCTGAATGCTGGATAATGCTGCAAAATATTGCGATGAACCACATCCTGTACCTAGAAATCCGAATAAGCAAAGGAGTAGGAGAAGTGAATACGTTTTCAAAACAACCAGGGTTGATAGAAGTTCAATTCGTTAACCTCAAGTACATTTCATTGTTCCCGCTAAATGGCCAAAAGATTTAAGCAATTCATAATCATACTTTGTTTAGAATAGATGTATCTTCAAGGCTTTGAAATTTTCGATCATCACTTCATCTAATGCAACAAGATTTAAGAAACATAGCCATCATTGCGCACGTTGATCATGGCAAAACCACCCTGGTGGATCAGCTTTTAAAGCAAAGCGGAACCTTTAGAGAGAACCAGGAAGTAGAAGAGCGGGTAATGGATTCCGGTGATCTTGAGAAAGAACGCGGGATCACCATTAGTTCCAAAAACACAGCGATAAACTGGAAAGGAACCAAAATCAACATTGTTGATACTCCTGGTCACGCTGATTTTGGAGGTGAAGTGGAACGAATTCTGAAGATGGTTAATGGGGTAATTTTGTTGGTCGATGCCGCAGAGGGTCCACTTCCTCAAACCAAATTTGTACTTAGAAAATCACTCAGCCTTGGATATAAGCCAATCGTTGTAATCAATAAAATCGACCGGGGTGACGCACGTCCGGACGCAGTTCTGGATGAGATTTTTGATCTTTTCGTTATGCTGGATGCTACTAATGATCAGCTCGACTTCCCTGTATTGTATGCAGTTGCAAGGGATGGGATTGCAAAATTTGATCTGGCTGAAGAAGGAGAGAACCTGAACCCATTGATGGATACCATTATTGATCATGTGCCCGCTCCGGATCAACCTACTGAAGAGAGTTTTAAAATGTTGGTTAGTTCTATTGATTGGAATGATTACGTAGGTCGAATCGCTGTTGGCAGGATAGAACAGGGTACCATTAAGATAAATCAGGAAGTTTCATTAGTTGATGGAGCTGGTGATCAGAAAATGAAAGGGAGAGCAACAAAACTATTCACTTTTAATGGTCTTAACCGAGAGCCGGTTGAAGAAGCCTTTGCGGGCGATGTCGTGGCGTTAGCAGGTTACGACTCAGTAAATATCGGCGACACATTGACTTCAACGGAAGATTTGGAGCCGCTGGAATACGTAGATTTGGACAAGCCAACGATTGCAATGTATTTTCGGGTGAATAATTCACCGTTTGCCGGGCTTGAAGGTAAATACGTCACATCGAATATGATCAAAGATCGGTTGATGAGAGAAGTAAGGACGAATGTTGCCATGCATGTCGAGTCAACCGAAAGCCCGGATGTATTCAAAGTTTCCGGAAGGGGAGAACTTCAGATGGCAATTTTAATTGAAACCATGCGTAGGGAAGGATATGAATTTGCGGTTTCAAGACCGGAAGTTTTGATGAACGATATAGATGGAGTAGTGCATGAACCGGTGGAAGAAGTAGTAGTTGATGTGCATATCGATTACAGTAATAAAGTGATCGATAACCTCCAGAAACGGAAGGGGATTATGCAGGGGATGAGCCAGGAAGGAGAAAACAACCGCATAGAGTTCAGGGTCCCATCCAGAGGATTAATTGGTTTTCGTGGAGAAATGCTCACGGAAACACGTGGTACTGGAATCATGCACCAACAGTTTGATGCTTACGAACCCTACGCAGGTGAAATAGCAGGGCGGAATCGGGGCGCGCTTATTGCGTTAGAAAAAGGAGATACTACAGGATATGCTTTAGAAGGTATTCAGGACCGTGGGCAGTTCTTTGTTGAACCCGGGATTCCTGTTTATATGGGTATGGTAGTTGGAATAAACAACCGAAACGATGATATGGTTGTGAACGTGGCTAAGAAGAAAAACCTTACCAATCATCGGGCAACCCAAACTGCAGATGCAGTAAAACTTTCGCAGGCCAAAAAAATGACACTGGAGGAATGTATCGAGTTTATTGCAGATGATGAGCTATTGGAAGTTACTCCTGAAAGTCTCCGTATTAGAAAAAAGTATTTGGACCATAACGAGAGAAAGAGAGAAGAGAAGAAAAAAATAAGTACCTAAAAAAAGCAGACCCCTGCTAAAAGATCCGCTTTTGTCTTCTTGGTTCTCTTAATCAACTAATGAATAAGTAAGTCAACGCTCTATTTGAAATTGATAAGACGAAGAATACTTTTCTTAGTTTTCGGCATATAAAAGTGATTGGAGGGTAACCCCAATTTCTTTCGTAAGCGATCGTCTTTTATTCTACAGCTTTGACAGACCAGTTTGTTTTGGCCATCCACAGCGACTTCTGTAAGCGATACGATGTAACCTCCGATTAGTCTCGGCTTTCCTTCCTCGGCTTTACAACAGTCACATGTCCTTCCAGTTACTTCGGTGGTTTCCTCATAGAGCAAAACCTCTTCTGCTGAACCTTGTACCATAATTCTTAACCCATATTTATTGAAAGTTCCCAGTGACACATAATAGCCCTACTTGTAAAATAAAAACCCATTTGTAGTAGCCATGTAGAGGATAAAGTAGAATCAGAACAGCTATTTTAGTCTTTAAGAGGATTTTTAAATCAAAAAAACAGTACTTTTTTACAGGTCAAAAGAATATAGTAGTGTTAATGTAGGGTTAAGAATTATGACAAAACTTATTCAGAAATGGGTTAGTAGAGGTGTGATACTTCTATTATGCTTTGTTTTACTACCCGAATATTCCGAGGGACAATCAATAAGTCAGTTAATCGAAAGATCCAAAAGTGAAACGGATATTCACGAATTGGATAAGATTTATGCTCAGTTGATCAATCATTATTTGAGGCAGGATCTAGATTCTATGAAGCTGTTTGCTTCAGAATTTCTGGATATCGCAAATCAACATGGGGACCGAAGATTCATAGTTGCAGGACATTATAATTTGGGAAGGTACTACGCGGTGAAAGGAGATGTCGTGCCTGCAATTGAGCAGTTTAAAATGGCCTATGACCTTTCTGAAGATGTAGTTGATGCAATAATGAAAGGGAGAATAGTTGGAATGATGGGGTACGTGTACTATGCAGACGAACAACTCGATGCCGCTCTGGAATATTACAATCAAACGATCACTTATTTTGAATCCATTGATGCAAAAGGCCCTCTTTCAGTGGGATTAAGTACCATTGGAAGCATCTACTACAAAAAAGAAGATTTAGCCGAGGCAGAGAGTTTTTATCGAAGGTCGTTAGTTCTTAAAGAATCTCTGAATGATTCTCTGAGAATGACCACAGATATTAAAAATTTGGCCATGATTTTTAGAGAGACGGGCCGAATTGACTCAGCAATAATATATCTGAATCGTGCCCTTGTAATCGATACCAAAATGGGGGGAAGCAGTAAGCTAATGGGTACGTACCGTGACCTTGCTCGTCTGCATATACAATTGGATGAGGGTGAAACAGCCCTTGAATACGCCAATAATACCGTTGAACTGGCGAAAGATTTTAATTCGTTTCAGAATCTTGAAAGGGCGTATCAGGTACTCTATGAAGTATATGAGTACATTGGGATGCCAGTTGAAGCACTAGAAAATTATATCCTTTATAAAAGTTATAGTGACAGTATTCATAATGAAGCAAGCCGGGTAGCTCTCATCGAAGCCAGGGAAAAGTTTAATGCAGAAAAAAGGGAACAGGAAATCGAATTATTGGCGGCAAAAAATGGACTGCAGAGAACCAGAATTATACTTATTTCAGTACTACTTGGAGCAGGATTTTTAATTTCTCTGTTGATCATTTTAAGGTTAGTAGTTATAAAACAAAAAGAATACGAACTGAGAGAGAAGGACCGGGAGTTATTAGATTCTCAAAAGAAGCTTGCTGAAGAAGAACTTAAGAACGAACGCATGCGCTTTGAGCACGTACAAAAAGAACTTACAGACTATGCTCTTCACATCGTTGAAAAGAATGATTTTCTTGAGAAGCTCAAAGAACAAATTTTCGGAATAAAATTCGGATCGGACCGAGACGAAATTCGTAGGGAATTAACGAAGGTTGAGATGAAAATTCTTCAAAACGTTTCTTTGAATGATGAAAGAGAGGTTCTTGAAGCCAAGGTGAACGATATATGTTCAGGATTCTTCAAAAATTTGGGTGCTCAATTCCCCGAGCTAACAGAAAAGGATAAACGACTGGCGGCTCTGATCAGACTAAAATTAAGCTCTAAAGACATGGCCGGTATTTTAAATATCGAGCCGAAGAGTGTAGAGCAAAGACGATATCGATTGAGAAAAAAGTTAAACCTAGGCCCCAGAGAGGATTTGGCAAAATTCTTTTTATCACTCTAAAAAGAAGGCTCATTACTTTTGTTCATTAAAAGGTATAAAACAATGCCCAATTATGGACTAACTACTGTTTCGAAAGCCTAAAAATCTAAGATGATGTTTGAAAGATCTTTTTTCCTTATGGTTTCGAAGATCTTTTCTTTTACGCCTGCAGCTCTGGCAAGCTAGTTGCTCTTTTCCTTCAAACTGAACCTCTGCCAATTTTACTATGTAGTCACCGATAATACGGGGTTCGTCTTCCACCGCATTGCAGAAATAGCACTTCCTTTTTTCTTTTGAAACCTTCCCAGTTGATACCATACTCTTATACTATTTTTCCCAAGATAAGCGACCACACTCACCAATAATCTGTTTGTAGAGATTTTGTGGAGAAAGTTATTCGCCATTAAGTAAACATTTTAAAGAACTCTCTTCATTCTACTTCTAACATAATAAAATTAGGTCTGTTTAATGGAAAGAACTCAGAGCTGATTGTATGTTACTTCTTAAGATTATTTTATCGCTTAAGTACCATCTAGATAGCCAGTAGTGGAATTTCTCCAAAAAGATTAAGGCTAGACTGACATTATGAATTTAACAGGGAGTAGATTTTGTGAGTAGGGTAAATGATGTAGTGGCTGTTTAATAGTTAAACATCTAAAACAAAGACAATGCATAGATTAAAATACCTTGGAATATTTCTCTTCATTTTTTCGAGTATACTCTCGGAAAGGAGTATTGCTTTCCAGAATGAACCCGTTTTTGTTGAATATAACTTTGCAGCAGATGCCAAACTCATTCGTGACAACTATGAACAAAACGCCTATAAACTATCGCGCTTCAAGGCGGGGCATATGGGACTTCGATTTTTTCGGCATTATGGAGATGAAAAATATATTCCTCTTTTTCTTGAAGGAATTGAACTTGCAGAACAAAGCCTGAACAAAATTTATGAAAGAGGTTTGGACTCATTATCAATCAGTTTATACAGCGAGAAAAGTAATCGCAATTATTACAGTACCTCTACTACCAGGAAAAGGCTACGTAGTAAAACGCTGAGTGATTTTCCTGAGTACAGGTTTTATGCGACCAAACTATTGCGCCATGTAGCCCGGTTAGATGAAGTTGGGTTAAGGCACCAATATCATGATGAATTTATCGAAGCGTTAGTGAGATATGACTTTGAAGAAGTATTTACAGATGAGAAAATGATAAGGGCATGGGGGGCTCAGCTTGCTAATCAGGTGTATTGGTTAAAACAGTTAGGAATCGCTGACTATACGCAAGCTTTTCGCGAAGCAGTACACCTGGTTTATCCAGAAGAAGAGGATGGCATGCTTAGCAAACAACAGTTTGAAAACAAACTATACACGCTTACACATATCGTAATAGCAGCCTCGGGCTATTACCAGGTTGAAGTAGCTTACGAGCACTTTGACGAAATCATAGATTACTTCAGGCGCAACACAGTCTCTATTTTGGAAAGGGCTAAAGAAGATGTGGTGATCGAAGTTGGAATTTCTTTGCTACTTACCGGAGAGAATTATCCGGAGATCGATATAATCAGGCGCCATATCAGCGATAGGATTAACAGGGAAAAACAGATGATACCTTCACCTTCTGGGAGAACAGACTTTGAGGCAGGTGAGCACCGTAATATTATTGGGGTATTGTTATTGGATTGGCAAGGGGTATTTCATCGCCCAGGAGCTGACGATTTAGAGATGTGGAGATCAAAGGTTCCCAACACATTGTATACTTACCGGTAATACATATTAGATACTTTTTTTGATATGATGATCACTTTATGGACATCACGTGGAAGTGATTATGAGCTAAAGAGGATTGCGATTGCGCAGTCCTCTTTTTTTTTGGTAGATGGGTAGGGTATTCCGTTGGTGGATTGTTTTATGGATAAACAACATCACAGTTAATAATGAAAAAAATATTCACCTGTCTATTAATCTCTTTTTTGATCCAGGAATTTGCTTCTGCCCAGCTCAGTGTAAGAACCGGAGTTTTTCAGGGCTACGAGTGGAACATATTCAGAAACCCGGAATCTTTGGTCCAGCAAGGCGATACCTTGGGAAGAGGTGACTTATGGAGTAATTCGAACTACAACGAATTATTTCTTAACACTGATTATTCAAAAAGATGGAAAAATGCACGTCTCAAGTTGAGCGGTGATTTTAGAGCCAATATTTATCACCAGCAAAATAGCGCTCAAAAGGAATTCTACAGGGTTTATGCATCATATCGAACTAAGTATGCTTCCCGAAAATACTTCGAATTCTCTCCCAGTATAACAAGACGAAACCAGGCTCCAATCGATCAGAGTGATTTAATATTCAGAAGTCGTTTTTCTTATTCACAGGTATTAGCCCCGCTACACTTTGATTTCTATCTCAAAAAGCAACGCTGGTTAAGATTTGAAACCAGCTATCGGTACAGGGCTTATGATGCTACGTCAAACGATAATACACATTATCACGGGTTTGGTGCAGAGGCTTTGTTTTCTAAGAGATGGAAAGGTAGGGTTACGACCGAAGTTGAACTATTTGCGGAATGGAATCTCCGTAAGCAAACCGAGTTTGAATTTGCTACAGAAACAGAACCCGAAGAAGTAAAGAATAGAGATTTTCAGTCGTATACCTTTGGAAGTACATTAAGTCTCAGGTCAAACAATAGCTCATTCAGGATTGAGTTTCCACTCTCTTATAAATCGTTTACTGACACACCAAGCGAGCGTCTCAATTATTCTCAGTTGGAAACCGGAACAAAGATTTCATTTAAACTTGGGAAGACACGTGTAACGCAAAATCTTACCGGCACCTTCAGGGATTTTTCTAATCTAACCGTTACGGACGATGAACTATTGAACTACAAATATATAAGGAGTTCTACAACGATTAGGATACCCGTTTTAAACCGCTTTACCTACACCGTAAAAGCTTCGGCTGTAAGAAGACTGTCGAATAGAACCACAATGACCAGAAGCTCATTCAGAGGATTCCTTAGTTCATACATAGAAACTGGATTTAGCTTGGATCTCTGATTGAATAGAGATAAGAGTAGCTGTGTGAAAACAGCTGCTTTTTTTATCCCATTCCGTAAAAAGAAGCTCTCTCTTTAAAGTAAGGTTCAAATACCTTTTTTAAGGAAAGATGTTCAGGTAATTCTAAACCCGGATCTTTATCTATAATTTGTTGCGCCTCTTCTTTCGCCTGAACCAGAATAAATTGATCCTCTACGATATCCGCCACTCTGAAATCAGGAAGTCCGCTTTGTTTTGTTCCGAGGAAGTCACCCGGACCACGGAGTTTCAGATCAGCTTCAGCAATTCTGAAACCATCGTTAGTTTCTTCCATCGTTTTCAGGCGATATGCTCCGGATTTGCTCACTTTTACATCCGGGATTAGTATGCAGTAACTTTGCCGGGCTCCACGGCCAATACGCCCGCGTAGCTGATGAAGTTGAGACAACCCGAATCGTTCTGCATGTTCGATAATCATAACTGAAGCATTTGGAACATCAACTCCTACTTCTATCACGGTTGTTGAAACCAGTATTTGAAGATTATTTTCCTTGAACGCGTTCATAACGGATTCCTTTTCATCGGAAGGCATTCTGCCATGTAATAGTCCAACGTTAAAGTCGGGAAATCGAGCTTTGATTTTCTCAAACCCAGCGGTAGCGTCTTTTAGGTCCAAAGCCTCTGATTCTTCGATTAAAGGGTAGACAACATAGGCCTGCCCGCCATCTGTAAGTTCATTTTCTACAAACCTGAACACATCTTCCCGTTGTTTCTCTCGTCGAATAGCAGTCTCAACAGGTTTCCTGCCAGACGGAAGTCCTTTGATAAGGGAGATATCAAGGTCGGCATATACTGTCATTGCCAATGACCTGGGTATGGGAGTAGCACTCATTACCAAAATATGAGGATGATCTCCTTTGTTCAGCAATTCTGCTCGCTGTTTAACGCCAAAGCGATGTTGTTCGTCAATAACGGCCAATCCAAGATTATAAAATTTCACCTGTTCTTGAAATATTGCATGGGTACCAACCAAGATATCACAATTACCCCCTTCAATATCGGTTAAGACATCTCTTCTGAGGGTGGTTTTTTGTCCTCCTACAAGCAAACGAACGTTGATGTTGAGGCCTTCAAGGTGACTTGAAAGTGTTTCGAAATGTTGTTCTGCAAGAATCTCTGTAGGAGCAGCAAAGGCTGCTTGAAAGCCGTTATCAAGAGCCATGAGCATTGCCCCGAGAGCCACTATTGTTTTTCCAGCACCTACATCTCCCTGAATAAGTCGATTCATCTGCCGCCCAGATTTAACATCCCTTTTAATTTCACTTAAAGCCAGTTTCTGTCCACCAGTGAGTTCGAAAGGGAGAAGCTGATTAAAATAGGTAGTGGTATTGGGTTTGAACTTACTGAAAACATGCCCTGATTCTCGCTTACTCACGTTTTGTTTGATTTTGGCCATTGACAATTCAAAAAGAAAAAGCTCTTCAAATTTAAATCGTTGAAGAGCAGATTTGTGCTCCGCATGAGTTTCCGGGAAATGGGTCATTCGCAGAGCATCTGTGTAGGCAGGAAACCCGGATTTTTTAATGGTCTCTTGCGGGAGGAATTCGTCATACTTCTTGTCATTCAATAATTGTCGTATCCAACCCTGAATCAATGAGCTGGTAATCCTTGATTTGCTGAATTCCTTATTAGCTGGATAAATGGGGATGATTTTGGAGAATGCTTCTAAATCTCCTTCATCAGAAATGTTACTTATTTCAGGGTGAGCCATGGAGATGGATTTACCATATCGCTTGGCTTGACCAAAAAAGGCGACAAGCTGCCCTGGCTTCAAGATTCTTTTAAAATAGCTTGCTCCGCGAAACCAAACCCCTTTAACAATACCTGTGCCATCGGTTAACGAAACCTCCAGTCTTTTTTTCTTTCCAAATCCAACTTCTTCCGATTTGACGATTTTCCCCGAAACCGTCACTTCCTCGCCTGAACCAGCTAAATTTCGAATGTGCTGGACATTGGATCTATCCAGATATCTGCGCGGAAAAAAATAGAGTAAGTCAGAAGTAGTGCGGATCCCCATTGATTGAAGTGCTTCTAGCCGTTTTCCACTTAAATTAGGAAGAGTAGTTAAATCAAATGACATATTGATATATATCTTTATACTTATTAATCATTCAATTTTTATTCCTTTGTAGCCTCCAAATCAAAAATGGAGGTTCATATGATAATAGTGGAAATATTTATGAAGAAACATATTGCAAAACGTTATCGACTTTCAGTATCTTTGCAAGCTCTCGATTTGATGGCAATAACCAAATTTTTGAACTGTGCCAACGATACAACAACTTATTAGAAAAGGTAGAAAAAGCAAGGTACGCAAAACCACCGCTCCGGCAATGCAAAGTTGCCCGCAAAAACGTGGAGTATGTACCCGTGTTTATACAACTACACCAAAGAAGCCAAACTCTGCGCTTCGAAAAGTGGCGCGTGTGCGTTTAACCAATGGTATTGAAGTAACTGCTTACATCCCTGGTGAAGGTCATAACCTCCAGGAGCACAGTATTGTGCTTATCCGTGGTGGAAGGGTAAAAGATTTACCGGGTGTTCGTTACCACATTATTCGTGGTACTCTTGATACTGCTGGTGTTGAGGGGCGTACACAGAGTCGAAGTCTTTATGGTACTAAGCGGCCAAAAGGGTAACCCAAACGTTTTAAGAGTAATCGAGTATGCGTAGAAGAAAAGCAGAAAAACGAGACGTACAACCAGATCCAATTTTTGAGGATAAGCTAATCACTCGTTTTGTTAACAACCTGATGAAAGACGGCAAAAAGAATGTTGCTCGTAAAATTGTATATCAGGCCTTTGAATTAATTGAAGAAAGAACTGGCGAGGCTGGATTGGAGGTTTTCCGATCAGCTCTTCAGAATTCAACTCCTGTAGTTGAGGTCAAATCTCGCCGTGTAGGTGGTGCTACCTATCAGGTTCCTGTAGAGGTTCGTCAAGAGCGTGGCACTGCATTAGGTATGCGTTGGTTAATCAGAGCTGCGCGTTCCAGAAACGATAAGTCTATGTCACTGAGATTGTCTCGAGAGCTGATTGATGCATCAAAAAATGAAGGCGGTGCTGTAAGAAAGAAAGACGAGACTCACCGGATGGCTGAGGCTAATAAAGCATTTGCACATTTTAGATTTTAAAAATTATTCATTAAGAAATGTCTGACGTAAAAACAGCAACAGATCCAAAAGTATTAGCGATGATGCGCAAGACGCGTAACATTGGGATTATGGCGCATATTGACGCTGGTAAAACGACTGTTACCGAGCGTATTTTGTTTTACACTGGTCGTAGCCACCGTATTGGTGAGGTGCACGATGGTGCTGCAACTATGGATTGGATGGAGCAGGAGCAGGAGCGTGGTATTACTATTACATCAGCCGCGACTCACTGTATCTGGAAAGATCACCGTATCAACATTATTGATACTCCTGGTCACGTAGATTTTACCGTTGAGGTTGAGCGTTCACTTCGTGTTCTCGATGGCGCAGTATTTGTATTGTGTTCTGTAGGTGCTGTTCAGCCACAGTCTGAGACAGTATGGCGTCAGGCTACCAAGTACAAAGTGCCTTGCATGGCGTTTGTTAATAAAATGGACAGAACTGGGGCGGATTTCTTTAATGTAGTTTCTCAGTTGGATGAGAAATTAAACGCAAATCCTATTCCAATTCAGATTCCAATCGGTCGTGAAGAGAACTTCAAGGGTGTGGTTGACCTGATTACTATGGAAGCTATTGTTTGGGATGAAGCTTCACTTGGTGCTAAATATGAAGTAATTGATATTCCCGAAGACATGGTAGAAGATGTTGAAAACTACCGTGTACAAATGCTTGAGGCAATTGCTGATCATGATGAAACACTCATGGAAAAGTATTTGATGGAAGAAGAGATTTCTCAGGAAGAAATTGTATCAGCTATTCGTAAGGCAACTATTGCTAAAGATATTACTCCGGTTATGGCTGGTACTGCGCTTAAGAACAAGGGTGTTCAGGCGATGTTAGACAGGGTTCTCGATTTCATGCCTAGCCCATTGGATGTTGATGCGGTTACTGGAATCGACCCAAAGACTGATGCCGAAGTTACACGTGAAGCAGATCCAAGTGAGCCTTTTTCTGCGCTTGCTTTCAAAATCATGACTGACCCTTACGTTGGTAAGTTGACGTTCACAAGAATCTACTCTGGTAGACTTGATAAGGGTTCATATGTAATGAACAGTTCAACCGGGAAGAAAGAGCGTGTTGGTCGTCTGCTTGAGATGCATGCGAATGACAAAAAAGATCTTGAATCAGCGCAAGCTGGTGATATTGTAGCCGTTGTGGGTGTTAAAGAAGTTCACACTGGTGATACTTTCTGTGATTTGGATAACCCTGTAATCCTGGAACAAATCACTTTCCCAGAGCCTGTAATCAAGCTTGCTGTTGAGCCTAAGACTAAAGCTGACTCTGAAAAGCTTTCAACCGGTCTTCAGAAATTGGCTGAAGAAGATCCGACGTTCAAAGTAAGTACTGACGAAGAAACTGGTCAGACTACGATTGCGGGTATGGGAGAGCTTCACCTGGAGATTATTGTAGATCGATTAAAGCGTGAGTTCAAAGTTGAAGCTAACGTGGGTGCTCCACAGGTATCTTACCGCGAAACTATTTCTGGTAACGTTACTCACCGTGAGACTTACAAGAAGCAAACTGGTGGTCGTGGTAAATTTGCTGACATCCAGTTTGAAATTGCTCCAATGAGCTACTTTGATAATTACGAAGGGAAAGAAGATAGAATTAACAGAAGCGAAGGCTTCATGTTCATCAATGAGATTGTTGGTGGTAACATCCCTCGTGAATTTATTCCTTCAGTAGAAAAAGGGTTTAAAGCAGCGTTAGAAAATGGTATTCAGGCCAATTATTCGGTAGAAAACATCGGTGTTCGTTTATTCGATGGTTCTTACCACGATGTTGATTCCGATCAATTAAGCTTTGAGTTAGCTGCTAAGGCTGGATTTAGATCTTCAGCTAAAAAAGCAAAACCGGTATTGTTAGAACCGGTTATGAAAGTAGAGGTTACTACTCCGGAAGAATACATGGGAGATGTTATTGGTGACCTTAACTCGCGACGTGGAATTATTCAAAGCATGGAATCTGATCCAAATGGATCAATTGTTAAAGCTAATGTTCCGCTTAGCGAAATGTTTGGCTACTCAACCGACCTTCGTTCTTTGACTCAGGGTCGTGCGGTATACTCGATGGAGTTCGAATTATATACTCAGGTTCCTGATAAAATTGCTCAGGAAATCATCGAAAGCCAGGCTTAATAAGAAATTTAAACGACTAACACATTTAGAAAATGGCAAAAGAGACCTTTCAACGCACCAAGCCCCACGTGAATGTGGGAACCATTGGCCACGTAGATCATGGTAAGACAACCTTAACGGCGGCCATTACCTCGGTAATGGCGAAAACCTGGGGTGGAGAAGCGCAAGCGTTCGACCAGATTGATAATGCCCCTGAAGAGCGCGAGCGAGGGATTACCATCGCTACGGCGCACGTGGAATACGAGAGCGAAGTACGCCACTACGCCCACGTAGACTGCCCG
>JGI12316J15309_10013125_pt1 | contig 32691 bp, 29 predicted proteins | sample MarCyaLeptolynsp_FD_15309 | JGI IMG/M metagenome (IMG submission 15309) | reverse complement strand
CGGATGCCTTCCCGGACTTGATCCGGGAACCTCATGACGGGGGGGCGCGGCGAAGCGATTTTTGAGCCCTGGCGCCCGGCGATCTCCTGGGCGCCGGATCAAGTCCGGCGCGGCACCTTGGGTGGGATGGCGGCGTGACATGGCGAATGCGCCGCCCGTCCATGTCGGGCGTGACCGACCCCCCACACGTCTTGGCCGCGGCTTGTTGTATGGCCCGGCCACCCACCATGCCGCCTCAAATCGGGATCGTGATTTGTTTGCTCGCCGGTGGGTGGCCGCTACAAGACCGGCCATGACGAGGTTGGGACGAGCGCGGGATCAAAATCGGGAAATGTGGAATGGGCCACCGCAGGCCATTGAGTGCCTTCACCCATCCCAGATGCCTTCCCGGACTTGATCCGGGAACCACAGGACGGGCGCACTCCCGGGCAATTGTCGAACCGCGGCACCCCGCGATCTCCCGGGCGCTGGATCAGGCCCGGTGCGGCATCCTGGGTGGGATGGCTGCGTGAAACGGCGAGCGCGCCGTTCGCCATTCCCGGGTTCCGGCAATCCCCCGACACGTCATGCCCGCGCAGGCGGGAAGGGGGGGTGAATCGGCACGTGCGGATCGCACCCGCAACCAGATCAAGCGATCAGATCAGGCGATCATCCCTGCTCGTCATCATCGTCGTCCTCGGGCTCGGCCTCCAGGAGCTGGTCGGCGATCAGGCCGGCATTCTGGCGGATCGCGTGTTCGATCTTGTCGGCGAGGTCCGGATTTTCGCGCAGGAAGGTCTTGGCGTTTTCGCGGCCCTGGCCCAGCCGCTGGCTGTCATAGGAAAACCAGGATCCGGATTTCTCGACAATGCCCGCCTTGACGCCGAGGTCGAGCAGTTCGCCGGTCTTGGAAATGCCCTCGCCATACATAATGTCGAATTCGATCTGCTTGAACGGCGGCGCCAGCTTGTTCTTGACCACCTTGACCCGGGTCTGGTTGCCGACGACCTCGTCGCGGTCCTTGATCGCGCCGATACGGCGAATGTCGAGGCGGACCGAGGCGTAGAATTTCAGCGCGTTGCCGCCGGTGGTGGTTTCCGGGCTGCCGAACATGACGCCGATCTTCATGCGGATCTGGTTGATGAAGATGACCATCGTCTTCGACTTGGAAATCGAGGCCGTCAGCTTGCGCAGCGCCTGGCTCATCAGCCGGGCCTGCAGGCCGGGAAGCGAATCGCCCATTTCCCCGTCAAGCTCGGCGCGCGGGGTCAGCGCGGCGACGGAATCGATCACCAGAACGTCGATGGCGCCGGAACGCACAAGCGTGTCGGCGATCTCAAGCGCCTGTTCGCCGGCATCCGGCTGCGAGATCAGCAATTCGTCGAGATTGACGCCGAGCTTGCGGGCATAGATCGGGTCGAGCGCATGTTCCGCGTCGACGAAGGCGCAGACGCCGCCGGCCTTTTGCGACTCCGCAACCGTGTGCAGCGCCATCGTGGTCTTGCCGGAGGATTCCGGCCCGTAGATTTCAACGATGCGGCCCTTTGGAAGCCCGCCAATGCCCAACCCGATGTCCAGTCCGAGCGAACCGGTGGAGACGGTCTCGATCTCGACAACCTGGCCCTGGCCAAGCTTCATGATCGATCCCTTGCCGAAGGCGCGCTCGATCTGCGAGAGCGCAGCGTCCAATGCTTTGGTTTTGTCCATCGTGGAGTCCTCGACAAGGCGTAATGTTGCTTGAGCCATTTGGTCATCTCCATATTTCACGGCTGGCACTGACATTCAATGGCGAAGAATGTACATGGTTTGTTCCGTTTTTGCAATAGACCTTCAAGCTATTGAGAAGGCGGGATAAAAATGAAAATGTTCAATTTATGTTCACGCGGGAAAACGTCTGTTGCGGTCCGGGCTGCCGGCAAAATCCCGGCCCTGCGTCCGCCACGATCCGAATCGGCGGATTTTTTCCGATACGGCGGACCGCCGCAAATGCCCGCGTCCGCCAGGTTGACAATCGGTCTCCCATTGCGTCCGTTCGACGAGCGGCCGTGTTGTCCATCGGCCATCCATTGCAAGCGGGGCAAAGGTGAGCGCGATCATTTTCGGAGCCGCCCATATCGACAGAATCGGGTTTGCGTCGGTCGCGGCAAATGCGACATCGGCGCCCGGCCGGGTGCGGCGAAGCTTTGGCGGGGTCGGCTATAATGTCGCCACCGGCCTGGCGGCGCTCGGAGAAAGTGGCGAGCTTGTCAGTGCCGTCGGGTCGGATCCGGACGGGCGCGATCTCCTGCGCGACCTCGGATCGCGCTCGGTCGGAACGGCGCTGGTGTCGGTGGTCCCGGACCGGGCGACCGCTTCCTACCACGCAATCATCAATGCCGACGGCACGCTGCTCGGCGCCGTTGCCGACATGGAGATCTACGAGACGCTCACCGAAGCGCATGTGACGCCGCTTGCCGCACGGATTGCCGGGGCCGGGATCGTGTTTGTCGACGCCAACCTGCCGCCGGAAACCTTGCGCCGGATCGCCGACATGGATCGCGTGGGCCTTCTCATCGCCAACACGGTGTCCGTTGCCAAGGCGTCGCGGCTCGATGCGATCATCGATCGGATCGATGTGCTGTTCACCAATCGCGACGAGGCGTCAGCGCTCGCTGCCGGCGGCGAAACCGAGCCGGGGGATGCGGCCGGCTGCGCCGCGACCCTCTGCGAAAGGGGGGCAGGGGCGGCGATCGTTTCGCACGGTGCAGCGCCGATTGCCCTTGCTCAAAGGGGCGAAGAGGTCTTGACGGTGCCGGTGCCGCCGGCACGGCCGGTGGACGAAACCGGCGCCGGAGATGCGCTGATTGCCGGGACGCTCTTTGGTCTGCTAAACGGACGGGACCTTGCCAATGCCATTCATGTCGGCGTCGCGGCCGCCCGTTCGTGCATCGAAAGCACGGGGTCCGGACTGCCGCCCGACCGGATCGGCGCCATCACCAGAGCCTTGAAGGGATAATCCGCCCATGGTTTCAGACTTGCTGGTTTTTTCCGACGAGGTTGCGGCCGCACGACGCGAGGGCGCGCCGGTGGTCGCGCTTGAATCGACCATCATCACCCACGGATTGCCCACTCCGCAGAACCTGGAAACGGCGCGGGCGGTGGAAAAAACCGTTCGCGAGGCGGGCGCGGTGCCCGCGACCATCGCCCTTCTCGACGGAAGGATCCGGATCGGACTGAGCGATGCGGATCTGTGCCTGATTGCCGAGGCCGAAGCGCCGCAGAAAGTGTCGCGCGCCGATTTTGCGGCGACCCTTGCCGCCGGCCGGGTCGGGTCGACAACCGTCGCCGCGACCGCGATCGCCGCCCGCGCGGCGGGTATCGACGTGTTCGCCACCGGCGGCATCGGCGGGGTGCACAGGGGTGCGGAAACGTCCTTCGACATTTCCGCCGATCTCGACGAGCTGGCGCGGACCTCGATCGTGATCGTCTCGGCCGGCGCCAAGGCGATCCTGGATCTGCCGAAAACGCTGGAAGTGCTGGAAACAAGAGGCGTGCCGGTGGTCGGGTACGGCACGGACGCGTTTCCCGGCTTCTGGTCGCGGACGACGGGGCTCGATGCGCCCTTGCGCGCCGACAGCGCCGACGAAATCGCCGATATCCTGGCGATGCAGCGCCGGATGCGGATGCCGGCCGGTATCCTCGTCGCCAACCCGGTGCCGGAGGCCGACGAAATCCCGTTTGCCGAAATGGCGCACTTCATCGATGCCGCGCAGGCCGATGCCGATGCCAACGCCGTTCTCGGCAAGGCCGTCACGCCCTACATTCTCGGCCGGATCGCGGAGCTGACGGACGGCCGGTCGATCGCCACCAACATTGCGCTGGTCAAGAACAATGCCCGGGTGGCGGCGAAGATTGCCGCCGCCCTTGCCGGCAGATCGCCAGCGGCGGGGACGCCGGATCCTTGAAGAGAACGGAAAGTGTGAAGGAGAGGGGACGATGACGGAAACCGGTGACAAACCCAAGCGCCAGCCGCGCATGCTGTTTGAGCGCGAGGAATATCTGAGCCGCATCGCGCGGGTCAAAAAGACCATGTCCGAACGGGGTCTCGATCTGCTCCTGGTCGCAAGCCCGGCCAACCAGTTCTACCTCACGGGATATGACGGATGGTCGTTCTACACGCCGCAAATGGTGGTCGTGGCGCTGGATGAGGAAGAGCCGATCTGGTTCGGCCGCAAGATGGACGCGGTCGGCGCGGAATTCACCGCCTTCATGGATCAGTCGCGGATCGTTCCCTATGCCGATTCCTACGTCGCCTCGGCGGAACGGCATCCCATGCAGGCGCTGGTGAAACTGATCGCGGAAAACGGCTGGGACCGGGCGCGCATCGGCGTGGAAATGGACGATTATTATTACACCGCGCGCTGGCACCAGATCCTGACCTCCGGCCTGCCGTCGGCCCGCTTCGAGGATGCGTTCCTCCTGGTCAACTGGGCGCGGCTGCGCAAGTCCGAGCGCGAAATCGAGTATCTGACCCAGGCCGGCACGATCTCTGCGGCAGCCATGCAGGCGGCCATGGACAAGGCCGAACCCGGCGTGCGGCAATGCGATGTGATTGCGGAACTGAACCGGGTGACGACGGCCGGCACGCCCGAATTCGGCGGAACCTTCACCTGCAAGCCGCCCAATGCCATGGTCGGGGACTATTGCGCCGCGCCGCATCTGAGCTGGACCGAGGCGCCGCTCAAGCCCGACGAGATGTTCTATATCGAACAGGGCGGCGTGCGGCACCGCTATCACTCGCCCCTGTCGCGCTGCCTTTATCTCGGCAAGCCGAGCGAGCGCATGCTGCGCATTTCCGCGGTCATCGCCGAAGGGCTGGAAGCCGTGCTCGACAAGGTCAGGCCCGGCAACACGCTCGGCGAACTGGCCGAAGCCTGGGGCGAGACCATTGCCCGCCACGGCGTGGAAAAGGATTCGCGCATCGGTTATCCGATCGGCATCGGCTATCCGCCGACCTGGGGCGAACTCACCTGCAGCCTGCGCAAGGGCGACCGGACGGTGCTGGAGCCGAACATGACCTTTCACTGCATCCCGGCAATCTGGCTCGAAGACTACGGCCTGGTCATCAGCGAGTCCTTCGTGGTGACGGAAACCGGCGCAAGGACGTTCGCGGACTATCCGAGGAAACTGTTTTCAAAGGGCTGAATGGCGACAGGCGCGGGGTGAAACGATTCCTCAAGCCTCCTGTGCTACGCCTTTTCGCATGAGTTTGAGCGACCAGATCAGCGTACCCGACAGCTTTGCCGGTGACGCCCCCGTGCGGGTGTCTCCCGGGCAAACCGTGTCGGCCGGGCTCCCGGGCCGCCTGGTTCACGCTGCGCGCGCTGCCTGCCGGATCGTTCCGGGGTTCGCGCTTGTGTTCGCGCTCCTGGTTCCGGTCCACACCTGGTGGCTCGAACAATATCTCGGTGAGCGCGCGGCGATCGCCTTCGTGATCTTTTTCATCGGCGGGTGCTGCGGCGGGTTCGTCGCCTGGATTCTGGCCGCTCTCGTTGCGCGCGGCAGGCCGGCAAGCGCGCGGTTTTCCGCCGCCATCGTCGCCAATGCGGTCTGCGTGCCGCTGGCCACGGCCTTCATCTTTTTCCTGCAATATCGCCTGTATTATTCCCAGTGGCACGGCCCGGCCTTTTCGGAGATCTGGTTCTGGCAGATCGCCTTCACCGGCGCGGCGGCGGTCTATCTGTTCATGGTGTCCGCCGTGCAATACATCTTTCCGCTCGGCCTCGGCGTGCTGGTCGGCGTCTCCGTCCTGTTCTGCAAATGGTCGCGGGAGCTTTGACCCCGGCCTGACCGGTCTCGCGATGTGCATTGCCTGCGCAAAACCGCGACCGCTGCACTGTGCCCGGTTGATCTCGGCACCGTCCCCCGATAAGACATCGCCGGACACCTCTCACATTGGAAATGCCCATGATTCCCCGCTATTCGCGCCCGGAAATGGCCGCCATCTGGTCGCCGGAAACCAAGTTCCGCATCTGGTTCGAAATCGAAGCCCACGCGACCACCGCGCTGGCCAATATCGGCGTGGTGCCGAAGGACGCGGCCCGGATCGTCTGGGAGAAGGGCTCTGCGGCAACCTTCGATGTGGAGCGCATCGACGAGATCGAGCGCGAGGTCAAACATGACGTCATCGCGTTCCTGACCCACCTGTCTGAAATCGTCGGGCCGGAGGCGCGCTTCGTGCACCAGGGCATGACCTCGTCGGACGTGCTCGACACCTGTTTCAACGTTCAGTGCATGCGGGCCGCCGACCTGCTTCTGGCCGATCTCGACGCCCTGCTTGCCGCACTGGAGCGGCGAGCCCGCGAGCACAAGAACACGGTCTGCATCGGACGCAGCCATGCGATCCACGCCGAGCCGACCACGTTCGGGCTGAAGCTGGCCCAGGCCTATGCCGAATTCGACCGGGCCAGGACCCGGCTGGTCGCCGCCCGCGCCGAAATCGCCACATGCGCCATTTCCGGCGCCGTCGGCACGTTCGCCAACATCGATCCCTCGGTGGAGGACTATGTCGCGGAGCAACTGGGCCTGCAGCCGGAACCGGTCTCGACCCAGGTCATTCCGCGTGACCGGCACGCGGCCTTCTTTGCCGCCCTTGGCGTCGTCGCCTCTTCGGTCGAGCGGCTTGCGGTTGAAGTGCGTCACCTGCAGCGCACCGAAGTGCTGGAGGCGGAGGAATATTTCTCGCCGGGCCAGAAGGGCTCCTCGGCGATGCCGCACAAGCGCAATCCGGTCCTGACGGAAAATCTGACCGGCCTTGCCCGCATGGTGCGCGCCTACGCCCTGCCGGCCATGGAAAATGTCGCGCTCTGGCACGAACGCGACATCTCGCATTCCTCGGTGGAGCGCATGATCGGCCCCGACGCGACGATCACGCTCGACTTCGCGCTGGCGCGCCTGACCGGCGTCATCGACAAGCTCCTGGTCTATCCCGAACGCATGCAGGCCAATCTCGACCGGCTCGGCGGCCTGGTCCATTCGCAGCGGGTGCTTCTGGCGCTGACCCAGGCCGGCGTCAGCCGCGAGGACTCCTATCGGCTGGTGCAGCGCAACGCGATGCGGGTGTGGAACGGGGAGGGGGATTTCCTGGAATTCCTGCTCGCCGACGCGGATGTGATGGCGGCCCTGTCGGAGGCCGAAGTGCGTGAACGCTTCGACCTCGGCTATCACCTGAAGCATGTCGACACGATCTTTGCGCGGGTGTTCGGCAAGAGCTGAACGGCTCTTGCCCGGACTTCATCCCCCGAGATGACGGCCGATCGTCTGCGCGGCCGCAAGCGCCAACAGCTCCATGTCCGTATCGAGCGGCAGGCCCCGCGATGACATCTTGGCGATGACGACCTCGTGTCGGCGGTCGATATAGAGATTCTGGCCGTGAATGCCGATCCCGAACAGGATCGGGGCCGCGCCGCGCAACAGGTACCATTTGCTGCGGTAATGCATGTCAAGGCCCGGGAAATGCGGCGCGAAGTCGCCCGCCTGCCAGGCGGCGGCATCCCCGCCGTCATAAAGATCCTCAATCCACGCGGCGGGCACGACCTGCCGGCCGTCGCCGCGGCCGTCCTGCAGCACCATCTGTCCGACCCGCGCCAGGTCGCGCACCGTTGCCGACATGCCGCCGGCGGCTCTGGGCGCGCCGAACCTGTCGACCGTGATCGAGGCCTCGCGTTCGGCGCCGAGCGGGCGCCACAGGAGATCGCTCATCAGATCGGAATAACGCGTACCGGCGGCCCGTTCGATGACCCAGCCGAGCAGGTCGGTGTTGGGGGAAATATAGTGGAAATCGCCGCCGGGCGCGCTTTCGGTTTCGGTCAGGGCGGCATAGAAGCCGCGCAGATCGCCCGGCTGTTCGCCATCCTCCAGCGGGTTCCAGCCGGTTGCTTTCCGATATTCGATGATCGGCCCGCTGGTCGCCATATAGTCTTCGACAAAATGCACCCCGGACCGCATGTCCAGGAGATCGCGCACGGTCGCGGCGCGATAGGCGGTTTGCGACATTTCCGGCACATAGGCCGTGACCGGCGCGCCGGGGTCGAGGACCCCTTTGTCGACCAGGATGCCGGCGAGCAGACCCAGCATGGATTTCGAGACCGAAAACAGGATGTGCGGATCGTGCCGGGTCATGCCGTTGGTATAGGTTTCGAAGACGCACCGTCCGCGATGCAGAACGACGATGCCATCCGTGTCGGTCATCTGCAGAAACCGGTCGAACGGAACCGGCGGTTCGGCGCCCGCCGCAACGGCAAGTCCGGAAAGGTCGACCGGAGCATCCTGCAGCGCCCAGATAGTGTCCGGGTCATTGGCAATGGACGCGGTCGGAACGATCTCACGGACATGGTGCAGCGCCCAGCGTGTGTAGGGGGCGGTGCGCCAATTGGCCAGCGTCACCTGTTCGCCGGCTGCCGGTGGAAATGTCCGCATCAGATTTGTCATGGAGGCTCCGTCGCTGGTGTTTGCGCGACGCAGATTATCGGTTCTCGCGGCATGATGACAGATGCAATTTGCGGGTTGGCCGTTCCCCGGCAATCCGCCTGAACAAATTGCCAGGCGCTGCAGATCACTCCGCGTCCGTCGTGTCCCGGTCCTTGCCATTGCGGAAATGGGCAACCAGGTAGTCGACGAAGACCCGGACCTTTGGCGACAGGTTGCGGCGGCTGGAATAGACTGCGAATATTTCGGTCCGGTCTTCGCGATGCCCGGGCAGCAGATGCACGAGGCGGCCGCACTTGATGTCGGACCTCACGAGATAGGACGAGAGCCGCGCAATGCCGAGACCGGCCAGGGTGGCGTGGTAGATCCCGTCGGCGCTGTCGGCTTCGAAATTGCCCGCCGCCTTGTGCTCCAGCAACTGGTCCGCTTGCTGGAAATGCCAGAGATTCCAGTCATCGACCGTCGAAATGCGCAGGCAATTGTGCCGAGCAAGATCCTCGGGGCTTTGCGGTTGGCCATGGGCCGCGACATAGTCCGGCGAGGCGCAGAGCAGACGCTCATTGTCGGTCAGCTTGCGGGCTATGACGGTGGGATCGTCCATCTGTTCGCTGAAGCGGATCGCCACGTCATGGTCGGATTCGGCGAGGTCGACGTGCCGGTCGGTCAGGTCGAGCATGATGCGCAGGTCCGGGTGGGCCTTCAGAAATGTCGGCAGCGCCGGGACCAGCAACGCCTTGGCGAACGCTACCGACGCCGCTATGCGCAACGTGCCCTGCGGTCGGCTTCCCATTGAAACCGCCAGGGATTCGGCTTCGCTGACGCCGGCGGCGATTTCCGCGCAGCGGGCGTAAAACGGACGGCCGGCTTCGGTGAGCGAGATGGTGCGGGTCGAACGGTTGAGCAGGCGAACGCCGAGCCGGTCCTCCAGATGGCTGATCTGTTTGCTGACCGCTGACGGCGATTGGCCCAAAGATCGCGCGGTCGCGGAAAAGCTTCCGTGATCGACGACATTGGCAAACAGGATCATCTGATTGGCTATGTCCATTGAAAATCGCTGTTTTCTCGTTGTCGGCAGGACCGGGAAAGTGCGGTCGCCGGATCGGCGTTGAGTCTGTTGTTCGCCGGATTCTGTTGCATTGCACCATAGATATTTGGCGAAAGCAAACGCAATCCGCAAGGGGGAGGCTCCAAAATTCGACCATACGGTAAATTTGCTCAAACATTAGTCAATTGATTGAAAAAGCTGCAATAATTATTGGATCGATTGATTTGCCGCGCTTCGGAATATTGTCGGTTTGGCCCCTGTCAGGATTCTGTGCCTGTGGTTCAAAGGGCTTTTGACCAAAATTCCAATAATGTTTGTGTGCGATGCGACATATGTATTTCGCAATGCAGCAAATGCTGCCGGAGGCCGAATTCCGGCCTCATGAAGCATAAGGAACATAGCAAATGGCCGCTCCCATTCCTGAGACCACACACGAATTCGATTCCAGAGCAATCACACCGGAAGCTGTCGATTTTTACGTCCATGAGGCGCGCCGGTTGCGGGCTGAATGCCTCCGCGACATGGTCGTGGGCCTTGTCGGATTTGTCAGCCACGGATTTTCGCGCTCGAAAACCAATATCCGCAAGACGGCATCCGGCCTCACACTGCCGGAAGCCGGACAGATCATGCCGACCCGGCATGCCGTCTCGGACTGAGTGTCGACTTATCGGTGACCTGCCCTCCGTGAGGGCGATCCCCGTGCATGAATTGTCTTGAAACGACGCCCGGGAAGGCCGGTCGACCCATCGTTTTCCGGCCTGACCGTCGTTCAGTGCGAAAGGATTTGCAATGTCTCATCCGCTCCAGACCGTGCCGATATACCGCGAGCTCGAAAGAGATATTTACGGGACGTTTTATGAACACCTCCTCCGCCTCGGGCCGACGAGCCGTTACATGCGGTTCGGACATGCGGTCAGCGACGACTTTCTCCGGGACTATGCCGGATCGATGGGACGTCACAACATTGTCTGCTTCGGGGCCTTCATCGACGGAACGCTACGCGCGGTCGCCGAACTGCGCCGGGTCTCGGACCTGTGTCCGATGGACGGGGAAATCGGCCTGACTGTCGAGGACGACTGGCAGGACACGGGCATCGGCACCGATCTTCTGTGCCATGTCCAGGCCGCCGCGCGGCAGCGCGGAGTCGACACGATCTACATGATCTGTTCGCGCAAAAACTATCGGATGCGCAGCGTGGCGCAAAAGGTGCATGCCCGGGTCAAACCGCTGCCGGACCGGATTTTCGGCTGGGAGGGAGAAGCGCCGGTGCCAAACCGGGCGATCGCAGCCGATCGATTGGCGCACTATTCGGACTTCCTGACCTTTTCGCTTGATCTGTAGAGGCCTGCCGAATTGAAGCGCAAAATCCCATCCGGACCGATTGGCATGAAACGTCGGTGATGTTGTGAACCCCGATTGTCCTCAACCCGATCACCCCGCCCCACGGCCAATACGTGGGCGGGGTTTTTCGCACCATTTCCCCCGAAATCGCGTACCGCCGGCACCCCGAACAGCGCCTGTCCGCTCCCGCTCATTCCACTCCACGTCATGGCCGTGGCCTGTCCCGGCCACCCACCGTGCCGTCTCTGATCGGGACCGTGATTTGCCTCCCGCCTGGTGGGTGGCCGGTACAAGACCGGCCATGACGGATGGGGGAGGTTTCTGACGTTTGGGGAACAGTGCGAAAGTGGGTGCTTTACCCCGGATTTCCCGCCCCCGGATCCAGCGCGACCGGGCCATCTCCTTCACGGCTGTGCCACCTGCCCTTGTGCCACAGACGATCCCCGCTCCACGTCATGGCCGCGGATTGTACCGGCCACCCACCATGCCGCCTCAAATTGGGATCGTGATTTGCCTCCTGGCTGGTGGGTGGCCGGTACAAGACCGGCCATGACGGATGGGGGAGGTTTCTGACGTCGGGGAACAGTGCGAAAGTGGGTGCTTTACCCCGGATTTCCCGCTCCCGGATCCAGCGCGACAGGGCCATCTCCTTCACGGCTGTGCCACCTGCCCTTGTGCCATAGACGATCCCCGCTCCACGTCATGGCCGGTCTCGTACCGGCCACCCACCACGCCGCTTCAAATCGGGATCGTGATTTGCTGCCGGCCCGGTGGATGGTCGGTACGAGACCGGCCATGATGTGGATTGGGTTTTTTTCCGTCATTTTCCCGGAAATCGCGTAATGCTGCGGCTCCGGTCCCCGAACCCCGCTTGTCCCCACCCAATCACCCGACGGCCAGGACGCGGGTGGGGTAAGTGTGGGAGCAAAATCGGGAAATGTGGAAGGGGCCACCGCGGGCAATCGAGCGCCTCCGCCAATCCAAGATGCCTTCCCGGACATGATCCGGGAACCACATGACGGGCGCGGCGAAGCGGTTTTTGAACCGTGGCAACCCGCGATCCCCTGGGCGTCGGATCAAGTCCGGCGAGGCACCTTGGGGCGAGGCCGCGTAAAATGACCAGCGTATCGCTTGCCGCGTTGGTAGAAGCGGGTGCTGAAGCGTTTTTGGAGGGGGTCGTGCTTGGCGACTGGATTCACCCCCACCACCCAATGTGCCTTCCCGGACTTGATCCGGGAACCACATGACGGGCGCGCAACGAAGCGGTTTTGCACCGTGGCACCCCGCGATCTTCCGGGCGCCGGATCAGGTCCGACGCGTCACACGTGGAGAGCCGGCGGGGCCCGCTGTCTCCTCGCAAACCGCGTTAATGCGGTTCCCCACCGGCGCTCGCCTGGCCGGGCATCTTGTCCTCGGCGATGAAGCGGGCCGCCAGAACCAGGGCGCCCATGGAAAAATCCTTGCCGTGGGCGTCGATCATTTCCTGGGAAAGGGTGGCCAGTTTCTGGAAGAAGAGATCCTTGCTTTTTTCTTCCTCGGTTTGCGGTGCGGTCATGACGTTTGTCCTCCTTTTGATTTTATCTCGACTATTTGAACATTTGCGGCGGCAGCGTGAGGATGGCCGCCATCCCGTCGTCCGTCCCGACGGCAATCTGCCGTCCGTCGCGCGACCAGCTCAGACCGGACACCGCGCCGTGGTTCTCGCCGTTCAGGATCAACTCGTCCGGTTCCCCGACCTGAACGATGGTGAGAACGCCGGATTCGTAGCCGGCGGCAACCAGCCCGCGCGTCGGGTGGCTCGCGAGCGCGGTGACCGGAACCAGTCCGGCGCGCCCGGTCTGCAGCGCTCCGGTTGCCGCGTCATCGAAGGGCGGGGTTTCCATCGACCAGGCGGCGACGCGAAAGGCGCCCGACGTGACCAGTGCATTGGCCGAGCAATTCCAGGCGATCGATCCCACGGGCGCGGGATAATCGGCGAGGGCGCGGGTTCTGCCGTCTCCGGGACAGGACAATAGAAACCCGCCTGACGCCAGTTGCGTGGCGATCCAGCGCCCGTCCGGGCTCCAGGAGATCGCGCCGGGTCCGCCAGAGAACGGGAGGGTTGTCGATGACGTCTGTTCGGTATCGAGCGCGTAAACCGTCAAACCGGACGCGTGGGCCACCGCGAGCGAACGGCCGTCCCCTGAAAACCTGAGATCGGTCACTCCGTCGGCTTTTGCGAGCCGCTGCCGGGAGGCCGGCGCATCATCGCGGATCAGCAGGATGGCGTCGTCGCAGGCACACACGAATTCATCGGTTTCCGGACAATGATCGAATGCGGCAACCGGCCCGGGCAAATCGACGTCAAACGCCCTGTCGGCGCCGTCGGGAGAGACCCGGACCAGGTGCCCGTTCGCGGCGACGACGAGAAAGTCACTCCAGCCGACGGTGCCGAGGCGCATCCTTTCATCGCCGAGCGGTGCGGTTCGCCGCAGCGGCGCAATTGCTTTTGTACGGGGGCGAATGGTCGAGCGGCCATCGTCCGCGCTGATATGAATACGGTGTTGCGGCGGGTCCTCGTCGTCTGTGTCGGCAAGGGCGAGGGTGCCGTCGGCCAGGCAAAAGGCGATTGCGGTCTGTTCGGCGTTGAACAGAACCGAACGGACGGCCGATCCAGTGTCCCAGTCGCGGGCCAGCAGCTTGAACAGGGTTGGCGGCGATGCTGCGTTCTGATTCATGATCTTGTCCTCCATTCGGCGCCGGCAACGAGGCGGGCGACTGTTCTCAAAGCCCTTCCAGCTTCCGGTCGAGCTGCGAAATCCGGTCCTCCAGGGCTTGGCGTTTGCGTTCACATTCCCCGATTTCGGTTTCCAGCCGGGCCGTATCGTCCCGGATCCGGTTCAGTTCGTCCCGTGACATGTCGGATCCCGCCGCCGCATCGTCCTCGCAGCGCATCAGGTCGACGCGCAGTCCCGACTGCTCCTGGGTCTTGCGCAACAGATCGGCATTGAGGATGCTGACTTCGCCGACAAGGTGCATTCTTTGTTCGAGGATCTGCCGGATCGCTTCAGCTGTGTCGGCCATGATGCTCCTCTTCAGGTCGTGACCAGCGCACCGTTCCTCTGGTATCCTGTCGCGCGGCGGGCAACGATGCCGCAGCACCCGGACGGGATGGACGCTGATGTTCGATATTTTCGGGAAACGGTTTTTCCAGGCCGTCGAGGCCTGTGCGGCAAGGCAGCTCGGTGCCGATCATGCCTGCGTCAAAGCCGCCGAACGGGCCGTGCAAACCGGCGAGTACACCGACGTTGAGATCGCGCGGGCGCGCCTTGCCGCGCTGCCCGACGACCAGTCGGTTGCCCTGATGGAAGCGGTCCACACGGTGATGCGAGAAGATCCTGCGGCGATTCTGGACGCCTGGGGCGGGCCCGCAGGTCCGGGATCCGACCGCGCACATTGATTGCAGCATCGTGCCGGTCATTGGCGTTCGACCCCGTGATTGCGTTCGGCCTTGCCGGTGCGTTGCAGGGCGCGTTCCTCCATCACCGCCTCCAGGATTTTCTGCACACCATCCACGTGGCTGACGAAATGGGCTTCCGCCCGTTCGATGTGGGAGCGCAGGGAATCCCAGAGATCGACCCGAAACAGCTTCTGGGGGTCGCCGGACAGTTTTTCGAAACTTTGCAGCGTCATTTGATGTTCAAGACCGACGCCTGTGGTCACAAATTCGGTGAGCTCGCGGGCATGGGTTTCGATGAACGGCAACAGCAGGGGATGGTCGCCGAAATCGATGTCGTGGCGGGCCAGTTCGACACGGATGTAATCCTGAAAATGCTGTTGCAAATTATTTCTGCCTTCACCCAGAATCTGGACCGCAAAAACAATGTCCCGATCCGCATGACGAATGATCCGACCGGCAATTTCATCGGCGCGCGTGCCCTCGGAATTCGGTTGTTTTTCAGATACCATCGCCTTTTGCCTCGTTGTGATAGCAGTCGATGTTCGTGCGAAAAAACACTTTTAAATCAGCGATATAAAGGCCTGCCGCCGGGCCGGTTCAACCTGTGCTGGATCGTCGCTTCCATGGTTCGATCCTGCAGTCTGCGGTTGTGTCCGGCACCCGTTCAGGATGGCTTTATTTTTGTCCGTGGCAACAGCAAAAATTTTTTGGCCGGGTCTGGCGGGCGGTTTTTCAAAGCCCGATCGGGACCGCTGATCGCCCCTTGTCAGGTGCGCGGACCGACCTTCGAAAGGAGCGAAATTAACGCGCGGCTTCGACCTCCATTTGCAATGTTTCCCGCGCGCGGCGTGTGGCGGGACGGGGCGGCGGCCGTCGCCCGAAATCTGTAGCGCCGGTCCGCGCTCGTACAGTGAGGCCCGCTACAAACGTCCGATTTTCGGACGGTTTCGAGGCAATGCGCAGTAGAAATTGGTTAATATCCCGGTGTTTTTCGAATTGGCACACCTCTTGCTTTGATAAACCCAAACAAACGGCTCGCGCAAAAACGGCGTGACCAGGAAGAACGAAGAGTGGGAGGAAATGCGGGTGGAGAAAGGTCATGTATACTGACTGTATTTTTGGTCAACTTCGGCCAATTTACGGTTTTACTATGTGATTGCTCCATCAGATCTGCATCAGGGCGGATTCGCTGGTCCTATATCTTTGCCGAAATACATGATCTGCATCTTCGCGGAACGCTGGACGCTGTGCTTTCGCACGTGTCCGGCGGCTTGTCCGCGGTGCAAGGCACGATGCTGAACAGGTTGTGTTTCAACATGCAAAGCGGGGTCTGCGGGACCCTGAGGAATGGAGAAACTGGGAATGACAAGCACCCTGACTTTAAACAAAATCACGTCGCAACGCGGAATCTCGGTTGGCGAAGCGGCCAAGAAGATCGCCGACCTCGGCTGGAACCCCTCCTATGTCCAGGAGGCGATGACCTACCCGACCGACTACAAGATCACCAAGCAGCCCAAGGACCCGATGAAGCAGGTCCTGCGGTCCTACTTCCCGATGGAGGAGGAAAAGGACAATCGGGTTTACGGTGCCCTCGACGCGGCGTTGCGCGGCGACATGTTCCGCAATGTCGAGCCGCGCTGGATCGAATGGATGAAGCTGTTTCTGGCGATCATTCCGTTCCCGGAAATTTCCGCGGCGCGGTCGATGGCCATGGTTGCCCGGCTGTCGCCCGGCGAGGATCTTCGCACCGGTTTCACCATGCAGATGGTCGACGAGTTCCGGCACTCCACGATCCAGATGAACCTGAAAAAATGGTACATGGAAAACTATATCGACCCGGCCGGCTTCGATATCACCGAAGAGGCGTTCGGCAAGTGCTACGCCACGACAATCGGCCGCCAGTTCGGCGAGGGGTTCATCACCGGCGATGCCATCACGTCGGCCAATATCTACCTGACCGTGGTTGCCGAAACGGCCTTCACCAACACTTTGTTCGTGGCGATGCCGTCGGAGGCGGCGCGCAACGGCGACTATGCCCTGCCGACTGTATTCCTGTCGGTACAGTCGGATGAAAGCCGGCATATCGGCAATGGACACTCGCTCCTGATGTCCATGCTCAAGGAACCGGACAATCATCAATTGCTCGAGCGCGACATGAAATACGCGTTCTGGCAGAATCACGCCATCGTTGACGCGGCCATCGGCACCTTCATCGAATACGGCACCACCAACCGCGACAAGGAAAAGGAATCCTATGCGGAGATGTGGCACCGGTGGATCTTTGAGGATTATTACCGCACCTACATGCTGCCGCTGGAAAAATACGGCGTCAAAATCCACCACGACGACGTCCACGAAGCCTGGAAACGCATCACCGACAAGATGTATGTGCACACGGTCGCCCAGTTCTTCGCGGTCGGCTGGCCGGTGAACTTCTGGCGCATCGAAGCCCAGACGGAAAAGGACTTCGAGTGGTTCGAAGCCAAATATCCGGGCTGGTACGCCAAGTTCGGCGATTTCTGGAAATGGTATGACAAGCTCAGCCATCGCGGCAGCAAGGTCGTCACGTTCAACGAAGAGGTCGGCTACGTCTATCCGCACCGGTGCTGGAGCTGCCTGGTTCCGTGCCTCATTCGCGAAGACATGGTCGTCGACGAAATCGACGGCAAGCTGCACACTTTCGCGCATGAAAACGATCGCTGGACGGCGGTCGAGGCCTTCGCCGATGAATATGAAGGCCGGCCGACGCCTGCCATGGGCCGCTTCAGCGGCAAGCGCGAATGGGAAACCCTCTACCACGGCTGGGACCTGGCGGACGCCATCGTCGATCTGAACTTCGTGCGTTCCGACAAGAAGACGCTGATCCCGCAACCGCACCTGCGCTTCGACGACAAGGAAATGTGGACCCTCGACGACGTTCGCGGCCACACGCTCCTGTCGCCGCTGACGCTGCTGCGGGAAATGTCGCCCGAGGATCGTGAACAGCACATTGCCGACTATCAGGCCGGCTTCACGATCACGCCGTTCAACTGATCGGACAACGGCACTTCGGGAACCGGCGCAAAGCGCCGGTTCCCTCCCGGGGCTGTAATCGGCGTTTCAATACAATCAAATGGTCAAGGAAGAGGCTCTCAAATGACTGAGTCCCACACGGTTCGTCTTGTGCCGGTGGATGTGGAATTCGAGGTGGAAGACGGTGAAACCATCCTCGATGCCGCGTTCCGACAGGGGATCGCCCTGCCGCACGGATGCAAGGAAGGCCAGTGTTCGGCCTGCAAGAGCGTGCTTCTGGACGGCGACGTCGAACTGAAGAAATATTCGACCTTCGCCCTCAGCGAAATGGAACGCGACAGCGATCATATCCTGCTTTGCCGGGCGCTCGCCGACAGTGATGTGGAAGTCGAACTGCTCAATTTCGATGAGGAGCTTCTGTCCAGATCGATCGCGGTGAAGACCTTTGCCGGGGCCATTGTCGACATCAAGAGCCTGACCCACGATATCCGCCAAGTCGAAATCACCCTCGATCGACCAATCAAATTCTGGGCCGGACAATATGTCGACATCACGGTCACGACCTCCAAAGAGGAGACGATTACGCGCTCGTTTTCCATGGCAAATACGCCGAGCGAAACCCAAGAACTCAAATTCATCATCAAAAAATACCCGCACGGAAAATTCTCCGGGGAACTCGACGAAGGGGGAATCCGAACCGGCGCCCAAGTCTCCGTCCAGGGCCCCTATGGAACCTGCTTCCGACGCGAAGAAAGACAAGGACCCGTAATCCTGGTCGGCGCCGGGTCCGGCATGTCGCCGATCTGGTCGATCCTTCACGACCAGATCGCGAGCGGCGAAGACCGCGACATCCATTTCTTTTATGGCGCGCGAACCCGCGACGACCTGTTTTATCTCGATGAAATCGACGCGCTCTGCGCTGCGAACGCGGGCCTGACCTTCGTCCCGGTTCTGTCCGAAGCCGACGGCGACAGCGACTGGAGCGGCGAGACCGGGTTTGTTCACGCGGTCGTCGACGCGCACCTGAAACGGCTCGATCTCGATGGCGACGGCGACGTGTATGCCTGCGGCCCGCCGCCGATGATCGATGCGCTGATGCCGGTCCTGTTCATGAACGATTTCGATACCGACCGCACCTTCTTCGACAAGTTCACGCCGTCGAAGGAAACCGGGGTCGCCGACGCTCAACTGCTTTCGGCGGGGCCGTAGCGCGCCGTCAGTCCAATTTTCACGACAACCAGGGAGAAGACAATGCCAGCAACATCAAGTTCCGTAGGGTCCGGGGCCGCCGGCGCCGCCGTGTTCGCCGATTCCGACAGCCGCAAATATCGCTATTTCGATCCGCGCGGCAAGCGCGCCACCCATTACGAAGACGTCACCGTCGACGTGCAGCCCGACCCCGAACGCTATCTCCTGCAGGACTGGATCATCTCGTTTCCGAACGGCGAGGGCGCCTACGTCAAGGGCGCAACCAAGGCAAAAAGCTCCAACTGGCATGCCTTTCGTGCGCCGGACCAGGAATGGGAGCGCACCCACTATCAGCGCCAGTCCAAGATCGAAGGCCTGATCCAGGGCGTTATCGCGAATGCGCGGAAATTCCACATCCCGAAATCCTTCGACAGGACATGGGCAAAAATCCTGCAGACCCATCTCGGTGCCTGGAAACACGCTGAATTCGGTCTCGGTACGTCGCTGATGCAGGCGCAGCGCTACGGCTACACCCAGATGATCAACAATGCCACGCTGACCAACTCGTCCTACAAGTTGCGATTGTCCCAGGACATCACGCTCTATCTGGCCGAAATCGGGCTGGAGATCGACGGCTGGAACGACGACCTCGGCAAGCAGACCTGGCTGGAAGATCCGATCTGGCAGGGCACGCGCGAGTTCATCGAAAGCATCATGGGGTCGGAGGATTATCTGGAGCAATATTTCGCAACCAACATCGTCTTTGAACCGCTGGTCGGCGAACTGTTCCGGTCCGGATTCATGATCCAGGTGGCTGCCGCAAACGGCGATTCCATAACCCCGCCGGTCATTGCCGCTGCGGAAGCGGATTACGAGCGCAACCTCGCCAACACCGTCGACCTGTTCCACCTGTTGGTGACGGATCCCGAGCACGGCGCCGCCAACAAGGCTCTGTTCCAGGAATGGAAGGAAAAGTACAGCGCGCTGGCGCAGAAGGCGGCCACCGGATTGCAGCCGATCTGGTCGCAGCCGCATTCGAAACCGGTTTCGTTTTCCGATGCCCAGGCACAGGCCGCCGAACGGTTTGCCAAGATCACCGGCGAACTCGGTCTTTAGAGCTTTTCCTGTTCAGACGGGATCGTCTGAACAGAAAGAAATGCGGAAATCAGGGACCTAAAGCTTTTCCCGTTCAGGCTGGATCGTCTGAACAGGCAGAAATCCGGAACCCAGGAATTCAGGGCTTTTCACCGTTTTTCGTGAATCGCCCTGAGCGAAACAACAGGAGATTAGACATGTCATCCGTAGCCCGCGACGCCTCTCACAGCAACATTTTCAAGAGTATGGACGCCATTCGGTTCGAGCAGACGATCTCGCACCAGTGCGGGGTCACAATGAACGATTCCGTCGAAGCCCGCGCCATCGCCGAATACAAGGACGAAGATCCGGATGTGACCGTGACCTATCAGCCGGCCCTGATCCGGATCGACGGCGAAGGTCAGCTCGAATTCAAGATGAGCGAAATCTCGGACGTTCTCGGCAAGGAAATGACCGCCGAAATGTTCGAAGTGAATACCTCGACCCATTACGGCCGCATGGTCCGGGTCGACGATGACACGGTCATCCTGTTCGGCGACATGGAAGCCATGCGCTCCTACATCGAATAAAGCGGCACCGAGCAAGCGACCAATCCCCCGTGTGATGCCGCGACCCCTTGCAAGGGATGCGGCATCCGGCCCGGGTGGAGCGATCAAACACAAACGTCCAAAGCAGGGAGTAAACCGCCATGTTCACAACCCCGGAAGGCAAGGAAATCTTCATCGTCGACGGCCACACCCATTTCTGGGACGGCAGCCCCGAGAACCAGAAGAACATTCACGGCAAACAATTCATCGAGTGTTTTTACGCCTACCACACGGCGCTGAGCCCGCCGGAACAGGTCTGGGAAAAGGCGCGGTTTGAGAAATACACCGAAGACGATCTCTACAACGACCTGTTCATCGAGGGCCCCGACGATGTGGCGATCGTCCAGTCGACCTATCTGCGGGATTTCTACAAGAACGGTTTCAACACGATCGAACGCAATTCCAAGGTCGCGGAAAAATATCCGGACCGGTTCATCGTCAACGGCGCCTTCGATCCGCGCGACGGTGAAAAGGCGCTCGAATATATCCACTACATGAAGGAAACCTACGACATCAAGGGCGTCAAGCTGTACACGGCCGAGTGGAACGGCGCCTCCAAGGGCTGGAGCCTCAATGATCCGGATGCCTACAAGTGCTTCGAACTCTGCGACAAGCTCGGCATTCGCAACATGCATGTGCACAAGGGTCCGACGATCATTCCGCTGAACAAGGATGCCTTCGATGTGCATGACGTGGATTATGCGGCGACCGACTTCCAGAACCTGAACTGGATCATCGAACATTGCGGTCTGCCGCGGCTCGACGATTTCTGCTGGATCGCCGTGCAGGAGACGAATGTCTATGCCGGACTGGCGGTCGCACTGCCGTTCATTCACGGGCGCCCGCGTTATTTTGCGGAAATCATCGCGGAATTGCTGTTCTGGGTCGGCGAGGACAAGATCCTGTTCGGATCGGACTATGCGATCTGGACCCCGCAATGGCTTGTCGAGAAGTTCTGGAACTTCGAACTGCCCGATGACATCAAGCAGGAACGCGGCATCGATCTGACGCCGGCGATCAAGGAAAAGATCCTCGGGCTCAACGCCGCCGGTCTTTATGGCATCAATGTCGAGGAGCATCGCGCCAAGCTGGCCAATGCGCCGGTTTCGATCGCGGCGGAGTGAGTGTCATGGATGTCCACGGACAGGAAATGACGGTGCTCGAAGGCCCCAAGGCGCGGATCGAAGACGTCTGGAAACAGCTCGACAAGGTCTGCGATCCCGAACTCGACGAACCGATCACCGATATGGGGTTCGTCGAAGCGGTGACGGTCGAGGATGCCGGCACCATCAACGGCTCTGGCCGGGTCTCGGTTCGGTTCCGTCTGCCGACCTATTGGTGCTCGGCCAATTTCGCCTACCTGATGGCCGCCGACATCCGCCTCCAGGTGCTGCAATTGCCGTGGGTCGCGGCGGTTCACGTCCGGCTCGAAGACCATATGTTCGACGAACAGGTCAACCGGGGCGTCAATGAAGGTCTGTCGTTTCGGGAGATCTTCGCCGACCTGGCGCCGGACGAGGACCTGGACGAGATCCGCGAGAAGTTCCGCAAGAAGGCCTTTCAGCGGCGCCAGGAAGTGATGCTGCTCGGTCTCCAGCAATTGGGGATCGGCAATGACCGGATCGTTGCCATGACAATCGGTGAATTCGATGCGGTCGTATTTTCCGATGCCGAGGAAACCCGCCAGAAGGCCCGGTATCGCGACATTCTCGATGTCCTCGGATTTGCCGATAACTCCGAAGACCTGGCGTTCCGGAGTTATGACGGCCGGACGTTGAAGGCGTGGGACGTGGCCGACTATCTGAGCAAGCTGCGCAGTGTCCGGATCAACATGGAGTTCAGCGGTGCCCTGTGCCGCGGCCTGTTGGCGACCCGCTACAAGGAACTTGGGCGGGTCGACGGGGAACCGACCCTGGTCGACTTCATGCTGGACCGAGTGCCGCCACGGCAAGACCGCCCGCTCGCGCGGTAGTTTCCGCGTGGCGACCGAAAAAAGATCCGGGAAAGGGGCGGAGACCGAGTGTCCGCTCCGGCATCCGGCAACACAAGCAAGTAAACCCGCCCCGCCATGATCCCGCGTGTGATGACGCTGGCGACCGGAGGCCGGTATCGAAGGGAGACGATGATGCCCAAACTGCTTCTGCACGATATTGACGCGCGCCGGGCGCTTGCCGACGGCGTCGGCAAGCTGGCCGCCGCGGTTGAGCCGACACTTGGCCCCAAGGGGATGAATGCGATGATCGACCGGCCGATCGGAACCCCGCTCATATCCCGGGACGGCGTGAGCATCGCGTCTGAAATCGAATTGTTCGATCGGTTCGAAAACATGGGCGCGCAGGTCGTGCGCGAGGTTTCCATGCAGACCAACGAAGTGGCTGGCGACGGCACGACGACGGCGATCGTTCTCGCCAACGCCCTCATCCAGAAGGGGGTCGAGGCCCTGGAAACCGGTGGCCGCCCGGTGGATCTGTGCCGGGGCATCGATCAGGCCGTCGCTGTTCTGGTCGACCGGCTGAAGTCCGCCGCCCGGCCGGCGCGGGAAGCCAAGATCCTGGAGCGTGTCGCTGAAATCGCCGCCACCGATCCGAAACTCGGGGCGCTGGTCGCGGAAGCCTTCAATACGGTCGGCGCGGACGGCGTGATCACGACGGATTTCGGGGTGACGACCGAAACGGTGCTCAACATCGTCGAAGGCATGTCTTTCGATCGCGGTTACATCTCGCACCACATGGTCACCGATGTCGAACAGATGCTGGCCGTTCTGGATGACCCCTACGTGGTCATAACGGACCAGAAGATCATCGACCCGGCGCAGCTTGACGCCGTGCGCGCCATTGCCGATGCCGACGGCAAACCGTTGCTGATCATCGCCGAGGAGGTTCGCCCGGAAGTGGTGGTCATGCTGCTCGAACATGGCGGCAACGGAAAATACATTGTCGTCCATCCCCCGGAATACGGCCAGTGGCGGCAGGCCATGCTGGACGATCTGGCGATCCTCCTGGGCGGCAAGGTGCTTGCCCGTGACCTCGGTAAACGGCTTGAGGATCTGACCCGCGACGATCTCGGTCGCTGCGACCAGGTCCGGGTGTCGGCCAACGAGACCGTCATTCTGCGCGGCAAGGGCGACAGCGCCGCGATCGCCGCGCGGCGGGCGCAGGTCCAGCGTCAGTTCGAACTGGCGCCGCCCAATATCGAACAGGACAAGCTGCGCGAACGCCTGGCGAAATTGTGTGGCGGTACGGCGGTCATCTATGCCGGCGGCGTGACGCCGGTCGAGCAGAAACGCACCATCCAATTGATCGACGATGCCCTGAACGCGGTGCGGGCGGCGCATGAGGACGGGATCGTCTCCGGCGGCGGCTCGGCGCTGATCCACAGCGCGGTTGCGCTCGACGACATCGCGTCCCGGGCGACCGGCGATGTCGCGCGCGGCATCGCCATCGTTCGCGAGGTGCTGTCGCGGCCGCTGACCCGGATCGCCCTGAATGCCGGGCGCGATCCGACCGAAATCGTCGCCGAAGTGACCCGCACCAACAGCGGTCACGGATACAATGCCGCGACCGGGGAATTTGTCGACATGTACGATGCCGGCATCATCGATCCGGTGCGTGTGACAATCAATGCCCTGACCAATGCGGCGTCCGTTGCGACTTTGATCCTGACCACGGAAACCCTGATCGGCGACCTCGGCGAAGACGAGGATCCGACGGCCGGGCCCGCCCTTGGCGGGGGTGCAGAACATCTCGGACGGGCCTGAGGGCACCGTCCGATCAAATCAGCCTGACAGAAAGGGATTATGCCATGAGAGCGGCGCGCCTTTACGATTACGACCCGGACATGAACGTCACACTCAAACTGGAGGATGTGGCGCCTCCGACAATCAACCGGCCTGACGAAGTCGTCGTCAAGGTCGGCGCCGCCGGCCTGTGCCGTACGGATCTGCATATCATCGAAGGCGTGTGGAAGGACATCATGGATGTGGAAGGGTCGTTGTTGCCCTACATTATGGGCCATGAAAATGCCGGATGGGTGGAGGATGTCGGCAGTGGCGTGACGTCGGTCAAGCCGGGGGACGCCGTTATCTGCCATCCCCACAGATCCTGCGGCATCTGCCTCAATTGCCGGTATGGCGAGGACATGCATTGCGACAACGGCCTGTTTCCCGGTCTCGGTCTCGATGGCGGCTTTGCCGACTACTTCCTGACCAACGAACGGGCGCTGATCAAGCTGAATCCGAATGTGACGCCGCTCGAAGTCGCGCCGATGGCGGATGCCGGCATTACCGCCTATCGCGCGGCGAAACGGGCGGCCAAACTGCTGCGGCCGGGAGCCTATTGCGTGCTCGTCGGCATTGGCGGCCTCGGCCACATCGCCCTGCAATCCCTGCAGGCCATTTCAGGGTGCAGGACGATCGCGGTCGACCGGGAACCGGCGGCACAGATGCTGTCGCGCGAGCTCGGCGCCGACCACGTTCTGGACGGCGGGCCGGAGACGATCGATCAGATCATGGAGATTACCGGCGGCGGAGCCCAGGTCGTGATCGACTTTGTCGGTGAACTCGGGGTCGAGAACGAATGCTGGAAAATGGTGCGCCAGGGCGGTCAGATGTTCGTTATCGGTTATGGCGGACAGGTCGAGGTGCCAACTGTCCATCTGGTGATCCAGGAAATCAATATCGGCGGCAGCCTCGTCGGCAATTTCACCGAACTGGTTGAACTCATGGAACTAAATGCCGATGGAAAGGTAAAAATGCACTACACCGAGTATCGGCTCGATGACATAAACCGGGCCATCGATGATTTCAAGAATCGAAGGTTCGCGGGGCGTGGTGTTCTTGTGCCTTGATAAGTAATAATGCGTACTCAATGTTTTGTCTTTATTTCGGGTTATGTGCTAGATTTCGTGATCTTGCCGACTGAGATGGAAATTGAATCAGAGCGAATGCCCGGGAGATTTGTTTAGACATAAATCGTGAAAGCGGGGATCTGGAGACCATTCGATGGTGGAGATAATTTCGAAACGAGACGGGCCGCGCCGGGAGGATGTCGCCGCAAGGCGGTTGATCGACCAGAACCGCGGCACGATCGAGCGCCTTGCCAACCATCTGTCCGGCGGCGATTACCGGGCAAGGCTCAAACCTCCGGCGGCGCCGAAGGCCAGCGGCTTCATTCTGCATGACATGTCCGGCGGCGCCCGGACGGACAAACCCGCTTCCCCCTATGTCCGCATCAGCCTGAATGACCGGGTGGTGCTGGTTGACGGCGATACCGGCAAGCAATTGCATCACCTCGGCGAGATGCGTGACATGGAAGACGGGCGGCGGATGTTCGTTCTGGCGACCAGGGAAAACGGCTTCCACTTCCCGCTGGACGAGGAGATGTGCCGCAAACTTGCCGGCATTGATCGAAAAACCGTCACCGATGCCGAATGCGAAGAGGACTTTGCCGCCGAGATTGGCGAGCGACTGGGCCTGGAATGACCTGAGCGGCCCGGCATGCACTATCCCGGCCATAACGGGGGCTGAAGGATGAGACCATGAACCGAACACCGATCGATACGTGCGGATCAGACTGTTTCGACGTGACGCTCACTGGAAACCTGCCGAACAGGTCCCGCCAGTCCGGCTATGACGAGCGCAAGGTCATGTCTGCTTGGGAGGCGTTTGTTACCGGCGGGGAAGACCAGGACTGCTCGAATGTCCGCTCGATCGTTCATGATTCCTGGATGCGCTGCAAATCCCTCGGTCTCGATGCAAGCGGCACCGGCGCGCCGCTGCGCAACGATCAGGACTATCTGCATCAATTGCGGACCGAAAATCATGATCTTCTGAGCGCTGCGGCAAGTTCGCTGGCAATGCTCAAACACCTGCTCGACAACACGTCGGCCATGATCCTTTTGACCGATCGCGACGGCGTCATCCTTGAGAGTTTCGGAGACTCCAAAACCGTGGAAGCCGGCCGCGACATTCACCTTGAGGTGGGGGGCGGCTGGAACGAAAATTCGGCCGGGACCAACGGTATCGGAACCGCATTGCGTACCGGCAAACCGGTTCTCATTCACGCCGCCGAACATTATTGCCAGGACGTCAAGGCCTGGACCTGCGCGGCATCGCCGATTTTCGAGCCGTTCGACGGATCGGTTGTCGGGGTTGTCGACCTTTCCGGGCCGACGGAAATCTTCCAACGCCACAATATGACGGTCCCGGTCATTGCCGCCCGGCAGATTGAACAGATCCTGCACCGCCGCGGCAGCGACGAACGCATGCAGTTGATGCAGGCCTGCCTGAACAGTGCGCCGGCGATCAACAATGACGACGGCCTGGTGGTGCTCGACCGGATGGGCCGGGTCGTCTGTCACAAGAATGCGCCGGCAATCTCGGACGACGGCAATGCCGGCCGCATGCTGAAGACAGGAGAAACCCTGTTTGCGCCCTCCACCGACATGAGCGAAGAAGACATCGCGGCGGCGCTGCCGGGCGGTTTCGATCCGCAGATGATCAAGCCGTTGCGGGTCGACGGCAAAATCTGCGGCACCGTGCTTGTGTTCGAAAAGCGGCGCGGAACCGTGGCGGGCTCCGTCGTCGAGAAGGCGGAAATCGCCAGGCAGAATCTTGTTCCGCCACCGCTCATTCTCGGTCAGTCGGAAAAGGTCCGGCAGGCCGTCGAACTTGTGCGCCGGGTGGCGAACGGTCGCGGGTCGGTCCTGATCGAGGGCGAAACCGGTGTCGGCAAGGAATTGTTCGGCCGGCTGTTTCATTCCCATGCCGCGACCACACGCGAGGATCCGTTCGTCACGGTGAATTGCGGCGCCATCACCAAGGACCTGTTCGGCGGCGAATTGTTCGGTCACGTTTCCGGCGCCTTTACCGGCGCGCTCAGGGACGGCAAGAAGGGCAAATTCGAACAGGCCGATGGCGGCGTTCTGTGTCTCGACGAAATCGGCGAAATGCCGCTCGACCTGCAGCCGTTTCTGTTGCGGGCGCTGGAGGAGAAGGTGATCTACCGGCTCGGGGACAACAAGCCGCGTCCCGTCGATGTGCGCCTTGTCGCGCTGACCAACCGGAAATTGCTCGAGGAAGTCGAGGCCGGATCGTTCCGCAAGGACCTTTATTATCGCGTCGGCGGGATAAAGATCTCGATCCCGCCCCTGCGCGAACGCGGCGACGACGTGTTCATCCTTTTGGATCATTTCAACCGGATGTTTGCGGAAGAGCTGGGTGAAAGTCCGCTGCAATTCAGCGATGCGTCGATGCAGGTTCTGCGAACCTATTCCTGGCCGGGCAATGTGCGCGAGCTGCGCAATCTCGTTGAAGGACTGCATCTGACCGCGTTGGCGCGAGTGGTTTCGCCGACTGACCTGAACAATCTCGGGATCCCGGTTGACGATATCGATCGCGATGCCGGCGGGGAGGCCCGTCAGCCGACGACCGAAACCGGGCGCGAACTGCGTGGCATGGAAGACATGCAGCGGCGGATGATCAAAAAGGCGATCGAAGACAATGGCGGCAACCTGACAAAGGCGGCCCGGCAGATCGGGATTGCGCGCAGCACGCTCTATCGGAAAATGGCCGACTTCAACCTGCAGAAAAATTACGAATAGGGAAATCTAATTAAACAATGCGTAATTTTGGTCTGTAGCGATTCGGGCCGCAGGCGCGGACGTCGCGTGATTTTCGGCCATTCGGAATTGTGTGAAAAACCTGTAACTTCTTGGAGTTTCAGCACTATTGAGCTTCTGGGCAAACCGGAAAGGACTATTGAGTATCGACCCGGTGCCGCAAATCCTGTTTGACCTGATCCAGGGTCGCATAGCGCTTGAAAAGGCGGCTGCCGATCATTGATCCGATCAGAAACAGGCCGACAAAGGCGGCAATGCCGGCCGCGCCCGGCCAGGAGATGAAAGCCCACAATCCCAGGACGCCGAACCCGAGCGGAACGAAAAAATTCAGAAAATGCGCCATTGGCTCAGGATAGCAGACAGGGATTAAAGAACTTTGCCGATGGCGGCGACGCTAGGATCGCGCTTCTCCCAAAAGATCCATTCTCGGCATGAGATCCAGAAGGTGGCGCGAATAGTCGTGGGTCGGAGCCTTGAAAAGCGTCTCGGTATCGGCGATCTCGCAAATGCCGCCATTGCGCATGACCGCGATCCGGTTGCAGATCTGGCGGATGACCGGCAGGTCATGACTGATGAACAACATGGTCAGGCCCAGTTCCTCCTGCAGGTCCTTGAGGAGGTTCAGGATCGTGGCCTGGACCGAGACATCCAGCGCCGAAGTGGGTTCGTCGCAGATCAGGATGCGGGGGCGCGAGGCCAGGGCGCGGGCAATGGAGATGCGCTGGCGCTGGCCGCCGGAGAATTCATGCGGGTAGCGCAGCGCCGCGTCGGCGCGCAGGCCGACATGTTCCAGAAGGTCGCCGACCACGCTGCGGGTCTCGGCTTCGTTTTCGGTCAACCGGTAAAAGCGGATCGGCTCGGCGACAATGTCGAGCACCCGCATGCGCGCGTTGAGCGAGGAATAGGGATCCTGAAAAATCATCTGCAGAGCCCGGCGCGCCTCGCGCGCGGCGTGGCTTCTGGGCTGCGAAGTCACGTCCTGGCCAAGCACGCGGATGGTTCCGCCGTCTGGCTGGTAGAGCCCGGAGATCAGCCGCGCGACCGTCGACTTGCCCGATCCGGATTCTCCGACAAGGCCGAACGTTTCACCCTCGTTGACGGTGAACGACACATTGTCCACCGCCTGCAGCATCCGACGGTTTCGCTTCAGCAGGGCTTTCTGCAGGACGAACGACAGGTCGAGATTCTCCACCTCGATTACGGCGCCGGACGTGCGCGGGCCCTGGGTTTCGCCGAGCCAGTGGGTCTGGACATCGATCCGGCGGAACGGCGCCACGTTGCCTTCGATATAGTCGACCGAGGAAAACCGGTCGAGTTTGCGGTCGGCGCGCGGGACCGCGGCGATGAGCGATTTTGTGTATTCGTGTTCCGGAGCGCCGAGAATCTGCGCGACGGCGCCGGTCTCCACCACTTCGCCGCGATACATGACCACGACCCGGTCGGCGATGTTGGCGATCACACCGATATCGTGGGTGACGATGATGACGCCAAGATCCCGCTCCCGGCACAGTTTCTTGATCAGGTCCAGAATCTGAGCCTGGATGGAGACATCGAGCGCGGTGGTCGGTTCGTCGGCAATGATCAGGTCCGGGTCGCCGGCCAGCGCCAGGGCGATCACGACCCGCTGCCGCATGCCGCCGGAAAACTGGTGCGGATAGGCCCTGAGGCGCGCCTTCGCCTCGGTGATGCCAACCTGTTCGAGAAGCTGAACGGCGTGCGCATCGGCGGCCGCACCGCTGAGCTCGGTGGTCTTTTCGATGGTTTCGACCAGTTGCGCGCCGACGGTCATCAAGGGGTTCAGCGAGGTCTGCGGGTCCTGGAAGATCATTCCGATCCGGTCGCCGCGAATGCTGCGCATTTCGGTGGCGCTGCGTTTGCGCAGATCCTCCCCCTCGAACAGGATCGATCCGCCGGTCACCCGGCCGGGCGCTTCCAATAGATCGACAATGGCGTTGCCGATCGTCGACTTGCCGGCACCGGATTCTCCGACCAGGCCGACCACTTCGCCCGGACTGACGGTCAGGCTGACGCCGCGTGCCGCATGGATGGTGCCGCGGCGGGTCGGGAAATCGACATCGAGGCCGTTGATGGTCAGAAGGTCGGTCATCGCAATTTCGGGTTAAGGGCGTCACGCATCCAGTCGCCGAGCAGGTTGACGGCGAAAACGAGGACGACGAGCGCGATAGCGGGAAACAGGGTAATCCACCACAGGCCTGAGAACAGATATTCGTTCCCGACCCGGATCAGGGTGCCGAGCGACGGGGTTGTCGGAGGAATGCCCTGGCCCAGAAACGACAAGGTCGCCTCGGCGATGATGGCGAGCGCGAGCCCGATCGTCGCAATGACCAGGACCGGCCGGAGCGTGTTGGGCAGGATGTGGCGGAGCATGATCAGCCAGCCGGGCAGGCCGATAATCCGGGCGGCCTGGACATATTCCTTGTTGGCTTCGACCAGGGTCGCGCCGCGCGCCACACGGGCAAATTGCGGCCAGTCCGTCAGGCCGATGGCGATGATCACCACGTAGACCGCAAAATCGTCGCGCAGTTCCAGCGGCAGGAAAGCCCGGCCGATTCCGTTGATGAGAATGGCGAGCAGGATGCCGGGGATGGTCAGCTGCACGTCGGCGATGCGCATGATCACCGCGTCGACCGCACCGCCCACATATCCCGAAATCACCCCCAGTGACACGCCCATGACCATGCCGAGGCACACGGCCGCCAGCCCGACCAGGATCGACAGGCGCCCGCCATAGAGGATCGTCGACAGCATGTCGCGGCCCTGATTGTCGGTGCCGAGCAGATATTGTTCCTGTCCGCCCTCGACCCAGGCCGGCGGCAGCTTGCCGTCCCAGAGCGAGATCTGGCCGGGATCGAACGGGTTGAAGGGGGCGATCAGCGGAGCGAAGGCACAGGCGAGGATGGCCGCCAACGTGATGATCGCGGCGACGATCGCCCCGGGTGAATTCAAAAACGACCATACGATGTCGTTGTCCTTGAACCGTTCCCAGCGGGTCATCGGGCGGTCGTGCGACAGAGTCATTGGTTCCCAAGCCTGATGCGAGGATCGACGACGAAATAAAGGATATCGACGATCAGATTGATTACGACGAAAAGCAGCGCCACGAACACCAGGTAGGCCGCCATGATCGGCACATCGACGAAGTCGACGGCCTGGATGAACATCAGGCCGGTCCCGGGCCACTGGAACACGGTTTCGGTGATGACGGAAAAGGCGATCAGCCCGCCGATGTTCAATCCGATGATCGTGATCACCGGCACCAGCGTGTTGCGCAGCGCATGGCGAAAGTTGATCGCGCGCTCGGACAGGCCGCGCGCCCGGGCGAACTTGATGAAATCGGTCCGCATCACTTCCAGCATTTCGGATCGGACCAGCCGCAGGATCAAGGTCAGCTGGAACAGCGACAGGGTGATGGCCGGCAGGATGATCGCGCGCCAGCCGTCCACCGTCAAAAGCGAGGTCTTCCACCAGTCGAGTTCCACCGTTCCGCTTCGACCGGAAGAGGGCAGCCATCTGAGGTGCACGGCAAACAGGTAGATCAGGGCGATGCCGATGATGAAGGTGGGCAGGCTGACGCCGACAAGCGAAACCGACAGGATCGCCCGGCTGGCCCACGATTTGCGCTTGATGCCGGTATAGACGCCCAGCGTGATTCCGACGACAAGCGCAATGATCGCGCTGACAAAAACCAGCTCCAGCGTTGCGGGCAGGCGTTCGAGAATCAGTTGATCAACCGGACGCTTGATCCTGTAACTCAGCCCGAAATCGCCCTGCAGCAGGTTCTCCATGAACCGCGCATATTGGGTCAAAATAGGGTCGTCCAGTCCAAGCTGCTGGCGAATCTCGATGCGCTGCTCCCGTGTCGCATCCTGGCCGACCATGTTGTTGACCGGATCGCCGACGAAATTGAACAGGGAAAAGCTCACGGCCGACACGACGGCCATTACGAGCAGCGACTGCGCGAGCCGCTTGAGGATGAAGAATAACATTAAAGGTCCGAACAATATCGGGGCGGACCGAAGCCCGCCCCGAATCTTATCTTACTTCATGACCGCGAAACGCGGGCGGAAGGAGTCATCGGCCGCGATCGGGATATCGACCTTGTTCGACAGACCCCAGGCGAGAACCTGGTGGTGGATCGGCACATAGGGCATGTCCGCCTTGATCAGCGACCATGCCTCATCGATCAACCCCGAGCGGATTTCGATATCGAGCTCGGTGGCGATTGCCTTGGTGATCTCGTCGACGCGGGCGTTTTTGTAACCCGTCGCATTCCAGGAGCCGGCGCTTTCCAGCAGGTACGAGAACACATAGTGGCTATCGAGGGTCGGCACGCCCCAGCCCAGCATGTAGAAATCGGTCTCACGCTTCTGGATTTTGGGGAAGTGCTGCGCTTTCGGGATCGCGTCGAGATTCACCTTGATGCCGATCTTGGCAAGCATCGCCACGGCCGCCTGACAGATTTTTTCGTCATTGTTGTAGCGGTTGTTCGGGCAGTCGAGCCGGACCGAGAACCCGTCGGGATAACCGGCCTTGGCGAGCAGGGCCTTGGCTTTTTCGGTGTCGAACCCGTAGGAGGCATCGTTGTCAGGCGTATTGCCCAGAACGCCCGGCGGGGTGATCATGCCGGTCGGGAAGGACAGGCCTTCCATCACGACACGCTGGATCGCGGCCTTGTCGATGGCAAGGTTGAAGGCTTCGCGCACTTCGGCCTTCTTGAACGGATTTCCTTCCGCGTCCGACGTGCGAAGCTTGTCGATGCCCTGGTCCATGCCGAAGAAGATCGAGCGGATCTGCGCGACGGTCTTCACGCCGAGCCCGTCCGCGCTCTCGATGCGCTTGAGATCCTGCAGGGGCGGATCAAGCACGAAGTCCACTTCGCCCGACAGAAGGGCGGCCACCCG
>JGI12316J15309_10013065_pt1 | contig 32944 bp, 33 predicted proteins | sample MarCyaLeptolynsp_FD_15309 | JGI IMG/M metagenome (IMG submission 15309) | reverse complement strand
AATGGTGCAAAGGCATGGTTTCAATTTGGTTCTTTTCGTTTTCAGCCCTCGGAGCTAACCAAGTTTGCTACTGCATTGCTACTGGCTCGCTATGTTTCTACAAACAGCGTAAAACTTACAGGTTTTAAGAGTCAGATTACCTCTTTTACCATCATGCTCTTTCCTGTGGCCTTGATAATGCTCCAGCCAGATCTTGGGTCGGCATTGATCTTCTTCTCTTTTTTCATTCCCATCTTCCGAGAGGGCCTACCCTCTATTTATGTTGTATCAATCCTTTCTGTAGTGATTATTGGCACTCTTTCCATTGTACTATCAATCGAGACTATTGCCATTATTCTTGGATCTCTTGGTGTTATCTGGATTTTGCTGACCTCAAAATCAGTCAAGAACATAATGCTCAGTATTATTATTGTTGGAGCAGGTATCGGGTTCTCCTCTGGTTTCAATTATGCCTTTAATAACCTTTTACCAAAATATCAGAGAGATAGGATCTTAATCATCTTTTATCCAAATGCTTTGGATGCACAAGGTGCTGGTTACAACCTCAACCAATCTAAAATTGCCATTGGCTCAGGAGGATTTTCCGGCAAGGGCTTCTTGGATGGTACACAAACAAAATTTGACTTTGTTCCGGCTCAAAGCACAGATTTTATCTTTAGCACTCTTGCCGAAGAACATGGTTGGATAGGCAGCGCCTTTATTATTGTCCTGTTCATAGCACTGATGATGCGAATAGTATTTATTGCTGAGCGCCAAAAATCACAATTTGCGAGAATCTATGGCTATAGTGTAGCCGGTATCATTTTCTTTCACTTCACCATTAATATTGCCATGACCATTGGATTATTCCCCGTTGTAGGAATTCCACTACCATTCTTTAGTTATGGCGGGTCATCACTATGGTCATTTACGATAATGCTTTTTGTGCTGCTAAAGATTGATATGCATAGGACGCAGGTTTTGATGAGGGGCTAAGGCAAAATCAATTCAAGACATTAGGCGAAAATCATTTAAAAATTTGCCTAGCAGACTCAAAAAACTTCTTCATCAATCTTATGTCTTCTGTCTGAATTTCAGCATCAACTATTAAATCAGGATTTGAATTTATCCCAAGAATCAACGATGAAAATGAACCACCTGTAATACGTACCCCAAGGTTACAATAACCATCATCAGGAAAAGGCTCTAACCTGACGATTTCGCCAGTCATGACTTTATTTCCATTGTTCAGAAGACCATGAATAGTCAATTTTATTGTTTGTCCAAGCTTCATTCTTTCTGACCTCAAATAAGGAAATCTAAGTTCAACTTCCCTCTTATCATCCAAACGAAGAATAGCAAACAAACTGTCCTCTTCCTTGACAAACTGGCCAATGCGCAATCTTCCTAAGAATTCGACCCTCCCTTCAACTGGTGACCTAAGCAAATGGTCATTTTCCACATCAAATATGAATATTCTCAAGAGGCGAATTAGTTCCTTTATCTTAGAATGAAATAAGTTTATTTGTTTTGCCTTCTCCAGTTCAAAAGCTACAACCTCTAATTTAGAATCAGATATCTGAATATTCGCCTTGATCAAATCTATATCTATTTCTGACTCCTGACTAATTAATTCATCATAGCGAGCCTGTTCCTTGAGAAAGTCATTTTGCTTACCCGAATCAGCATAAGCATTAAGCCTTTTTTGACTCAATCCTATTTGAGATTCATTCAACTTCCTCTTCCGCAGCAATGCTTCTTTCAATTGCAAGAATCCACTTTGAGCTTCTTTTAACGTCAAAAGCCTATTTGAATTGGCCTCATTGAAAAGAGCAGTATACTCTTTCATAGATTTTCTTAGTTCAACATAATCAATATTCTTTCCAAGAAAATTGAAGTCCTCCGTTATCTCGAAATTAGAAGGTTGGGTTTCTTCAAGTAAAAGTTCAGTTCTTTTGAGAAAGGTTTTTAGTTTTTCTAAATCTTCAAAAGTAAAAGGCATTTCTAACTCCGCTAAGGTTGCTCCCTTGCCAATTACCTGGTTTTCACGGACCGTGAGTTTTGTAACTCTACCACTCACCTCCGGGGACAACACATGGACATGTGTGGAGTGAGTTGGTACTAAACCACTAACTTCAATGACTTCAGGATATTTTATAAAATAACTGAGCACAAAAACCAGAAGGATAATAAGGATCAGAACTGTGCTTCCACTCCTGACCATCCAATGGGGAGGTCTACTTAAGATATCCTGAACTTCTTCTGATCTAAGCTCAATATTCTCCAGAAGCTTTCTATTGGCCATTTACCCTCCCAGTTCAAGTTGATTTTTTACTAATTCAAAATAAGGCCCTTGATTGTCTACTAACTCTCTATGGTTACCAATTTCAACTACTCTTCCCTTATCCACCACTATAATTTGGTGTGCGTTCTTTACAGTGCTTAACCTGTGTGCGATTATCAATGCAGTTCTTCTTTTGAAGAACTTATTCAAGTTGTCCATGATAATCCTCTCATTATTCGCATCAAGTGCTGAAGTAGCTTCATCAAAAAGCAGTAACTCCGGGTCTTTATAGACGGCTCTGGCAATTAATAGCCTTTGTTTTTGACCTGTACTCATTCCAATTCCTTCCATACCGACTTTGGTATTGTAAGCCATGGGTAGAGACTCTACAAACTCTACAAGATTGGCAACCTCGAGAGCGTGGATCAGCTTTTTCTTATTGATGGTTTCATCTCCGACTGCAACATTCTTTGCAATTGTATTATTAAATATATATCCCTCCTGCATTACAACTCCGCATGTATCTCTCCATGCTTTCTGAGAAATTGAGTTGAGATTACGTTCTCCCAAATAAAGCCCCCCTTTGTGAGGTTCGTAAAACTTAAGTAGAAGTTTCATGAGAGTAGTTTTTCCACTTCCACTGACTCCCACAATTGCTGTTATTTTATTGGCAGGAATTACAAAATTCAAATCCTCCAACACATTCGAATCAGACCCTTGATATCTGAATGTAACGTTCCTTAAACTAAGGTCTTTATTAAGAACCACCTCTGTTTCTTTGCCTTGATCATATTCCTTTTCATCTTCTCTATCGTGTATTTCTCCAAGCCGATCGATTGAGATCTTTGCATCTTGAAACTCAGTGATAAAATTGATCAACTGTGCAATTGGTGAGTTTAGTTGACCGACTATGTAAGACATTGCCATCATCATCCCTAAGGTTATTTCTCCTCTAATTACCAGAATGGCAGATAAAACGACTATGAGTATATTTTTTACCTCATTTATAACACCAGAACCAACTGTCTGGTATTGCTCTAGAGCCAACCCTTTTATCGAAAGCTTAAAAAGTCTGGCTTGTAAGTGCTCCCATGCCCAACGGTTTCTTTTCTCGGCATTATGCAATTTTATTTCTTGCATGCCATTTATTAATTCAATCACCTTGCTTTGTTCCGCACTTACTTGGCTGAACTTCTTATAATCTAGGTCCTTTCGTTTTTTGAGAAAAAGCAGAATCCAAAGGAAATACAAAATGCTCCCAGTCAAGAATATCCCAAATATTTGGATACTATACAGCGCTAGAACGATTCCAAATACAATTAGATTAACAAAAGAGAATAGAACATTCAAGGAAGAGGTCGTAAGTATTCTTTCAACCCTTTTATGATCATTAATTCTTTGAAGAATATCGCCTGTCATTCTTACATCAAAAAATGAAATAGGCAAATTCATCAACTTGATAAAAAAATCTGATACTAGAGATATATTTATGCGTGCACTGATATGCAGCAATATCCAGCTTCTTATCATTTCGATTGCTGTTCTTCCGAAGAAGAAAAACAGTTGAGCTATCAAAATTAGTGTAATGAACTTGAGGTCTTGGTTTGCAATTCCAACATCCACTATACTTTGAGTGAGAAAAGGGAATATCAGTTGTATTAAGCTGGCCGCTAGAAGTCCAAGCAACAGTTGAATAATTAACCCTCTATACTGAAGCAAATACTTGGATACAAACTTTATATTATATCTTTTTTCCTCTTTGGATTCATTCTGATAAAACTCTGGGGTTGGCTCTAGTAGAAGAACAAGCCCCTCTTCACTTTCCACATTGGCATTATTACCTATCCAACCATTTGTAAACTCTTTTACCGAATATCGAAGTAAGCCTCTTGCTGGATCTGAAACAAAAACATGTCTCTTTCGAATTTTATAGACAACTACAAAGTGATTATCATTCCAATGAACAATACATGGGAATTTTACCTGACTGCTAAATTCGAGATAGTTTAATTTTGCGCCAACTGTCCTAAAACCGAGAGATTCTGAAGCATCACTCATGCTCATTAGACTACTACCCAATCTTGTTGTTTCGCAAAGGTCTCGGAGCCTTTGAATTGGGATTACCTTCTTATAGTATTTAGCAATGATTTGGATACATGTAGGGCCACAATCTTTTTGGTCTTTTTGGGGATAAAATGGAAATTTTGACACTAATTATCGCTCTTCTAAGTCTTTTGATGTACTATTTAATATTTGGTAAAATCACATGTTTAAGAGATCAAAAAACACAACAGATATGATATCTCCTTAAGTAATAACCAGGGTTTATTCATCCAATTTTGTTACTCCTCAAGAACTCAACCAAATTGGGTATTACGTTTCTAAAGTCATCAAGTCGGTAGTCTCTAGGCAACTTGAAGCCATTAATATACAGGGTTGGGGTTCTAGGAATATTTACATTCTCAATCCATTCGGAATGCTTCAACTGAATACGCTCACTTCTCTCACTAATTTCTCCATCAATAGGATACAGTCGCTTGAACTTTTCCAAATCCATTTCCTTATACCAATCAGTAATTAGGTTATTGGTTAATTCAGACTCGTTTCCCTTTCTATGGATGTTGGTCAACCAATACTCTATTAGGTATTGATTACTAGATGTATTGTCTTCGAAGTCTTTGCCGCTTAAAATAAACCGTGTACATAGTGACATTTCCTGAGCATACGTCTCGCAAATCGACCTTATTTCATCGTGGTATTCACTACAAGGATTGCAATATAAATTGCCAACGAGCATCAACTGAATCGGGGCATCCACGGAACCTACTCTCAGTTCAAAATCCGATAACTCGTAATCCACTTTTGTTTCCTTGGACAACTTGGACCAAAAAGTATCTGCGGTGCCCAAGAGTCTTGAATATCGTATTAGCCTATACCATTCTTTTTCTATTGAGAAGAAACCAACTTTTAAAATTCTTATCAAAGAAAGTATCACAACAAAGCAGGCCAACAGAACCGCTATTGGTTCGACTGTTGGTATCAAGCCAAACCCAATATTGTTGAACAGAAGTATGACTTGTACAACACAAATAAGAGCAACTACCAAGCATAATCTACACCATACTTTCGCCTTAAAGTATTGATAGTAAAGAGAGAATATGACGAATGGGATACTAATGACATTAAACAGATAGATGGCCATTAAAACGTCAGAATCACTCCCCCCGATCACAAGCACCAACAATTGACTCACAAAGAAGGAAAGCACTAACTCCGAAAGTTTAAACCCAAGAAAGCTCGACCCTGATGAAGTTAATAAGTCATCGCAACCCGAACGGTTTTGCTTCTTCGAATAACAGAAACTCTCAATTTTTGAATTTTCAATCCCTAAGTCCTTGGATAGGAGCAAGAAGCCAAAGAAACAACCAACAAGTGAAGTCAGTAAATAGGCCAAGCTAAACAAGTTGATATCGTAAACAGCGACAGAGATTAACACAATTATTGACACAGCCAAAAGCAGCATATTCCGTTTCATCGAACGCTCTTGGCCAAGTCTCTCTTCATTTTCAAGATTAGGGTTCAAAACCTCTTCAGAGAAAATTTTTATTACTACACCTTTCCAATCTTTATTTGAACTCTCGAAGTTAATTAGAGCTTCATCATTTTCGATTGGAATTATCTTTCCTCCTTCTCTATTATCCTGTAAAAGGAAAGGCAGGGTTAACTTCTTTATGCTCTCCAGGTTCTCAATCGAATAACTCTTATGACCTATCCCCAAGTTATCCAATGTATCGGAAATACTTAAAATTGAGGGAAAGTCTGGGTGTGATTCTATAAGATGGCTACAATAAGCCTTGGAAACTGGCAGACCCAACCCTTTGACAAAGCTTGAAACAACTTTATGCATATGAATTTAAAAGTTATGATTATGTATTATTTATCATTAGGTTATCAAACTTACAAAAGTTTATCTTAAATAAATTAACTTTATTTCAAAGAATTTTACTACTTTCAGTACTCAATTATTTTCTAACTTAAAAAAATAAACATGAAAGAATTATCACGTTTAGAAATGAGAAATGCTCTGGGAGGTCAAATTTTAGGCCTTGAAGGAGGCTGTGACACTTGGTGCGATGTGCAGGGTTCACCTTCTCAAGTAGGTTGCTATACTAATGGCACTGACCCGTGTAGATGTATTGTTCAGCAGAACCCATGTGGTCCTAAAACAATAATACGTACCTAATTGAGGTTTATCTAACTAATCGGTAGTGCTCAAAGTTACTTTAGCACTACTGATAATCATTATTGAACTTGATCCATGCCAAAACAGGGTTTTCAGAATTGATAATACTTTCCAAGTTACTGCCGCCCCTTAACTGTATTTTTGATGGTGCTAATGCCTGAGTTATCTGCTCAAGATCATAGGTAGGTAAGCTAACTAGAAGAGCGCCTTCTTTCCACATTAAAGGGCTAATTGAATACTTCTCTTCATTACTTTTTCTCAGGTCAATCTTAACCAAATCTCCGGTGGATCTGTCCAGCAAGAATTGCATAAGGCCAGAATCTGAAAACGATGTACTTACTGATATATATACCTTTCTACTTCCTACTTCCGCATCTAAATACCAGACTTTTTCTCTTCTATTAATCTCTATTAAGGCTCGATTTCCATCCCTTATCATTTCTGTATCATTCCAAAAGTATTCTTCACCAAAGTTCAACTTTAACAATGGACTAGTGGAACGGCCATCTATAATATAAACTGTATCCCCAAAGGTTTCCTTGTAAACCACTTTATTTCCGTACAAGTCAAAATTATTCTTTGCCAAGCCAGGAAATGGTATTGAATCTTTGAAAGGAACTGATTGAGTCACTTTCGAAAAATTATGATCAAAAAAAATAAGATTGAACCTTTGATCAGTGGCAAGAGATGCCCTGTCCATATCGCCAATATACTCAGTGTCGTTTGGATATAGATGACTTACTCTGATTGGAACTCTAACTTCTCCAAGATATGTCCCATACAGATCATATTGTTTCAAAGATTTTCTCCAAATATCATAAATAAGAAGAGTATCCCTTTTGAGCCAAAAACTCTGTATAGCCCCATATTCTATCGGCCCACCCCCCTTACGGTCAACTTTTGAAATAAATTCACCTTCATCTGTATAAACATAAAGATGGTCAGCCCCATCATTCACAACAAATTTGTTTTGATCGTAAAACAACTGCCTAACTTCCCCTATAAGCCCGTCACTTGTTTCTTCCAACTGAATCACTTCAACATTGTCAATTAAGTCGGTTATCTTGACCTTCTCGGATTCAATATTCAAATCAAAAACCCTGAATTCATCTTTATTGGCAATAGCAGAGTTGTCTGATTTATTTTCAGAACAGCCAATGAAGAATATAGTAAGGCCCACCAAAACAAAAATTCTCATAATCAAAAGTTTAAATAATTATCAGGCTAAGCCCTCACTGGCTCTTAAAACCAGCCTTCCCTAGCTAAACCTGCGCTCCAAAACATTCATAAAAGCTTCTACTTCCTCACTGTCCATATCCCAACCGGTGTTAAATGCATTTGCCCGGTTCAGCGCATCATTGAGATCGACCGCTTGGTCAACACTGGCAAAAGCTTCTCGCATTTGTCCATTATCACCGCCAAACAGGTTGTTTTGAAACATAAATTTCTCATTCAGGGTGAGGGAAGACTCTATGGATTGATTCATCTTGCGCTGTAGCTTTTCTGCCAAGGTCATACCCTTTTGCTGCGGGTCAAACTTGTCATTAATAGTCACAGGCTGATCGTGATCAACAGGCTCACCTACTTTTGCCACCACTGGTTCTTCCACAGTAACTGGTTCCTCAATAACTGGCTCAGGTTTTGGTTCTTCGATTGCCTCGAAGAGTTCCTCAATTCGGCTCTCTGCGCCTAGCTTTTGCAAAAACTCACTCGCATCAACAGCTTCAAGTTGTGAATCGTCTAGAGCATCATATGAAATCATAATACTTGCCTTGGTATCAAAATCACCGATCTTATCAATTAAACTTTTAAACAGTTCACGATTAGTCTTTATGTACTTGAGTTGGAGTCGAAAATCTTGAGGTTTTTCGATACGATCCAGAATACTCTCTAGGTAAATTTTCGGTTCAAAAGAAATTAGCACAGCATCCTCTATGGCTTTGACAAGCAGTGGTGTTAGGTGTTCTTGATCAATGCTAATATGGTTTGACAGCACATTCATAAATGCTTTCAGCGCCTCTTTGACCCTTTCATGGTTGAAATCGAAATAAGGACTTTCAAGTCGTTCAACTTCACCTCTCCATTGATTGAAAAGAGATCGGATGATAAAGGAATTAACTTGTTTCGAGTTAGTTAATGATATCAATCTTTCTCCGTCAATTTTGTCGAAGGTTTGGAAAGACTGGCTCACTATATCATTTCCAATTAATTCACTTATTTCACTGACTGCTTCGTGCTTTAACTTGTAGCGCATCGCTTATTTCTTTTGATTTGTAAATTAAGCATTATGCCCAAAATCCTGATTCGAAATCTGAACAATAAAGTCATCCTAGCTAACGAAGATTCGGCTAGCATATTGAATGCTATTCATAGTGTTGGCATTGACTGGATGCATGCTTGCGGGGCGAAGGGTCGGTGCACTACTTGCAAAATGGTTGTACATTCAGGTTTAGAGAGTTTTGGCCCTGACACAGAGGCCGAAGCAAAATTCAGAGTTCTGGGAAAACTGAAGAACAATGAAAGACTTGCTTGTCAACACAATGCCAAAGGAGATTTAGAAATCTGCGTAGCGGAAATCAATAAATTTCCACATATGACCTATACAGACTAATGTTTTTAGAACCACAATCAAAGATCGCAGGTGAACATACCTCTGGAAGTATAGAGGTAATATGTGGTTGTATGTTTTCTGGTAAAACGGAAGAGCTCATACGAAGACTTCGAAGGGCTACTATTGCTAAGCAAAATGTAGAAATCTTTAAGCCAGCCTTAGATACACGATATGACGATGAAGACGTGGTGTCTCATAATAAGACAGCTATTCGCTCAACCCCTGTTCAATTTGCATCAGACATATTGTTGCTGGCTGGAGACAGTGATGTAATAGGAATAGATGAAGCCCAGTTCTTTGATGAACAAATCGTGGATGTGAGTCGAAAATTGGCTAATAGTGGGAAAAGGGTGATTGTAGCTGGGCTAGACATGGACGCTAGCGGCAAACCCTTTGGTCCAATGCCCTATCTCCTGGCCATCGCAGAATTTGTGACAAAACTTCATGCAATTTGTGCCATAAGTGGTTCATTGGCATCGTTCTCTTACAGATTGACGGATTCTGAAAAGACTGTTGAATTAGGGGAAACCGACATATATCAGGCCCGAAACAGGAAATACTTCTATGAAGGACAACAGGAAAAGCTTGACAAAAAAGAGCAATAGATTTCTAGTTACTGTTGGCTTAATGCTTTGGGCTTTTCTTATCGCCAATCCATCCATTGCCCAAAACAACATTCCCATTCTGGGCTGGAGAACGCATTTCAGTTATTCGAATGTGAAAGAGGTGACCGGTGGAGATAACAAAGTCTTTGCAGCCACCGAGAATGCTATTTTCTGTTATGATCTGGAAGACAACAGCCTTAACCTTATCAATAAAAATACAGGCCTGTCAGGAGTAGGAATTGGGGCCATAGCCTTCAACTCTGACAATGATCAACTTATTGTTGCTTATCAAAATGGAAATATTGATTTCTGGTCCAATAACCAGGTTGAAACTGTCACAACCATCAGTGAGGCCGAAACTAATGTGGATAAACGATTACGCGATATTCAGAAATTTGGGGATCAGCTCTATATCTCAGGAGACTTGGGAATAGTGGTCTATGACCTCTTAAGAAATGAAATCACTGAAGTATACCAAAACTTGGGCCCTGATGGAACCGAACTAATAGTCTATCAAACAGCATTTACTAATGACAGCATTTTTGCCGCCACTGATAGTGGAATTCTCTCAGCGAGCCTAGCGGAAGATGTAAATAGACAGGATTTCAATAACTGGAAGCGAGCATTGACCGGAATTCCTTTTCAACACATTGTTGAATCAGGGAATTCGATTTACGCTAGTGCTGATGCTGATCTATTCTCATATAGCACCGGAACTTGGAACTTTAATCAGAACTTTAGTCAACCAATAGTAGACCTTGACTTGTCTAACGCCTCTTCCCTATCTGTGCTCACTGAAACTGCACTCTGGTTTGATAATGACAATGGGTTTTCAAAACAACTTGATGCCCAGAGTGATGAGGCTTTTAGGGACTTAGAGTTGTTCAATAATCAAATTTGGTTGGGAAGTTCTGATCAAGGCCTACTTCGGTTCAATAACCTAAACGCGCCTCCAAGTAGTCTTAAACCTGCTGGTCCCGCTACCGATGTCTTGCTGAAGCCGGCTGTTTTTGAGCGCAGTATATATTGGATCAATGAGGAGTCTAGTGCTGCGGTTTCACAGTTTAACCTGGAAACACAAACTTGGACTTTCTTTAACCCGAGAGATGATAGTGGCAACCCAATCAGCAATTTAACCGACATTGAATTTGGAGTGGCCAATCAAGGCGGCATATCCGGGCCTTTGTTTTCATCATTCAATCAAGGGGTCTTTTTTGGTGGAAGCACAATCGATAATTCTGAAAACCTAATCGAAACCGTAACTGGAGGAAATCCACCGACTTTCGAGAATGGTTCCTATGATATTTCAGCTATCGCCAGTCAAGGAAGTGATAGGCTATGGGTAACAACGCCTAATAGATCGACATCGCTTTATTCATTGAATACGACATTGAATGAATGGACGGGTTATACATTGCCCATCACACGAGGTAGATTCCCTGATGACTTATTCATAGCACCTGATGGCAACAAATGGCTGAGTATCGACCCTTCAAGAGGTGGAGGAATAGTGGTTTTTGATGAAACAACCAATAGAGTTAGAAGCCTTAACACCAATGGTGGTCAGGGTGGACTTCCAGGGGCTGAAGTTACCGACATGACCATCGATCAAAACTTATTCCTTTGGGTTGGCACCAACCAGGGAATCGCTTTCTTCCCGAATCCTTCCATAGTTCTTGAGAATCGATCATTGACAGCCAACGTTCCAATTTTTGAAAACCGCTTGTTGCTGAGAGATGAGTTTATTACCCAAGTTGTTATAGACCCTGCAAACCGTAAGTGGTTCGGAACAAGGGATAATGGGCTTTGGCTTTTTAGTGAAACTGGCGAAGAGCTTATCTACCATTTTACATTTACCAATAGCCCTCTTCCATCGAATCAAATCAATTCCTTGTATATCGAACCATCATCAGGCGAACTATTCATCGGCACGGACAGGGGTACTGTCTCGTTTAGAAGCGATGCCACGCTGGGGACTGACCAACATGTAAATGTGGAAATCTACCCCAATCCAGTAAATCCCTCATTTCAAGGAAACATTGTCATCAATGGCTTAGCAAATAACGCCTTTGTTAAAATCACAGATGTATCAGGAAAGCTTGTTAGAGAAGTCAGGTCGAACGGGAGTACATCCTTATGGAACGCGAGGGATAGTAATGGAAATAGAGTAAAATCAGGCGTATATCTCCTTTTCAGTTCGAATGCCGATGGCTCAGAGACTTTTGTAGGTAAAATTGTCGTGATCTAATGCTGTTTCATACAAAAGGCATCGTTTTCAGTGCTGTGAAGTTTAAAGAAACTTCCATCATTGTCAAAATATTCACACGAGACTATGGCATGCAGTCCTACATCATTAACGGTGTCAGGAGCCAAAGGTCCAAAGGAAAAATCGCCATGTACCAACCCTTGTCTCTATTAGATATGGTGGTGTACCAAAAACCAGGAAAAGACATTCAGCGCATCTCAGAGGCTAAATTCGCTAAAACGTTTTCCGAAATTCCTTTTGACCCTCTGAAACGGACCATTGGGATTTTCTTAACCGAGATTTTTGGGAAAGTCCTGAGAGAAGAGTCAGAAAATAATGACTTGTTCGACTTTCTCTTTCACTCATTAGAACTCTTCGATCATCTGAGCGAGAATGTAGCCAATTTCCATTTACAATTACTTCTAAAAGCTACCCAATACCTTGGTTTTGGGCCTGGTAGTGCCGAGGATTTTATCGACCAATTGAGTGAATCAGGATTTCACTTCAGTACTTTAGAAGGAGAAAAAGAATTCATAAACCAGTTGATTTCTGCTAATTATGGATGTCATGTTAATATGACGAACGACTTCCGAAGAGAGGTCTTGGACCATATCATCAAGTTCTACCGCATTCATTCTGATAGCTTGCGGGAAATCAAATCGCTTAACATACTCAAAGTGGTTTTGAGTGATTAATTCTCCTATTTAATTATTAATTTCGAACTAAACCGATAGAAAAATGAGTACGAAATTATACGATGAAGTCCCCTCTTTGGACCTTGCAGATTTCACTAGCGGAAATCCAGAAAAAAAGGCAGCATTCGTTCAGGCACTTGGCGAAGCTTATAATAATATCGGTTTTGTGGCGATCAAAAATCATGGCCTGACAGATGAAATGACGGCCAAACTCTACTCCACAATTCAAGCATTTTTTGGGCTGTCGGATGGAGTCAAACAACAATATGAAATTCCAGAACTAGCGGGTCAACGTGGGTATATTGGCAAGGGAAAAGAGCATGCCAAAGGCCGTACAACGGGCGATCTCAAGGAATTTTATCACATAGGCCAAGAGGTAACGGACGGTGATGCTATTAAAAATGAATACCCAGATAATATTTGGCCAAAAGAGCTACCAGAACTCGAAAAAATTGGCTTGCATGTATACCAGACCCTAGAGGCAACTGGCATCAAAATGCTTCAAGCCATAGCCATCTATCTCGGTCTGGATGAAAACTACTTTGACAACAAAGTTCATAATGGTAATAGCATTCTAAGGCCTATCCACTATTTCCCAATCGAAAATCCTGAAGAAGTACCTGCTGATGCGGTTAGAGCTGCTGAGCATGGTGATATTAATCTAATTACACTCCTGATGGGTGCCAGTGCCGATGGACTTCAAGTGCTCAGGCGTGATAACAAGTGGATACCTATTACCGCACTTCCTGATCAAATCATTGTGAATGTAGGTGATATGCTTTCAAGGCACACGAATAATAAACTCAAGTCTACTATTCACAGGGTGGTAAATCCCCCTAAAGAATTGATGAAAACTTCCAGGTTCTCCATTCCATTCTTCATGCACCCTAGATCAGATATGGATTTGACTGTACTTTCAAATTGTATTGATGAGAACAGCCCCAAATTATATGACGACATAACTGCTGGACAGTTCTTACAACAGCGATTAGCCGAAATAGGCCTTAGCAAAAAGTAGTTCTTAATCATGGCGATTAAGAGAATTCGGTATTTTATATTCCTCAAAGATGTGATGCTTCTAGCCATCAGTGCTTTTGGTGGTCCTCAGGCACATGTTGCGATGTTCATCAAAGTGATGGTTGAAAAACGAGGTTATCTCACGGAAGCTGATTTGATAGAGTTAAACGCACTTTGTCAGATTCTTCCCGGTCCTACATCTACTCAGACGATTACGGCAATTGGGTTTAGAATTGGCGGAGCCAAATTAGCCTACCTTACATTACTCGTTTGGATGATTCCTGCCGTGACTATTATGACTACTGCAGCCATTTTGATCAATTCCTACCAAGCCAAAAACCTTAGCCTAGAATTTACAAAATTCATACAACCTATGGCAGTTGGATTCATTAGTTATGGGGCATTCACCATTGCAAAAAAGGTGATTAATACCAAGACGGCAGTAGCTTTGATGATCTTATCAGCCGTGGTGACTTACTTTATATCCACACCTGCAGCCTTACCGATCGTATTAGTAATTGCTGGAACAATCACTGCATTTAAATACAAAAAACAGGAAATTGCCATTAAGGAGAAGGTCAAAATCAAATGGGGAAATTTCACCCTTTGGGGTTTGGTATTAGTAGCTGCTGCGCTTTTAGGCGCTTTTACACAAGATCGATTTGTACTTCTATTTGAGAACTTTTATAGAAATGGCAGTCTGATTTTTGGGGGAGGTCAAGTTTTAATCCCATTTCTCAATACTGAATTTGTTGAGTTTAAAGGATATCTTTCCTCTGAAGAATTCCTCTCAGGCTTAGGTTTGGTACAGACTGTTCCTGGACCTGTCTTTTCTGTAAGTTCTTTCGTTGGGGCTCTTTCGGTTCGAGACCTTGGTATTGGAGGACAAATATTGGCTGGGTTTGTATCCGCATGCGGTATATTCTTACCCGGAACCTTTCTTATCTTTTTTGTGATCAGGTTTTGGGACAGCTTAAAGACTTATCGAGTGGTTAGGGCTTCACTCGAAGGTATTAATGCTGCCAGTTCCGGAATGGTAGCCGCTGCAGCCTATATCCTCTTCCAACCAATACAAGGTTCGGTTATGGATGTTTGTGTTGTAATAGGAACCTTTCTATTACTCACCCTGACCAAGATTCCACCTCCTTTTGTTATTCTTGCGGGGCTTCTGGCTGGCTTTCTTATATGATATACTCAATTGCTAGCTGATCTTTAGAGAGTATTATCTCACAATTCATCCCCAAGATTAGGGGGTAATTGCGTTTTTCATGCCCTGCTTCCAAACCAAAGGCTATAGGTATCTCCAGATGACCCAAGTACTTTAATAATAACTCTTCTGCACTTTCTTCAAAATAGGATTGTGAATCAGAAATGTTAGTGAAGCTTCCAACAATAGCGCCAGACAAGCCTTCCAGTTTGCCGGATCTTTTTAGCTTATTCATCATTCTATCCAAAGCGTACATATCTTCACTGACCTCTTCTAAAAAAAGAATATTCCCATCAGTTTCTATCTCATTTGAGGCCCCAATGGATTCATAAATCAGAGAGAGATTTCCTCCCACAATCCTTCCAGAGCAATTACCTGCTTTGGTATTGGCTGATTCAAGTAAAGGAATATCCAAGTCAAGCTTACCAAACAATAGGTCCTTGAGCAGATTATCAGATACTTCGTCTCTGCCTATGGTCAAGGCAACAGGGCCATGCACACTAGGTACTTCCAATACGGATGATAGCAGCAATATGCTTGTTAAGTCACTGAAACCAATGATCCACTTAGGCTGGCCTAAATATGAGGTAAAATCAATTCGATCAAGAATTCTTGTGGTACCGTACCCCCCTCTAGCAAATACGATCGCCTTTATTGAAGGATCGTCAAGAGCAAGCTGTAAGTCATGAATTCTTTCTTCATCTGAACCTGCAAAATAGCCATCTTGATTATGAACGCTCTTTCCTACTTTGACCTTTAGTCCCCACCTTTCTAGTGTTCTAATCCCCTCAGAAATGCCTCTCTCAAGCCGTTTAGCAGTAGCCACAATGGCGACTTGATCTCCTTCTTTTAAAAACTGAGGAACCTTCATGATACCAAAATAAAAAAACCTCTTCCAAGGAAGAGGTTTGATTATGAATAAATAATAATTCTTAGTTTCCGTTCCCAGTATCAGCAGTAGCCGGATCCGTAGGGCTTGGCGTTGTTGGCATAGGTACACCTAGCTTTTCAAATACCTTTTCAGTTACATTCAAGTCTTCCTCTGCCGCCAACACGATACCATCATTAGATGATGTTCTCATATTAAGGATGATTTTGTAACCTAATTCCTTACGAACCTCTTCGATAGCAGTTTGAACCTTCGTGAATACTGGATTCATAAGAGAAGATTCTTTAGCTACTAAAGACTGTTGTGCCTGTGCACTCCAAGTCTGAAAGTCTTGGTTCATCTTATTTACCTCAGCATCTTTAGCTTGTAATGCCGCTTGGCTAGCGTTTGGCTGCTGTGCCATTTGCTGAAGCTCGTTTACTTTAGTTTGTAATGTAGCTCTTTTCGCTTGTGCTTGTGATGCCAACTGATCTTCAAAAGTCTTTACTTCCGATCTAATCCCCACCATTTCAGGCATATTGTATACAATAAAATCGATATATGTATATCCAATTTTAAAATCCTGAGCCTGAGCAGCACCATACATAAAAAGTGCCACTACCATCACCAATAATTTACGATTCATGATTCCTCTATTTTAATGTTTCAGTTTCCTTGTTCTTGTTTCAAACCTAATTCTTCTAATACGAACTCGGTGTAGTCATGGACTGGGTTTGTGTAAATCATACCGATACTTTCGGCCTTGTCAAACAAATAATCCAATCCATATCTTCTCGCTACCACCTCCACTGCTTGGTTTACTTTATTTCTTAGTGGAAGTACCAGCTCATCTATTTTCTTATAGTAGAGCCCGTCATACCCAAAGAGCTCAGTATACTTCTTTAGTGCTTCTCCTTGTTTATCCTGGATTGCCTTCTCCCTATCTTTTTTCATTTCAGGAGTCAGAAGTACTTCACTTGCTCTTAGTTCCGCACGCATCTTTTCTAACTCATCATACAAACTCCGTACCTCTTTGTCATAAGTACCTGCTAAAGCTTCGATTTCCTTCTGCTTTTCGGCATAGTCAGGCATCTTATTTAAGACGAATTCTGAGTCAAAATGACCAAATTTCTGTGCGGTCGCCTTTTGAGCAGGCGCAAAGTTAAAGATTAATGCTAAGATTACTACGTTGGAAAAAACTTTGTACATACTACCTAATTTGTTGTCCAATTGTAAAATGCACTTGGCTTCCGCCAACAATTGCTGGCGAGAACGAAGGATCTTGATCAAATCCATGTGCCCAATCAATTCCTAACAAGCCAAAGGCAGGTAAGAAAACTCTCGCACCGACACCAGCAGACCTGAACAATTTACGAGGTGAGTATTGTGAAAAGTCTGTCCAAGTGTTACCCGCTTCTCCAAACGCCAACAAATAAATAGTTGAAGAAGGTTTTAACGAAACAGGATACCTCAATTCAGCAACAAACTTGTTATATACGACTCCCCCTCTAAAGCCCGTATTAGGGTCTACAGGGTCAATAACATTGTCTTCATATCCTCTTAACGCAATAATGTCTTGTCCAATTATAAAATTATTCCCTCCGTTGAGACCATTACCTCCCAAGAAGAATCTCTCGAATGGTCCTGAGTCAGTTCGACTGGAGTAAGTTCCAATAAAGCCCATATGCGCTCTTGCATTAATAACAAGCTTCTTACTCAGCGGAATAAACAATGAAAAGTCCATCATCCATTTATGATATTCGACAAATCTATAACGCTCCTGCTCTGTCAATTCACCCTCAAACCTATCCGGGTTTAGCAATGACCAAGGAGGCGTTGCATTTATAGCAAGCGTAAACTGAGAGCCATATCTAGGGAAGGTTATTTGGTCAATATTACTCCTTGAGATGGTAGTATTGAAGGTCAAACTGTTAGACTGCCCAGTAGAGAACCCAAGTGTATTACCGAAGTTAAACACATCATAAAGTTGGTAAGAGAGTGTATTCTGAATCTGAAAATAATCATCAGGCCATCTCAATCTTCTACCCAAACCAATGGTAACACCCGTGGCTTTAAGAAAACCAAGAAGATCGTTGTTTGTAAAGTTGATCGTTCTGTTGGATGTTCTATTTAGACTAACCGTAAAGTTATTTGGCTTTCTTCCTCCTAGCCATGGTTCAGAGAACACTAAACTGTAGCTTCTGAATCTTCGACCATTGGATTGCAATTGCAATGATAGTTTTTGACCGTCTCCACTTGGGTATGGTCTCCACTTATCCCAATCATTTATATTTCTAATAGAAAAGTTATTCAAGGAAAGACCAACTGTACCAACAAACCCGAAAGGGCCACCAAAACCACCAGAAAGTTGAATCTGGTCAGAGGACTTTTCAACCAGGTCGAATACAACGTCAACAGTACCATCGGCAATATTAGGTATAGGTTGAGGAGCAATTTGTTCTGGATCAAAGTACCCTAGTTGACCTAGTTCTTGTATTGTCCTGATCATTTCTTTCCTACTATACTTTTGACCAGGAAGGGTTCTAATTTCTCTTAAAACCACATGATCGCTAGTTCTATTGTTCCCCTTAAGAATAATCCTTTTGATGACCGCCTGTTCTCCCTCGTAGATTCTCATCTCTATGTCAACAGAATCATTCTGGGCTCTGACTTCTACTATATCTATTCTGAAAAAAAGATGCCCATCATCTGTATAAAGAGAACTGATATCATCACCTGTTCTTCCATCATATTGTGTTCTTTCGTCAAACTTTTGACGATTATAGACGTCACCCTTTTTAATCCCGAGCTTCTCGGCTAGAAATTCATCGGAGTATTTGAAGTTCCCCACCCAATCGATATTACGAACATAATACTTACTACCTTCATCCACTTTGACCTTGACGTCAATAAAGTCTTCGTTGACCTTTATTACTTCATCATCAACCACTTCGGCATCTCTAAAGCCCCTTGAATTATAAAAGTCAATCAAGGACTGCTTATCATCCCGGAATTGATTTTGAATGAATTTGGAACCATTCAGGAAGTTGAGTTTGACGTTGTCGTTCAAAAACTCCTTGAATTTCTTGTTAGAAACAGTGTATGACGAATCCACATAGTTTCTAATGGAGCTAGGGTTGGTCTTAAATACTTGATCAAATAGTTTGGAAACCAACCAGAAACGAGGTTTCTCGTTGGTTTTTCTGAAAGTTCTCTTTAAACGCTTGTCATCGAAAGAATCATTTCCTTCGAAGTAGATTTTGTTAATTTTTACTTTTGAACGCTTATCAACCTCAAACCTCAACCCTACACCATCAGTCAATACCGTGTCTCTAGTCTGGATAGTTTTTACCGTTGTATTCAAAAAACCTTTCTCAATGAAGTACTTGCGGATTACAATCTCGGAGTTTTTGATTAGCGCAGGACTCGCCACTTTCCCTATAATTCCGATCTGATCTTTAATATCAGTCTCTTGAGTCGAGTTAATACCAGATATTTCAAACTGTCTAATTCGCGGTCTTTCCGCAATTTTAACTTCAATAAATGCTCTATCACCATCTGTCCGAGTGAGCCAAAATTGCACATCGGCTATTATACCTTCAGTCCAAAGCTTCTTAATAGCATCAGAGATTTGCTGACCTGGGATTGGTATTCGATCACCCACTTTAATACCTGAAAATGAGATCAATGCTTTCTCACTCAAACCAGTAAGTCCGGTGAATTTAATATCCGCAATCTCAAAAACTTTGGGATTGGAATAGTCGATTTGCACACCTTCTCCCGCATTTACACCATACCTATTCTGGGCAAAAGTACTCGCACAAACGAGCATGACTATGACAGCTACCAATAACTTTCTCATCCGCTTTCTCAACTCTTTAATTGTTCGCTTGTCATTCCGAATCTACGTTCTCTTTCCTGGTACGATATTAGTGCCTTGTACAAGTCTTCTCTTCTGAAGTCAGGCCAAAGCGTCTCCGTTATGAAGAATTCCGTATAAGCCATTTGCCATAGCAGGAAATTACTTATTCGCTGTTCTCCACTAGTTCTTATCAACAACTCAGGATCAGGAATACCTGAGGTATTTAAATAATTGTCTATTAAATCTTGATTAATATTTTCAGCACCTATCTTACCCTCAGCCATATCTCTGGCAATTGACTTTGTGGCTTGTGTGATATCCCAACGACCACTATAACTCAAAGCCAAAACCAATGTCATTCTGGTATTCTTAGAGGTTTTTTCCATAGCCTCTCTAAGCTCTCTTTGACACTTTGCCGGTAAACTATCGGTATCACCAATGGTATCTAGCTTAATACTATTATCCATTAGTGTCTTCATTTCAGAGCTAAGCGTAGAAACTAGCAACTCCATAAGTGCCGTAACTTCTAATTTTGGTCTCGACCAATTTTCTGTAGAAAAAGCATAAAGTGTCAGGTATTTGATTCCTAATTCCGCACAACCTTCCGTGACATCACGCACAGCCTTGATTGCATTTTTATGCCCAAATACGCGCGCAGCCCCTTTTTTCTTAGCCCAACGACCGTTGCCATCCATGATGACAGCCACATGTTGGGGAAGAGATTCTGCCTTGACTTGTTCCTTCATTCTACCAGCTTCTCAAAAATCAACCGCGAAGGTACAAAAATGGAATTGGTTTCTAAATGTCCTAATCAACTCTTTGTCAGAGATTAAAAGAATGGTTTTGGACAAACAATCCGAAAGAAAGTGTAACTCAAAGAGAATCCAGTAAAAAACATGACATCATCATCATTTGGATTACCTCCTCGATAATCTTTGATGTTAGGGGTAGACAAGGATACATTATCTAAAACGTCAGAGTTTGTCTTGATGACTGAAGCTGACATACCCAAGGTCCAGCGCCTATCCAATTTCAACTTGATACCCACTCCTACAGGAATTCTAAACTTTAGACCAGAAGAATATACATTTGATAATTGGTCCTGTCCCTCAAACCTGTATGCGCCAATACCAAACAAGATATAGGGTGTCCAATACTGATCTAGCTTTGGGTTGCGATAGTCCAAGAAGTGATATTCAAAAAGCATGTCTGTATTGACAAAATCTCCTTGAAAAGAGGCCCTTCTATTTGCTGAAAATACGTCAAAAGCTTCATCATCTGCACCTTCCAACTGTCCTGCACCGACAGAAAATCTAATGCTCAAACCATCATCAATGTGCTTTCTGATGAAAAACTGACCTCCTAAAGAGTTATTGCTGAATTGATAGCTTCGGGCAACATCTCCTAAGTAACTATATCCCCCTAATTCCATCCCAATTTCTGTATTCTGTGCTTTCAGATACTGGGATGACAGCGTAAGGAAAAATAATGTCAGCCAAAAAACTGGCTGAGTCAGTTTATCCGTATGATATGAGCGCAAGCTAGATAACAATGTAGTAACGTTTTTCAGGGTGCGAGTTAAATATTGTTAACTCAATTTCTCGCATCCAAGCCCCAATTTAATTTGTGGCGCAAGGTATCAAAATACTTATGGTTGTTAAAACGAACCAGTTTGGCCTCGAATTCTTCTCTCCTAACGGAAATTTTCACGCTATCGTCTACACTTTGAGAACGAGAATCCAAAGAAACCATGAATTGCCTTGATCTACCTTCAATTTCAAAGGTGATAACGCTCTGATCTGAAACTATAATTGGGCGAACATTAAGGTTATGTGGACTTACTGGAGTAATGATGAAGTTCTTCATGTTCGGGTGCACCAATGGCCCCCCGCAACTCAAAGAATAGCCAGTAGACCCTGTGGGAGTTGACACAATGATACCATCAGCCCAATAGGAATTCAGGTAATCACCATCCACATAGGTATGCACAACGATCATCGAAGATGTTTCTTTCTTTACTATAGTGAGTTCATTGAGTCCAAAGTTATGAGGCTGAAAAAGTCCCTGATTTGAATCTACATGGACTAAAGAACGAGACTCAATACTTAAATTTCCACTGATCAGTCTCTCAAAGATATCACTGATCTCATTTCTTGGAGTGGTGGCTAGAAACCCCAATCTACCTAGATTAATACCTATAATCGGCACTTCTGCCTTATTCGTATAAGTAATTGCATCAAGTATAGTTCCATCACCTCCTAAGCTAAGGATATAATCGAAGGACGACAGGTCATCGCCTAGATTGAAGGTGCTCAACTCGCTGGAATCAAAGTTTTTCTCATTGAGATCCAATTGATAACTATTCGAAATAGCAGCCTCTATATTATGCTTTTTTAAAAGTTCAAAAACATCACGAATGCAATGCTGAGCCTCAGGACCAGTACTTTTACCATGTATTGCGATTCTCATGTATGGACTAAATATTGAGGTAACGCATCAAGAGATCAAATCGCTCTTGATCATTCGATTTTATCTCTTCTTCTTGGAACCTCCCGATTATACGATAGCCAAACCTCTCCAATGAAGCAGTGATATGCGAAATCTCTGTTTTGTTAAGTTTAAGTGTAACCCTGAGCATTGACATATCCTTGGGGTCAGGATTGACAGTACTACTGAGTATTCTAGCGCCTTCTGCCTCGACCAAACGACTAATCTCTGCAAGAGAGTAGTCTCTCTGATTCATTATCAGTACCAAAATAGCTCCTGGTTCCTGAATTGCCGTAGATTCTGCAAAAGCATTGATAGTATCTTCAATAGCTATTACGCCTTGGAACCCGCCTGATTCTGATAAAACTGCAACCATCTGAAAATCGTGTTCGGTTGCCACTTTTATGACATCATAGAAGTGCTGATGTTCGATCACAAAGCAATCTTCACCATCTAAATAATAATCTCTAATTGGTTTTTTCGAATCGTTCTCCTCAAGAATAATTTCTTCAGTAATAAAGCCAAGAAACTTCCCTTTTTCAATGACCGGCAGCTGATTTGTCCTTAACTCCTCCATCCACACAATGGCCTTATGACCATCATCGGACGGCTTCAAAGGGGGAATCATATGATTAATTAATTCTACGGCTACCATTATCATTAGACTTTGACCTAAAACGATGTCAAAAGCCATTTAGTTCTTGATTCACTCTCAAGGAGCTAAACAATATTATAAAATGTCACCCAATTTCTAAGCATTTCTAATCCATATTGTGTTAACACCGCCTCTGGATGAAATTGAAAACCCCAAGCTCTTAAAGTATGATCGCTCTCGTAGGCCATCAACTCTCCTGATAGGGTAAAAGCTGTAGGCTTGAGGGCAGAGGGAAGACTATCAACAATTAAGGAGTGATAGCGGACTACTTCAAAATGTTGAGGCAGGTTTCTAAAAGCATGGCTCTCCTCGGTAGAGATTTGAGATATTTTTCCATGCATCGGATATTTTGCTTTGGAGAGATCTCCGCCCAAGAATTCAGCAATTGCCTGATGACCTAAACATATCCCAAGCATGGGGCATTTACCCAGGTAATAGCCTACTACTTCTAATAAATTCCCTGCACTTGAGGGACTTTCTGGCCCTGGAGATAGTACTATCCCTTCATATTCGAAGGCTTGAATTTGTTCTAGCGGACTATCATTTCTGAATACTTTTGATTCAATACCCAATTGACCGAAATAATCAACCAGATTATAGGTAAATGAATCATAATTGTCTAAAAGTAGGATCAAACTGGAGAAATTAACTCTTTGATTGAATCAAGCATCTCCTCAGCAAATGGTAGAATTACATCTAATGAGGCAATAAGGTTAGGGCCGAGCTCAGCGAGAAATGGATAAAGCACCAATTCTTCATCCTGGCCGGGAAGTTCAATCCCAAAATTATTGGTCAGCCACAAGATAATGCTCAGACCAATAGCCCATTTGACGATGCCGACCACGGCACCGGCAAACTTGTCTACCCCACCTAAAAGGGTCATATCCACCATCTTCTTTACCAATTTTCCCAGCATATTGACCAAAAGGATGATGGCGATAAATATGATCAAAAAGGATATAAAAGGAAGTAAGTGATCTATACCCTCGAAATAGTCAGAAAGGTAGGACATACCCAACTCCATCAGTTTGAAGCCTCCTATTATTGCCAAAACAAAGGCCAATATTCCGAAAATCTCGAGTAAGAGGCCTTTTTTATAGCCCATAGCGGCACCAAAAACCAAAGGGATAATCAGTATGATATCCAGTGTTTTCAATCTAACCTACCAAAATTGATTTCACGATACCCGATATGGTTTTTCCATCTGCCTTACCAGCTAATGCTCTTGAAGCCATGCCCATAACTTTACCCATATCCTGTGGGCCCGAAGCACCTGTTTGTGCAATGATCTTTTCAAGTTCTGAACGAATTTCGTCTTCAGACAATTGCTTTGGCAGATACTTTTCGATTACCGCAATCTCTTTCAGTTCCGTTCCCATTAGGTCATCACGCCCCTGATCCTTGTAGATCTGTGCTGAATCTTTTCTCTGTTTGACCGCTTTCATCAACAACTTCAGCTCAGCGTCTTCAGATACAGAACCGTTATTTCCCTTTTCAGTTTCTGCCAATAAAATCATTGATTTAATGGCCCTCAACGCCTGAAGCTCATCTTTTTGCTTCGCTAACATTGCTGTTTTTATATCTGCTTCTATTTGTTGTTTTAAGCTCATTTGAGAATAATTTCGATTTTTTTAATCACTAACTTGCGCGCAAAGTTATGCAATAAAGGGAATTTGAATGACTAGACTTAGTGTTAACATCAACAAAGTCGCAACACTGCGAAACGCAAGAGGAGGAGATAATCCCAATGTGGTAAAAATGGCCCAAGATGCGGAACGTTTTGGGGCGCAAGGGATTACAATACATCCTAGGCCGGATGAGAGGCATATTACGACTAAAGACGTATATGACCTTAAACAAGTAGTGACCACAGAGTTCAATATTGAAGGCTATCCGGATGAAAGGTTTCTGAAAATTCTCGAAGATACAAAGCCTGACCAGGCTACGCTAGTTCCTGACCCTCCACATGTTTTGACTTCAAATGCCGGTTGGGATACCATTGTTCATGAGGACAAGTTGAAGGAATTAATTGGTCATATCAAATCAATGGGCATTCGCACTTCTATCTTCGTAGAACCCAAACTCTCAATTATTGAGGGTGCTGCGAAGGTTGGGGCAGATCGGATTGAACTGTATACCGAAATGTACGCAACAGGCCATAAGATAAATCCACAGAAAGCCATTGCGCCCTACATAGAATCATCTAAAAGAGCACATGAAATGGGCTTAGGGGTAAACGCTGGCCATGACCTTGATTTGACCAACCTGAATTATTTGAGCCAGGAATTGATCAGTCTGGATGAGGTGAGTATTGGTCATGCTTTGTTCTGCGATGCCCTGTATTATGGCTTAGAGAACACCATTCAATTATATTTAAGAGAATTAAAATAAATGCTACTTAATTATAAAACCTTTGGTGAAGGTGACCCTTTGATAATTCTTCATGGCCTGTTTGGGTCGCTAGATAACTGGGTAACGCTTGGAAAAAAATTTGGAGAAGACTTCAAAGTAATTTTAGTAGACCAAAGAAATCATGGACAATCATTTCATGATGACTCGTTTTCTTATGAACAAATGGCTGAGGATTTGTGTCAATTTATGGGTGCTCTCAACATACGGAAGGCACACATTATTGGCCATTCCATGGGAGGAAAAACGGCTATGGAATTTACAAGACAATATCCTGAAAAAGTCGATAAACTCATTGTGGCTGACATTGGCCCCAAGTTCTATCCTGTACATCATACAGAAATCTTAAAGGCATTCTATTCAGTACCCATTAATCAACTTACGTCTAGAAAAGAGGCTGATGAGATTTTGTCAAAGTCAATCAACGACTTTGGAATAAGGCAGTTCTTACTTAAAAATCTAAGCAGAGAGGGTAGCGGCTTTAAATGGAAAATGAACCTCGATGTTATAGCTAAGAACATAGAAGAAGTAGGGAAAGCTTTAAACCAAAACTCCATTATACATAACAACACCTTATTCTTGAGAGGTGGAAATTCCGATTATGTTTTAAATGATGATTTTAATTTGATTCACTCCGTTTTTCCGAATAGCAAAGTAGACACTATTGAAGGAGCAGGCCATTGGCTACATGCTGAAAAACCTGGCGATTTTTACCAAATAGTAATTCAATTTCTATCTTAAATGAGTTCAGGAAAAGTCTATATCATTCCAAATATCATTTCTGAAAGTACTCAGGAGGAGGTCATTCCTAATCAGGTCAAGAGTGCAATTTTAAATTCAGACCTATTCCTTGTAGAAAATGTCCGAACAGCCAGAAGGTACATAAGTGCATTAAACTTGGGCTTGGTTATAGAAGATTTACAATTTGAATTATTAGACAAAAACACTTCGTTCGAAGACTGTATTGACCTTTTACAACCGATTCTGGAAGGAAAAAATGCAGGAATAATATCCGAGTCAGGTTGCCCTGGTATTGCTGATCCAGGGGCCAGGTTGGTTCACATGGCACATCAATTCGGTATAGAATGCCAGCCCATAGTCGGTCCTTCATCTATTCTATTGGCACTTATGGCGAGTGGTTTCAATGGACAGTCATTCGCTTTTCACGGGTATTTACCCATTGATAAAAAAGAACGTCAACAAAGGATTCGAATCTTAGAGAAAGAATCTAAGGAAAAAGATCAGACACAAATATTCATGGACACCCCTTACCGCAATGAACAACTCTTAATTGATATTTTGAAAGTGGCCAGAAAAGATACATTTCTATGTATAGCACGGGATGTCACTGGACAAAAAGAAGTGGTAAGGACCAAGTCCGTTAGCAAGTGGAAGCCAGGAGAAATCGCCTTAAATAAAATCCCAACTATCTTCTTGATTTACGCCAACTAGTCTGAAACAAAATAAGTTTTCTTTATTCCACCCATACTTCTATTTTTGCTCCCTCAAAACATTTGAAGTATGCCCTATTTATTCACATCAGAGTCAGTTTCTGAAGGTCACCCTGATAAAGTAGCTGATCAGATATCAGATGCACTCATTGATAATTTCCTGGCATTTGACGCTGAGTCAAAGGTGGCTTGTGAGACACTCGTGACTACAGGTCAAGTAATCTTAGCTGGTGAGGTTAAGTCAAAAACTTATCTGGATGTTCAGAGAATTGCAAGGGAAACCATCGAACACATCGGGTATACCAAGGCAGAATATCAATTCGATAGTAAATCTTGTGGTGTACTCTCCGCTATTCACGAACAATCAGATGACATCAACAGAGGGGTAGATAGAGCTTCAAAGGAAGAACAAGGAGCAGGCGATCAGGGGATGATGTTCGGTTATGCATCAAAAGAGACTGAAAATTACATGCCATTGGCACTTGACCTTTCTCACAAGATTCTTCAAGTATTGGCAGACCTTAGGAGAGAAAGTTCAGAGATCACCTACCTAAGACCAGATGCTAAGTCACAGGTGACCATTGAATATTCTGATGATAATACGCCTCAGCGAATTGATGCCATTGTGGTATCTACACAACATGATGACTTTGACACGGATGAGGCTATGCTTGCCAAAATCAGAAAAGATATTGTCGATATACTTATTCCTAGAGTAAAAGCTCAGCTCCCATCGCATATTCAGGCACTTTTTAATGATCAGATCAAGTATCACATCAATCCTACAGGCAAATTTGTAATTGGCGGTCCTCATGGTGATACAGGACTTACAGGTCGTAAGATTATCGTAGATACATATGGCGGTAAAGGAGCTCATGGTGGTGGAGCTTTTTCTGGGAAAGACCCTTCAAAAGTTGATCGTTCCGCTGCTTACGCAACAAGACACATTGCAAAAAACCTTGTGGCCGCAGGCGTGGCAGACGAAGTATTGGTTCAGGTCTCTTATGCCATTGGGGTTGTTGAGCCAATGGGAATATTCATTGATACTTACGGTACTGCCAAAGTTGACTTGAGCGATGGAGAAATTGCACAAAAGGTATCTCAGGTGTTCGACATGAGACCGTTTGCAATAGAGAGTCGACTTAAACTAAGAAACCCCATGTATACCGAAACAGCCGCTTATGGACATATGGGTAGAAAAAACGAAACGGTTACAAAGACATTTATAAATTCAAGCGGACAACCCGAGACATTCCAAGTGGAGCTTTTCACTTGGGAGAAGCTTGATTATACAGACAAAGTAAAACAGACATTTGGTCTATAATAAAAAAGCCCCAACTGGTTGGGGCTTTTTGGTTTAATGTGCTACTAACTTGTCTTTGTGCTTTTTGATTTGCCGCCTTAGGGCTTCGGTACAATGATCGGTGGCAGCTTCAAAAGACCCATTGGTCTTATTAGCGAAAAGCTGATCACCAGGCACATTTAGTTTAATTTCCACTGTCTTATTCTCAATCCCCTCATTATTGAGTTTAAGTATTACTTCAGCATCAATAGTCCTATCATAATAGGTATCCAACTTATCTAATTTCCTTTGGATGAAATCAATGAGCTTTGCATCGGCATCGAAGTGGATTGATTGAACTTGTACTTTCATAATTCTAAAATTTAAAGGGTTAAACTTATGCTTTGGGATGAGCCTGATCAAAAACAGACTTCAATTTTTCTAATGAATTGTGCGTGTATACCTGCGTTGCAGCCAAACTGCTATGGCCTAACAAATCCTTTACGGCATTTAAATCGGCACCTTTATTCAGCAAGTGTGTCGCAAATGTATGTCGCAACGCATGGGGACTTTTCTTATCTATCGATGAGACTTGACTCAAATACTTCTTGACGGTTCTATATATCAACATCGAATATGCTTGCCCTCCATCCCTATTAACGATCAAATAAGAATTTTGATCATGAGAAAACACATGATTTTTCTCATCAATATAAATCCTTACCAACTCACCAAGCCTATCGGATATTGGAATGACTCTTTCTTTGTTCCGTTTGCCAAGAACCTTAATAGTCGATTGACTTTGGTTAATATCCGAAACCTTTAGTCCAAGTAATTCGGCAAGCCTTATACCTGTACCGTAAAGCATCTCAAGAATCACCTGATCCCTCTTGCCTTCAAATGAATCTGGGAAAAGAATATTATCCAAAAAAGTAGAGAATTCAGCTTCATCCGCGAAGCTTGGCAACGCTTTATCTATCTTCAATGATCTAACCTTAGCAGTAGGGTCCTTCTTGATTACCTCTCTCTTGAGCAAGAATTTGAAATACGATCTTAAGCTTGCAATCTTTCGATTAACACTTCTGGCAGAAATATTGGCATCCATAAGTGACAATACCCATGAGCGAATCATCAACTGAGTTGCCTCACTGAGTTGGTCAGCTTGAAACTTGTCTTGAATAAAGGAATGAAATTGATCGAGATCGTTTTGATAGGAACTTACAGTGTGCTTGCTGTAACGTTTCTCGAATGATATGTATTTCAGGAAAGAATCTACCATGTCAGCACTGCGTATTACACACAGTACTAACATAGTAATTTAAAGGCATAATCAGAACGCCTTAGTAGTTTTCTTTGGCGTACATCTTTTGCTTGTAAGCCGCCTTGATTTTTTCAGTTCTTCGACTGACAGAAGGCTTTTCGTACGCAGTTCTAGATCTAAGCTCTTTTAATACTCCAGTTTTTTCGAATTTCTTCTTGAAACGCTTAAGGGCTTTGTCAATAGACTCGTTTTCTTTTACATTAATGATGATCATAATATATTAAACACCTCCTCTCAATTCGGACCGCAAAGGTACAACCTTTTCGGAAATTCAATAACTATCTGTAAAAGAAAGAATAAGCCTTATGTGATTAGCTTAAAATCTGTCTGGCAATTACTAGTTTCTGAATCTCGGAAGTTCCTTCACCGATTGTGCAAAGTTTCGAATCTCTGTAGTACTTCTCTACTGGGTAGTCTTTCGTATATCCGTAACCACCAAAAATCTGTACAGCCTCTGTGGCGCATTCTACTGCACATTCAGAAGCGTGGTACTTGGCCATGGCTGATTCTTTGGTCATTGGCTTTCCTTCATTTTTAAGTTGAGCCGCCTGATGGGTCAATAACGTAGCTGCCTCAATCTTGGTAGCCATATCAGCCAACTTGAATGAAATGCCCTGAAAATTAAAGATCGGCTGATTAAATTGCTCCCTTTCCTGAGCGTATTTTAAAGCCTCATTAAATGCTCCTTCGGCAATACCAAGACTCAATGCTGCAATGGAAATTCTACCTCCATCCAAGACTTTCATGGCCTGAATAAACCCTTCTCCTTCATTTCCCAGCATATTTTCAGCAGGAATCCTGCAATCTTCAAAGATCATCTCTGCAGTTTCTGAAGAACGCATTCCAAGCTTATCTTCTTTTTTGCCCGCTTTGAAGCCAGGGGTACCCCTTTCTACCACAAAGGCAGTCATTCCATGAGAATCACCCCTTTCACCTGTTCGAACGATCACTACAGCGACATCTCCTGATTTACCATGTGTAATCCAATTCTTTGTGCCATTAATCACCCAATGATCACCATCCTTTTTGGCTGTCGTTTTCATGTTTCCAGCATCCGAACCCGTGTTTGGTTCTGTTAAGCCCCAGGCGCCAATCCATTCTGCGGTTGCCAATTTAGGCAGCCATTTCTGCTTCTGGGCATCAGAACCAAACTGCAAAATATGACCCGTGCACAGTGAATTATGAGCAGCAACGGACAAACCTATCCCTGGGTCTAACTTGGCCACTTCAGATACTACCGTGATGTATTCATGATAACCAAAACCAGAGCCTCCATACTCCTGTGGCACCAAAACACCCATTAAGCCGAGTTCACCAAATTTTTTGAAAATATGAAGCGGAAACTCCTGATCATCATCCCACTGATTTCTGTGCGGGCTTATCTCTCTCTCACCGAAGTCTCTGATCATATCAGCGATCATTGATTGGTTTTCATTCATCTCAAAATCCATTCCTATTATAGTTTGTCGAAAATTAGTCAATTTACTATTCCAAACAAACGTTTGTTAGGCAGAATGGTTAACCCATAATTAAGACAACTCATCTCATGAAAATAAACAGTTAGCGAATATCGGTTTCACTTGGAAAGCTTAATTTTAGATTTGAGAAAAAGGAAATATGAAAAGCGTATTGATAACAGGGGGGGCAGGGTTTATCGGAAACCATGTGGTAAGACTGTTTGTAAACAAATATCCGGAATATAATATTGTCAATCTGGACAAGCTTACCTATGCTGGTAACTTAGAAAATCTCGATGACATCGCTTCAAAGAAGAATTACACTTTCATCAAAGGTGACATTTGTGACGCAGCCTTTCTTGATCAGACCTTCAACCAATATCAATTTGATGGTGTCATTCACCTTGCGGCTGAATCGCACGTTGATCGTTCTATCACCGACCCGCTTGCCTTTGTCAATACAAATGTCATTGGGACTGTCAATCTGTTGAATAGTGCTAAATCGATATGGAAAGACAAGCTTGATGGCAAACGGTTTTATCATGTATCAACTGATGAAGTCTATGGTTCATTAGGAGATGAAGGTTTTTTCCTGGAGGATACTGCCTATGATCCTCAATCTCCCTATTCGGCTTCCAAGGCAAGTTCAGATCACTTTGTGAGAGCTTATGCAAATACTTATAAACTGCCCGTGGTTATTTCTAACTGCTCTAATAACTATGGTCCAAATCAGTTTCCAGAAAAGCTTCTACCCTTATGCATAAATAACATCAAGGAGAACAAGCCACTGCCTATTTATGGTAAAGGCGAAAATATTAGAGATTGGTTATTTGTGATTGACCATGCCAGGGCCATTGATGATATCTACCATAAAGGAGAAATTGGAAGCACTTATAATGTGGGTGGCTTTAATGAATGGAAGAACGTTGACATTGTAAGGCTGCTTTGTGACATCATGGATCGAAAGTTAGAACGGCCAGAAGGTCAATCTAGAGCATTGATCACCTTTGTCAAGGATAGAGCAGGGCATGACATGAGGTATGCCATTGACGCAAACAAAATAAAGAGTGAACTAGGCTGGGAGCCATCTCTCCAGTTTGAGGAAGGTCTTGAAAAAACAGTAGATTGGTATCTTGAAAATACTGAATGGCTCGAAAACGTCACCTCAGGTTCTTATCAGGATTATTACGATAAACAGTACAAGGCATGAAAGGAATTATACTAGCAGGAGGATCTGGCACCAGGCTTCATCCACTGACGCTTGCTATCAGCAAACAATTGATGCCGGTATATGATAAGCCGATGATCTATTACCCGCTTTCGATATTAATGTTGTCTGGTATTCGGGATATCCTCATCATCTCCACCCCACATGATCTCCCACTTTTTGAGCAATTACTTGGTGATGGAAGTAGGGTTGGGTGCACTTTCAGCTATGCTGAACAACCCAAACCGGAGGGCCTCGCCCAAGCCTTTATGATAGGAGAAGAATTTATTGGTAATGACAAGGTGGCTTTGGTGCTTGGCGATAATATTTTTTATGGTTCAGGATTACCAAGGCTTTTGCAAAGTAATACTGATCCTGATGGAGGGGTTATTTATGCCTATAGAGTCAATGATCCCGAACGTTATGGTGTTGTTGATTTTGATGAGGAAATGAATGCCTTGTCGATTGAAGAAAAACCATCAAACCCAAAGTCAAATTGGGCTGTTCCAGGACTATACTTTTACGACAACCAAGTTGTAGAGATTGCCAAAAACCTTAAACCCAGCCCTAGAGGAGAACTTGAAATAACGGATATCAATAAGGCTTATCTAGAGATGGGTAAGTTAAAAGTGAGTCAAATGGACAGAGGCACTGCATGGTTGGACACAGGCACAATAGATTCACTTATACAGGCGGCTCAGTTTGTACAAATCCTTGAAGAAAGACAAGGCATTAAAATCTCCTGCATTGAGGAGATTGCTTATCGGATGAAATATATCTCCAAGGAACAGCTGATGGAAATAGCAGAACCTCTTGAGAAATCTGGATACGGAAAGTACCTGAGAAAACTAGTGACAGACTAATTATTCATTATACAGAACACTCATAATCACTGATGCCACAGCAAAAAGTGTTTCCCTGCTAATATTTTCCATATTGTCATCAGTCTTATGCCAGGCAGGCGTAAATGAGGCCGTTTCTTCGCGATAGTCGATAATATCAATCATTGGAATTCTGGCAATGTTGTTCACATAAACATGATCGTCAATAATCCCTGAA
>JGI12316J15309_10012928_pt1 | contig 33836 bp, 27 predicted proteins | sample MarCyaLeptolynsp_FD_15309 | JGI IMG/M metagenome (IMG submission 15309) | reverse complement strand
AGGTCTGCCAGGTTTCTCTTTTTGTAAAGGTCCAGTCCATAATAGGTAGAATCCTGAGCAATTAAGAGCAGCTCTTTGGTGCCGTTTCTGGCGAGATTTTTGGCTTCCAGAACCAGTTCTTCTATAGGTCTTGATCTATGTCCTCCACGCATTAATGGAATGGCACAGAAAGAACAAGGTCTATCGCAGCCTTCAGCAATCTTTAGATAAGCATAGTGGTTAGAGGTCGTGGTAATTCTCTCACCGACTAATTCGTGTTTGTAATCGGCTTTGAATTTTTTAAGAAGCGCGGGGAGTTCCATTGTCCCAAAAAAGGCGTCAACTTGGGGGATTTCTTTTTCAAGATCGTCTTTATAGCGGTGAGAAAGACAACCTGTCACGTAGACTTTGTCGACAAGTCCTTCTTCCTTAGCATCTACATAACGGAGAATAGTATCAACTGACTCTTGTTTTGCATTATCAATAAATCCACAAGTATTGATGACAACAATATTAGCGTCATCATTCTGCGCTTCATGAGTAGTGCTAATGCCATTTCCCTTGAGCTGGGTAAGCATTACCTCAGAATCCACCAGGTTTTTTGAACAACCTAGTGTCACAATATTGACCTTGTCTTTCTTTAATCCCTTCGCCTTCATGCCAGATATTTCACGAAGGGCAAATTTAATAAATAAAAGGAGGTGAACTACCTGTAGTATGGACTATACTCTTTTCCTACGGAATGTAATGGGTACCAATTCCTCTGTAGGCATACCAATGGTATAAAGCTCCCAGTTTGAATCGTATTTATCCAGGATTTGCCTGATGCAATCTACGCGATCATCGCTTGGGTTATCACAATCAGCCCAGTAGAACACCTCTACTCGATAATTGTACGACATTTTTTTGCCGTTTACTTTAACTTCTACTTCGATCTCTTGTTCTCCACTTACTTGTGGAATTTGGATTGCTATAGCGCTCATAAGCCTGTTCGTTAATGTACAAATGTTTTCTATCCATGTAAGTACATAACAATATAGATGCCAAGCTTGTAAGTGCCTGATATATAGGGCTTAATGAATGGTTAGGGCTTACGAATGACCGAATGAGTGCAGTAGAATGTACGCAAACGTTCAGGGTTTGGAAAAATTATACCGTTGGTAAAAAGCGATAGTCTTGATAGTGTTAGCCCTATTTCTTAAACAATGAATCGACAAATTCTGCCTTATTGAAGACTTGTAAGTCGTTTACCTGCTCACCCACGCCAATATACTTTACTGGTATTTTGAATTGGTCAGAAATGCCGATAACAACACCGCCTTTTGCCGTGCCATCTAACTTTGTAATGGCTAATGCAGATACTTCTGTAGCCTTGGTGAATTCTTGTGCTTGAATGAAGGCATTCTGTCCTGTGGAACCATCCAGTACCAGCATAATTTCATGTGGTGCTTCAGGGATGAACTTCTGCATCACTCTCTTAATCTTGGATAGCTCATTCATTAGGTTGACTTTTGTATGCAGTCTTCCGGCCGTATCAACTATTACCAGGTCAGCACCAGTTTCTACTCCTTGCTTCACCGCATCAAAGGCCACAGCACTCGGGTCTGTATTCATACCATGGGCCACTACAGGAACACCCACACGTTCTCCCCAAAGTTTCAATTGGTCAACAGCGGCTGCTCTGAAGGTATCCGCTGCCCCGAGAACAACCGATTTTCCCTTTGACTTGAATTGAGAGGCCAATTTTCCAATGGTGGTGGTTTTACCCACTCCATTAACACCCACTACTAAAATTACATGAGGTTTATGTCCTACGGGCAATTCGAAGTCGGCAAGGTCTTCTGTATTATTCTCTGACAGTAGGGCAGCTATCTCATCTCTCAAAATTTGATCGAGTTCAGAGGTATTCATGAACTTGTCTTTGGCCACCCTTGCTTCAATGCGTTCAATGACTTTTACGGTAGTGTCTACCCCTACATCAGATGTGATCAGTATCTCTTCCAATTCATCAAGTACTTCATCATCTACCTTAGATTTTCCGGCAACAGCCCTGCCTATCTTAGAAAAGATGTTTTCCTTGGTCTTTTCTAGACCTTTATCTAGAGATTCCTTCTTTTCCTTCGAGAATAATCCAAATAATGCCATGCTGATGAATTGAATTTGATGTAACAAAAAAGTCCCTCAAATGGGGACTTTAATTTATGATATAAAAGCTAATTCTTACTTATCGGCTAATACAGATTTAACCATATCTTCCGTAACCATTTCTTCTTTGAAAGTGTAAGCTCCAGTTTTTGGAGATCTTACCGCCTTAATCACTTTAGCGTACTTTACTCCGCCTTCTTTCTTTAGGGTTGCAACTACTTTCTTAGCCATGATTATTTAATTTCCTTGTGAACTGTATATTTCTTAAGAATTGGATTGTATTTCTTCAACTCCAATCTTTCAGTCGTATTCTTTCTATTCTTGGTGGTGATATAACGAGAAGTTCCAGGCATACCACTCTCTTTGTGCTCGGTGCACTCCATTATTACCTGAACTCTATTCCCTTTATTCTTAGCCATTTTTCTATGCTTCTAAAATTCGGACTGCAAATATACGAAGCTTGTTTTGATTCTAAAACCTCAATTCAGAAATAAATTCACTATTTATTGCCTTTTAATTCTGGCAGCGTAAACTGATCCAGAGGACTGGGTTCCTTCATCAGTTTTTCAATCTCTTCAGTTGTTCTGGGCGCAAATGCCGATAATAACTCGAAACCGTCTTTTGTGATCAAAATATCGTCCTCAATTCTAACGGCAATACCCCACCATTTTTTATCACACTTGGAACCTTCTGGAATATAAATACCTGGTTCTACGGTAATGACCATGTTCTCTTCCAACTGTGCATATGTGCCCTTATCATGGACGTCAAGGCCTATGTGATGAGAGAGTCCATGTGGATAATATAAATGTCGGTCATTTTCACTTTCAATAATGCCGAGTTCAACCAGGCCCTTATTAATGATGTTTCTGGCTGTTGCACCTAACTGAGTAAAGGTGATACCAGGCTTTGACATTTGAATAGCTTCTTCCTGTGCCTTGTAAACCAGATCATAAATGGCCTTTTCTTCTGGTGAAAATTTACCGTCAATAGGAATAGTTCTGGTGACATCTGCTGTATAACCATGATACTCAGCGCCTAAATCCATTAAGATCATTTCTTTACTTTCAACCTCTGGTTTGTGGTTTTCTATATAGTGCAGAATGCATCCATTGTTACCGGCACCAACAATAGAAGGGTAGCCTTCATATTCTGAGCCATACTTCTTGAAGACAAACTCATGTATACCTTGAATTTCAGTTTCTGACAGTCCAGGCCGCATGGCTTTCATGACTTCGACCTGTCCAACAGTTGAGATAAAAACCGCTTTTCTTATTAAATCAAGTTCTTCTGGAGTTTTGATACCTCTTAACTCGCTCATTAGTGTATTGAGTGTTCTTACATCAAGATTGTTCTTCTGAGGCTCCGTACCCAAATTGGCAGAAGTAGTCTGATAACCTGCCTTGGTTTTAAACTGAACGATTAGGCTGAAAAGGTCGGCTGGATCATTTGGATTATCCCTGACGTCATTTTGAAAGTCATAGAACAAGACCTTGTCGAATTTGGAAAAATCAATATCGAACTTGGCGAATTCTTTCCCATTGTAAGCATCTATTTGCAGCTTTTCTTTGACACCTTCATTTCCCAACCTTCGTCCATTCCACATTTCTTGAAGCGGGTTCCGTTCCTGCACAAAGAATATTTCGTCATAAGTTTCCCCTTTTTCGTTGGTTTGTGCTTGCTTGAAAATTAGGAGAACGGCATGCGGTTCACGATAGCCAGTCAGATAGTATAGATCTGGGTCTTGATGATAGATGTAATCTACATCATTGGCTCGATTCCTGACAGGGTTGGCAAAGAACACTGCAACACTATTGTCGGGCATCTTCGCTCTTAAAGCCTCTCGTCTTTCTTTGTGGAAGCTTGAGGTAAGAAAATCTGTTGGCGCCTCTTGACTTTGGGCAACAAAAAATCCTGATAACAAGAATGCTATCAGGATTGTAAAAGTCTTTATGGGTTGTTTCATTGTAGTATAGTAACGTACGATGACGCTATTATACTAAAATGTTACCGCTTTGTCTTGCTTTTTTTAGTACAGCGGAGATACCATTTTTGTTGATGGTTCTCAAAGCCGAAGTAGAAACCTTCAAAGTAATCCAAGTATCTTCTTCAGGGATGTAGAATCTCTTCTTCTGAAGATTTGGATAAAATTTTCTCTTCGTTTTATTATTAGCGTGAGAAACGTTGTTTCCTACCTGTACTTTCTTTCCTGTGATATCACAAACTCTTGCCATAACGTCTGAATTTACCGCTTTTTGTAAACGGACTGCAAATATCTGAATAATTCCTGAACTGAGCAACCTTGCCTAGAAAATCTGCAAGAAAATTATCACATCCATTCTCGTTGATCGCTCTCTACCCTAAAGAGAATAAAACTTTCAAGTGCTTCGGCTTCTTCTATGGGTATAAATGGGACTTTGAGCGCTCCGGCTGCATTGGATAGCACCACTGTAGCGATTCTTTTCCTGCGTTGATACCAGCTTTGTTTTATTTGCACTGATTGTACTTTATATAGCTGAGTTAACTCGTATATATGACCGAAAGTCCCTCGATTGTTTTTTAAGAATTCATCGTTGACCTCATACGTACGTTTTCTATAATATGCGCTAACCGTTAGCCAAATGAAAAGTGGCCATATCAGAAGGTAGAGGGCCTCCCATGCTATGAAGAAATAGCTTATTCCTGCTCCAATTAATGTTGGTATCAGGCCAAGGAAGACTAAAAGCCGGTATTTCAGTAACTTACTTACCCGGTGCCGTTCCTCTTGTCGGTAGAACTCTTCCGGAAAGACTGCTTTCACCACACTGTCAACCTGAGCTTGATAACTACCAGGAACTTTGATCTTGGATTTGAGTTGATCAGCTTCAGCGCTACTGGCTTGCTCAATTTGCAGTGTAAACATCTTGAACATCATCCGTATTGGATTGTCAGACCACGATACCACTTGAACCTTCTTTTTATTGACTGAAATTTCCTCACGGTTTAAAAGTCCTTTTACTAGCTTAAGGCCACCTTGTTTGATAGAAAGTTTCAAGTCGTAGTTCCGCAAGACTGTGGTAATCAAAGAGTAAAGGAATGATATGATTCCAACAATGACTACCGAAGCAAAAAACATGATCCATCCGGTATTGAGAATGGCTTGATCATATCCTGAGAGCTCGTCAGCGATCAGCTCAGGAATGTCTTCTGTGATTTCGTTCAAAGTAGAGAATACAAAGGCAAACAGGATACCCATAGATTTCAAATGGTTCTGGCTTACACCTACTTTGAAAAGGTCTGAAACTCCCAAGTGTAGCACAACATGCTCATCTTCTTCTACAATTGTGTCGTCCAATGTTTCATCTGCGGGGCTTTGTATTTGAGCTTTTTCTTTAAGGATAAAGCTTCTTAGGGCTTCTGCATCCTCTTTTTTGAGCGCATCTATCGTCAGTTCAGATTTTTTTGCACCAGCAGTATCAATTTCCAGGCTGACCACCCCAAAAATTTGGTGGAGTAGGTTTTGCTTAAAATTGATGGTTTGAATACGTTCGAAAGGAATGTTTGTCTTCGTTCTTTTCAGAATGCCCTTATCTATAATAAAGGCACCTTCCTCTATATGGAAGTAAAAACGGAAGTACGTCAGTACAGAACCAATAAGGTTAAAGGCCGCAAAACCCAGAGCGATATAGCCAATAATGGTGCCGAAGCTATCATTGTTTCTACCCCCGATGAAAAAGCTTAGAAGAATGGGCCAAAATGACCTAATGGTCATTCTCAGGAACTTTATTAGAATTATGCCAATGGCAACCCGTGACTGTCTTTGAGGTGTATAATACCGATCAACCGTTATGTCCATCGATCGCAGTTTTACCCAAAACGAATTCTTTCAATCTTGATGCCGTGTCTTCTCTAAGTCCGGGTATCACAAGGTCACTGCTCTGTCCACCAGCGGTGAAAATTTTGAGGCTATGCAGTTTGAACATGCGATCTACAGGGCCTTGCTTCAGTTCAGCATGTTGTATTCTGTTAAAAGGTATGCTAGTTCTTTCCCACCAGAGTAGACCTTTGGTATAAATGATATCTCTTTCTCTCAGTGCATACTGCTTCTTGGGAAAGGCCTTAACTGTCACAAGGATATTGAGTCCCCAGAGTAAGGTAATAGCGCCTAAGACAATTGAATAAACCTTTACAGAACTCTCAATATCATCGTTAAAGAAAATGAGGCAAAAACCACCGATCAGAAGTAGTATAAAAAAAACAGCGCTTGAAATCAGAGACACTTTTAAGTAGCCCTTCTCAATATGATTGAAATCGGCTTCTTTGACCGAGGGGAGGTCGTCTGGATTTACAGATAGATTCTGAAATGTTTCATTCATTTTTTAAAACCATAAGGGCAATGGCGGCAGCCATTCTGGCAACAGTAGCCCCGCTTCAAGAGATACTTCTCTGTGAAGACTAGTTTGCCATCCTTACCAATGTAGTAATCTTCGGTTTTACTGGCAAAGATTTGGTTCTTGTTTGAATCTCTAGACATGTTTTTCTGCTGAAATAGATTCTCTACCTTTGGTGCAAGGAAATTGTTTTTAGAAACACAAATAAAGTAAACTAATATGGAAGTAATACACTCTAGTCAAGATGCAATCTCTTTAGAAAATCAACATGGTGCTCACAATTATCATCCACTGCCGGTTGTATTGTCACGAGGCGAGGGCGTCTATCTTTGGGATGTTGAGGGTAAAAAATATTTCGATTTCCTTTCAGCCTACAGTGCTGTCAATCAAGGCCATTGCCACCCAAGAATTGTGGGGGCTTTAAAAGATCAGGCAGATCAGTTAACGCTTACTTCCAGAGCATTTTATAATGATGTCTTAGGGCCCTATGAGAAATACGTGACCGAATACTTTGGTTTTGACAAAGTCTTACCCATGAATACCGGAGCCGAAGCTGTTGAAACGGCTATTAAGGTTTGTAGAAAGTGGGGTTACGAGAAAAAAGGAGTTGCCGAGAATGCCGGGAAGATTATAGTCTTTGATCAAAACTTTCACGGGCGTACGACTACCATAATCTCCTTTTCAAGTGATCCGGACGCCCGAAAGAACTTTGGACCTTATACTGCTGGCTTTATTAAAATACCATATAATGATGTGGCAGCATTAGAGAATGCGTTGAAGGAAGAAGGTGTGATTGGTGTTTTAATGGAACCCATTCAGGGTGAAGCAGGTGTTTTTGTACCAGATGCAGATTTTATAAAAAAGGCTGGCAAACTATGTAGTGATCATAATGTGCTTTTTATGGCTGATGAGATTCAGACTGGCATTGGAAGAACAGGAGGACTGCTAGCCATTTGTGGTAATTGTGATTGTCAGGGGCATTGTGAGCAACAAGAGAGTTATACAAAACCGGATGTCCTGATTTTGGGAAAAGCAATTTCAGGTGGAGTTTACCCTGTTTCTGCTGTCTTAGCCGATAATGAGGTGATGGATGTGATTACACCTGGAACACACGGTTCGACATTTGGAGGAAATCCACTGGGAGGTGCAGTGGCAATGGCTGCCTTAGAAGTCATAAGAGATGAGAAGTTAACTCAAAATGCACGGAGGCTCGGACAGATATTCCGATCGAGAATGAATGATTTAATAGCCAAAACGGACTTGGTGACCTTGGTTAGAGGTAGAGGACTTCTGAATGCTATTGTGATCAATGATTCTCCCGAAAGTACCACGGCATGGGATATATGTGTTGCCCTTAAAGAAAATGGACTCTTGGCCAAACCAACACATGGTAATATCATCCGTTTCGCACCACCGCTAGTGATGACAGAAGAGCAATTGCATGAGTGTTGCGATATCATCGACTCCACTATTACTCAATTTAATGCCGTTTAAATCCAATTTTTAGCCTCTCGTCATCTATGTTGAAAGAAGGGGCTAGTTTTTTTTCCTAAATTTAAATGATTGGATATTAAAGTAGGGTATTACTCTATAAGTGGGGTATTATCTACAGAGGTGTCTAATACATCAAAACGCTAACATGCTTACTTCAACCAAAAGAAGAGTACTAAACGTAATATGCCTTACACTGGCCGTGGCCTCTGTAGCATATGGTTTGGTATTGCGTTATGACAAATCCAAAGACAAGCTCAACAATACGGTTGTCCAAGAAAGTGAGGAGATTATAGCGCCTGATCGACTTGGCTCGGAACTGGTATTGAAAGCTAATAACCCACTTACGAACCCTAACTAGGTCGGTAAATCCTGATCGCCATTCTTTTTTTAATCCAATTGTTTTAGTATACTATGTTGATACCAAAACACTCATTATTTGAAACAGATTGCCTTGCTATTTTTTTTGCAGGTAGTATTATTATGCTCTCCTGTCTATTCCCAAAATAAACAACTAGAGAATCTAAAAGAAGAATTAGAACGGGCTGGCTCGGAGTCTGAGAAGTCTAGGATCCTAGTTCGAATGTCCAAAGTTTCGTTGGATAGGGCCGAAGCCTTAGAGTTCGCCAAGAGATCTACCGAATCTGCAGAAACTCCTATCGAAAAGGGATCTGCTTACAATCAAGTTGCCTGGAGTTATAAAAATCTCTTTCAGTATGATTCAGCCAGGTTTTATGCCGATCGGGCCATGTCTTTTGCTAATCAATCAGGTGATGCCCTAAGTATATCAGATGTATTCAGTACGCTTGGAAGCATCTATAATAATCAAAGCAAATATGACAGCGCCATTTATTACCATAAGCTCGCTTTAAGTAAAAGAAGGGAAACTGACGATCTGGGAGCTCAAGCTGCTTCAATGAATAACTTGTCTTTAGTTTATCAAAGACTAGCCCAATATGCTGAGGCAGTAAGCTATATAGACCAAAGCATAAACATATATGAGGGTCTCGGAGGAGGAAGGCAGGCAGCAGACTCCTATCTCAACAAGGGCAATCTGCTATTAAATAAGGGAAGTCTGGACGAGGCATATTTGAGTTTTCAAAATGCACTGAAGGTATATGAAGGTCTAGGACTAAATACCATGATGACTTATGCCCTGATCAATATGGGAACTACTTCCGTTCAGTTAAACAATTACGATAATGCTTATAGAGCGTATAAAAGGAGCTATGATATACTTCTAGAGGGAGATCGTAACCCTATGCTACTGTCATATGCCTACAACGGACTGGGCACCATGTATGATGAGCATTTTTTGAAGTTTGATTCTGCCATTTATTATTTTAAAAATGGTGCTGAGAATGCAGAGTTGGCAAATAATGGTTATCTGCTTTCCATCAGCCATAATAATTTGGGTACACTGTATAGAAAGGTCAATGACCTCGATTCTGCCATGTTCTTCCATGAGAGTGCTATTCAGTTAAAAACAGAAATCCAGGATTTATCTGGCTTGTCTTCCGCTTTAATTAATAGGGGAAACACGTATTTAGAACAAAAGAAGTATACTCTGGCAGAGAAGGATTTTCTAGAATCTCTTGCCATCGCTGAAGACATTAATGAAATGGGTGATAGAGAAAGAGCATACGGGGTGTTGTATGAATATTCAAAACTAAGGAACCGCTTTAAGGATGCACTCGCCTATCTGGAGAAAAGGGACGTGGTTAAGGATTCTATCATTACAACAGAACACCTAAACAAGGTGGCAGACCTAAACCTGCAATACGAGACGGATAAGAAAGAAAAGCAAATTGAACTACAGGATGTCCAGTTGAGCGCCCAGGAGTCAAAACTTCAGAGAAATCAGATACTAATTTTAGCCTTAATTGCGGTGGCTATTTTACTCGTTGTGGTTGTACTGTTAGTTAGAAATCAGTCACGTAAAAAGCAGATCCTCATAGTGAAAGAGGGGGAACTGAAGTTACGAGAAGCAGAAATCAATGCAGTAATAAACTCTCAGGAAAAAGAGCGTAATCGATTTGCCAGAGATCTACATGATGGTTTTGGTCAACTCATTTCAGTATTAAAACTGAATTTATCTCAGCTCAATGAAATCACAAATCGTGATATGGAAAAGAGAGAGGAAGTATTTAAGAATGGGGAGTCTGTAATAAATGAAATGTTCACTGAGCTTCGAAATATTTGCTTTGATTTGATGCCTCAGACATTAGTCAAACGAGGGCTAATGTCAGCCTTGAGAGAGTTTGGAGATCGAATTAATCAGACTCAAAAAGTAAATTGTGAGGTATTGGTTTTTGATAATAACGAACGGCTCACAAGCATAATGGAAATTTCACTCTTTAGAATCACTCAGGAATGGGTGAATAACATTCTTAAGTATGCCGGGGCAACAAACATCACTATTCAGCTTACAAGAGAGACATCCGAGCTTACGTTGACTATTGAAGACAATGGAATTGGATTTAATACTCAGGAGTTTTACGAAGGGAAAGGCAATGGTTGGAAGAATATACAGACTCGATTGAATCAGATTGATGGTCAGTTTGATTTAGATTCCAGAGCTGGTATAAAATCCACTATGCTGACAGTGAATGTTGGAATAGATGTTGTACCCACTGCCACGGAGTCAGAAATGGAGGAAGCATTGGATTGATGTACCTAAAAGTTTAGACTAGAATTGTTCCATGAAGTGGATAGATAGTCTAAAGAAGGTGCCAAAAAGACATAGGTCGATGAAAATAGTACTTGTAGACGATCATTCTCTCATTTTAGATGGCTTGAAAAAGCTGTTGGAAGAGGATGATATGCTTGAGGTAGTTGATACGCAGAGCAATGTACCGGATGCTATTCGTTCTATTGATCGGCATAAGCCGGATTTGGTGATCACGGATTATAGTATGGGTGACGATGATGGGCTCGGCCTTATTCAAAAGACCAGAAGACTTTACCCAAACATGAAGTTTATCATGCTCAGTATGCATGATGAAGCACACTTGGTTAAGGAAGTACTTAAAGAGGGTGTGAACGGATATGTCTTGAAAAAAGACACTAAAGAAGAATTGCTGGCTGCTATCTATGCTGTCAGAGGAGGTAAAATGTACCTATCCAATGATATTAACGCGATGCTGGTAAAGAGCCTCTATGAACCTGACGAAGGGAAGCTTTTGACTGCTAGAGAAAGGGAAGTACTCCACTTGATTGCCAAAGAGTACTCTAACAAAAATATAGCAGAGGAATTGTTTATCAGTGAGCGGACTGTAGAAACACATAGAAAGAACATTTTCAGAAAGACGAAGACCTCTTCTATCGTTGGGTTGATTAAATTTGCCTATGCTAATAATCTGATTTAGAGAAAAGGTATGGATTAAAAAAGGGAGACTTCATCATGAAGTCTCCCTTTTTTAATTTCCTTTTTTATTGTCTGCTGACAGAACCAGAAGGAACAGTTCCTAAATTTTGTGCAAAGTCATGAGTCGCGGGTGCTGTAGCAGCATCTGCTGCTACTTCTAACCAAAGTGGTTTGAGTAAGAATGGAGCTGGAGAATTGTCTGGCACAGGTTCGACTGAGATTACAACTCTTCGGCCTCTAATGTCTAAGGGAAATGTCTCACCAGCTGGAGCAGCATTAAAGAAGTCTTCTCCTGGTACTGGAGGGCCCGCATTGTTTTCTGTACCACTAAACGGATTACCAGAATCGCGAGCACCGAAGTCAGTGAACGTACCTGTAGAAATTGGTCCGCTGTCTCCGATTACCCAACCTTCGTAGACCCAACCAGCAGGTAAGGTCGGTAGTGTGAAACCTGGGGTTGGAGGCATACCTGGGGTACCAAACCAAACGCCATATACGTCATTTCCGTTGTTTCCGGTTCCAGCCGCCTCATCTGTAGGAGTTCTTAGAAATAGGGTTCCGGCTGCGTTTGAAAAATCTCCAAGTGCAGGCATTACACCCGTAGAGAGCGTTGCCGTATTTCCATTGAAATCACCTGCTAGAAGCTTGGCATCCGCTGGTGCAGGATCTGGATCTGGTATAGGCTCAATGGTGAGGACAAACTTTGTCGCTGCTTCAAGGTCTTCTGCATTAGCAGAGAATGAACTTGTGGAAAGGTTACCGTTTCCATCAACTGTGAATGTACCCGTACTAATAGGTGCTCCGTCTACAATAATCCAACCTTCATATTGTGCTGTTGCACCAAGGTCTTCTAATCCATTAATCGTTACGTTGAAGTTTGCTAGAGAAGGGCTATCATCCTCTCCGCAGCTGAGTAGCAATGCAGGAAGGATTAAAAGTGCCAATAATTTTTTCATATCTAAGTTTTAATGTTTCTGTCAACAAAACTCAGTTTAGTCTATCACAGAAATATCACGCTCAATTCACGAAGAAGTACTCGTTAGAAACATCATGACGTCTGTCTGACAAAAGACATTTTCTAATCTGTTGAGGACATCCGTGCTGGTACGGATACCTAAACCCCAAATGCCCAGTATACCATAGGATTAATGGCCTCTGTACCTTTGGAAAAAGGCTATTATCATGAAAATTATCACAATTCTTGGACTGATCTTTTCGACTTTTTGCCTCTTTTCTCAGGAAAGTGAAGTAAAGTCAACCCTAACAGATTATTTCGGTTTGCTGGAGAAAAAAGAGATTTCAGAAGCATTGGATTATGTTCATCCTGACCTGATCAATATGCTGGGCAAGGCCACTTTTGAAGAGCAGTACAAACAACTGTTTAATTCACCGGGGATAGAGGTCGATATGGCAGACTTCTCCATTGACACCCTGAGTCAGGTGTATCAGCACGATGATGTCAAGTATGTGCTGGTAGACTATTCGTTCTTAATGACTTTTAAGGTTGATATCTCCAATGATGAGAGTGGCTTACTTCCCGGTATTCTGCTGAGTTCTTACCAGACACGTTTTGGCAAAGAGAACGTCTCATCAGAAGTGCCCGGTACCTATATAATTCAAATACAACGAGAGATGTTTGCTGTAGAAAACCCCTCTTTTGACGGATGGAAAATCATCGATTTTGAAGAAGGTATGAGAGTCCTAATTGTGGGAATAATTCCCGAACAAGTATTAAAACACTTTAACAGATAGCTATGAAAAGATTGTCAACCTGTTTTTTATTGGTGCTGTCCATTTTTGCGCATGCCCAAGTAATCGAAGTGCCCACTTTGAAAACAAAATCCATTAATGGTAAGGTGAAAACTATAGAATGGCATAGTTATCAAGCGATACAGGACAAGGGTCTCCTGTTGGTCAAGAAAGATATTGAGACTTATGATGATAAAGGTAGACTTAGTTCTGTACTAACGGAGAACCTTCAGAACAATCAACGATACAAAACCACTTATACGCTTAATAAAAAAGGAGTATTGACCCAAACTCAAATTATTAACCCTAGTAACAGTCTTGTATTACGAACGACCAATTATGAGTATAAAAAGAGTTTGCTCGTAAGTACCACCCAAACCCAGGGTACCAATACTATCGAGAAGAATTACACCTATAATAAGAAAGGTGAATTGGTGGCCGTAGAAGTAAAACAAAATGGCACACTCAGTCTGAACGAATACTATGAGTTAGATGATAAAGACAGACGGACCAAAATTAGCCGTAAACTGCCCACTGAAGCAGAGACTAAGGTAAGTTCAACATTTAAATATGAACAGAAAGATGAGAACCTTATTAGTACAGAAACCCGGAATACAGATCAGGGCCAATTTATAATTACCAAAACTATGATTGCCGAAAATAGGCGAGATATCAGTGAGGTAACCAAAAGAGTCAGTGATGGACAGCAGGCCACTAACCGTCAGTTTTTTGAAGATGATGAGAAAGGCAATTGGGTCAAGGGTGAGGTAATAGGAGATCAGTACAGTCGCAGTAGATTAGTATTGAGGAAGTTTACCTTTTTCGATGGTACAGAGTCTGGAAGAATAGAAATGAAGTTTCCGGATGACTATCATGCACAGTTTATCAGAAGATATAGCCAAAAGCAGGTGGCGGTCAATGGTCAGGTCTATAACTCAGGAACAGCATTTGCCCTTGATTATACAGATGACCGAATAGCCTATGTGGCCAATCTGAATACCTGGGTGTTATTGAAAGACTTTGACAAAAACAGCAATATGACGCGATGGGCTGAAGCGCGTGTAATTGATGGTGGTAGAGATGAAGTTTTTTGGGCAGCGAGTAGTTCAGGTATATCAGTCTTCAACGCTGGTAGAAAGTATACGAAAGGCACCGGTAAGAATAATTACAGTGCGTTTCCCTTTGGTAATAGTTTTACTGCTTACATAAGGGGTAATGTTAACCAATCATTTCTAGTAAAAAATGCAACCGAAAATGCCGGAAAAGTCATCAAAGCGGAGCTTACAACGGATCACTTTTACTGGGGGAAGGTGTCGGATAGTACATACGTCTTGACTAACAGAGGGCGCTCCGTTGGACTTCAAAAGCAAATTGAAGACACTGCAGGCAACAAGTTGGCGATGTTCAAACAAGGCAGTATCTATTATTGGTATTTCTTGCCTGATTTCAGAAGTAAGTTCAATAATGCTGAAGTAGGTGAGATACATCCAGCCGAATCTGTATATGATCCTGCCAAGTTTTTGACTGAAGACAAACTAAAAGTTGACCTTAAGAATATCAGTTATACAAAACTGGCTAATGCTCGCTATAGGTTACGCTCTTCAGATGGGATAAGTCTTACCAATATTGCCTCGCGTACTATTAAGACCCCGGATGACAAGCTGTTCGCTTACTTTCCTTTTACCCAACAGTACTTTGTTATGGAGAAATTCTATGACTTGGAGAATGGAAAAGAGTGGCCAAATCAAAAGGTGAGTGTGGTCTCAGATAGTACAGCATATGTCTACTATATGTACAATCAGAACAAGAGTATTAACTTTTATACCCCTGACGGCAGAATTGAGAAACGTGCATTTGCCAATCACAAACTCGATCCTAATAAAAGAATGTATGGTGCTGTGGTATATGACTCTACAAATAATGTGAGTTATGGGATGAACTATGACTTAGACAAAGATGGGGGATTTGGTCCGATGCGCAAGCTACCGGCTAACGCTAGGGGTGCCTACATTATCAAGCTGGAAGGTGGACGATGGGTTATTTTAGAAAAAGGGATTAAAACAAAAGACTATACGTTTAGTAAAATAAGCGAGAATGGCACCGTGGTACACTTTTTCAAAGATGATAAAGGCAAGACGCAAGCTTTGGAGTTCAGACAATTTTCGGATGCGCAAGTAGGAGCTATTTTATACGGAACTATCTCACATAAATCGGATTTAGAGGGCTATATAAAAGAGTTTGGTATCGACCCAGGGCTAAAAAAATCAGAGGTGGAAGAATTGCCCAAAGGCCAACCATTGACTTTTGACAGAGAGGGAAGTATGCTGTATGTCAGAGACTCCAGAGGCGATGATATCGGTCATAGATTTTCCTGGTTTGTAACAAAGGGAACCGGTGACGACCTGATTGCTTATGACTCAGTGGCGAAAAACACCTATCGTGTTTATGGATTTTATGCCAATGAAGATATTATTAAGGGCCAAGTGAAAAGAATTGTATCTGCCAATGAAATCAAAGCGCTCAAATGGAGTAAGAGTAATATAAATCTTTTAGATGATGGTATTTTTCAAAAAGATGTATCCCGATCTTTTATAACACAAAATCCCGAAGACAAAACCTGGGTGGAGGTGTTCTATGATCAATCCGAAGCAACATCCTACCAGCTCAGCTACCCTTCAGACAGTAATTTTTATGTGGTTGAGCCCAAGGTAATTTCACCAAGTCATAACCATGCCTATATTTTTCGCACTAACGAGAGGAATTTTGTTATGATAGAAAAAGGAACCTTAGTAAGGAACAAGGAGATTAGATCGAAGGTATTGGGAAATGATCTTGTGAGAATGATTCCGGACGAAGATGGTGTCAGGGGATATCTTTTTAAAGGTTACAAGTCTGCTGGTATGTTAGAACTCATTCCGGCTTCGGCTATGACGGATGACGAACTGAAGACCGCATGGAAAAAGGCGGGCGAAGAATTGAAGGAACAAAGAATGGAAAGCTCTGCACCAACAGACAAATGGATGAGTGCGATAAATCAATGTGGAACCAATGCATCTTGCACCGTTAAATTGATCAATGAATTGGGTGCTGCTGCCAAGAACCTAGGAAAGACCGATCAGGAGGTTATGACATTGTTAGTTCCTTACATGACGGTTATTGGTAAACAGAATAAGGAACACCTCTTCAATGTGATAATGAAGCTTGATGCCGAATATACTGGCATTATATTTCAACCAAACTTCCCTAAAGACCTCAAGGACTTTATAAAAAAACGATCTGGTCAGGTGGTGGATGAATACACTCAAAAAAATGGTAAGCCTCAAATCAAAACCACTACCTACAAGAAAAAAGGAAACATTGGTTCATGAATGCGCGCCTATGGATAGTGAAATTCATACTGATGTTCTGTACAATAAGTGTCCATGCACAACAGGAAAAAGGCGTCTTTCGTCCGCTTGAGGCTTATGATTTTGAGGACGGAGGATATGAGATGGTCTTTTTACCTGAATTAAGGTATAGGATAGACTCTGCTTATTACACGTCAGACCTGAGGGTCTTGAATCGACTGAAAGTGAGCTGGCAGTTCGAGGAAGAGGCCACAGTTTATCCCTTTGCTTGTAATGATGGCTTTAAAGTTGTGCTCCTGAGAGGTAAGGATATACTTAAGCGTTTTGAAATTCGTTTCCGATGCCAATCGTTTTCTGCTTCCGACAGAAGTTATCACTACACGGGCTATGGACCAGGTTTAATTCCTGGGCTGAATCGGGCTGCAGCCATTGATACTACTTTTCATAATCTAATGGAGGCGCGTACATTCCTCAATGTATTAAAATCTGACGCAAGCTTGCTCTTTTTCATACCAGTGGATTGGGAAGAGTTTGAGGGCATGTTTTACTTTAATGTACCCAACCCAAACTATTCCGGCAGAGCACCGACTGTAGCCTGGAACGATGTCTACGACAAAGTACGCGCTGAGATAGAAGGCTTGTATTCGACATTTTCCTTCAAACTCCAAATGGCATCATATGGTTATGGGAAGCATTACCCGCATGTACGATTCAGGCTCATTTGCAACAAGAATCTATTCGAAAAATTCAAGTACTATCCCAAGACCACAGCGCATTGGCAGCCCTTGGAACTCAAGTTAAAGTACTTTATGCGATAAGCGATCCGTGCTGGTACGGACGCATAAACACCTTTTTGTGGGGATGTTTTCGGAGGCTGATTCAGGTGAATTTTGAATATCAATTAAACCTGAAAATATGAAAACGAATTTAACTCTATTTTTTGCGCTTGCTATTTTTTGCTTGAGCTGCGACAATGATGATGCCCCATCGGCTGACGATTGCAATGGCGAGGTCTGCATGGCCACGGTTGGCGCCAACGAAACAGCTACGACAGTCCCTTCAGAAATCCACGGAACCTTCGAGATGGAGCTTACCCATGCTGAACCAAACTCTCCAGTAGCCTTGGGTACTAAAGCCACTTTTACCATTGCTGCTAATAAGCTAGTAGTATCTATTGACGGAAGAGACTGCTTTTCTGTGGAGAACCCGGTTATGCGCTTTGGAGCCACTTCTGGCAATTTCACCTTTAAGGCCGCCTGTATTGATGACATTGCCTTCAATATCTCTCAAAATAGTAACGGCTCACTAAACGAAGTCAACATGGAGTTGGCGAGCGGTCCCGGTTTCTACGGACAGTTCACCTTGATAAACTAGTATCATCACAACCCTAAACTACTTTACTAAAGAAGTCTTGGCCCCAAGCAAAGGAAAATGATTGACAACACTTTTTAGTAGTCAATTAGTAGTAGTCAATAATGAAGAGCCTCAAGATGTGAGGCTCTTTTTTACACGTGGTACTGACATTCTTTTGCAAAGTGGGGTTTTATGTGCTAGAGCATATAGATGGCTTTAATCCAGTGATTAGAAATCCCCATTGCCGCCTCTTCTTCCTCCAAAGCCTCCAGCACCACCGAATCGTTCTCTCAATTGACGGAGTCTATCATTTTCCACAGGTAGTTGTTGGCCCTGACCAAAGCTTCTAATATTATACACGAAGGATAGCATAAAGTACTGGGTCAATATTTGAGTTTGGTTGTCCTCAATATATGAGCCGGTAATCGATCTGGTAATACTCTGGTTCTGCTTCAATAAGTCGAATACAGAGAGTTTTATCTCAGCTTTTTGCTTCATAAGTTTCTTGCCCATTTCCATATTCCAAAGCACGAAGCTTTGATTAAAACCATCTGAGAGGCCTGAATTGGCAGTATGATTAATTGTTGAACGGAATACAAAACCATCACCGAAGATCCAGTTTAGTCTTAATCTGGTGGATTGTGTAAAATAGTCTGTGTCATTGGCTGATTGTAAAGTATTGCTCACAGAACTGAAACTTGAGTTGCTTGAAATGGTGAAATCTACTTTCTCACTAATATTACTGCTTAGCACCAGTCCGAGTCCAATCGTAGGCGCTTTTGCCTGATTCAATTCATCATTGATTAATTCAGGTGTTTGTGTGAAGGAAAGTGTTCCTGTAAAATTTAGATTGGATTTAATAAATCCCAATGGAAGACCATAGGCTACGAAACTCCTTATGTTCCAGTAACCGGTTAGGTTAACGGGTTTGCTGAATCTTGCGCCAGGCTGCAATACAATGCCATCCACAACTGAATTTCCCCTTGATGCAATGGTAGTACTATTCCCAATGTAATTGTCTGAAAAGGTGCCACTCAATAGCGTAAAGAATGTTCTGGAGGTTTCACTGTCTACTTTATTGTACCTAATAGTCGCAGTGTGTTGATAGCGTTGATCTAATTCAGGGTTACCTGATGTGATGTTTAAAGGGTCGGTATTATCTATTACACTTTGTAGTTGATTTACACTTGGCGCATTAGTAGAGGCTCTATAGTTGATGCTAAGGCTTTTACCTCTATCGAACCTAAAGCGATAATTAATTGAGGGCACAAAGTTGTTGAACTCTCTATCCACATTGTCTAGTACTGGAAAGGTCTGGTCATTGTCTAAAATTGCCCTTTGATAAGTTGCTCGTATCGTCAATGTTCCTTTGGTACCTCTTAAGTTGTAGCCTATTGTGCCCTGGTGGGTATAGTAGTCATTTTCGAAAGTGTTGCTCAAAGGAGTATTTAAATCTGTATAGGCGTCATTGCCTTCATTAAAATCAAAGGTTTGCAAGTCTGAGTCATTAAACTGGTAACCATATCGATAAGTAAATAGGATAGAGCTTCTATCGGCCAGAGGTTCAGTATAAGTTGCATTTACAGTCATATTAAAACCATCCTGATTCTGATCGTTGAATTGGTTGAAGTCAACATTTCTGGATGGTCCTGTGAAGAATTCAGATTCAGACAAGAGAAAACCATTGCCATTATTATTGTTCAAACCTGTATTCAGGTTTATTGAAAAGGTTCTTCCTCGCTTTTCAAATGAGTGGCGCCAGAGTAGATTGTTACTAAAACTAAAGGCTTCCAGGTCTGAAGTGTTTTCTGTACTAATGGTGTTTAAAACTTCAGTACCCAAGAAAGTCACTCCATCTACTAATGCTGACCCTGAGTTGTCCTGGTAGGTGAATCGAGGACGCATAATAATAGAGTTTCTGTCATTGATCTTATACTCTAACTGTCCACTAAAACGATGATTGGTATTTCTGCTACCTGAGAGACTGCTTTCATCGTAGGTTTGACCCTCATTCTCAGCCAGTGTAAACTGTCTGAAAACCGCCTCATTAGACGAATTGTCAGATTGATTGAAAAAGTAGCTCCCGCTAAATTTTATTTTCTTTTGGTCTTCGTAAGAATAGTTGACACCGAAGGCCTTTGTTTCATTAATGCCTCCTTGCTGACCTACCTGAAAGTTGCTCGCATTGCCACCGTTGGCAAAGCGGCCACCTCCGCCTCCACCGGCTAAGCCACCTGCAAGGCCTCCTCCGCCACCACCGCCACGGCCGCCTCTGCCACCGCCACGTCTGCCCCCACCGGCAGTAATGCCCAGTAAATCGCTAGTCGAAAAGTTCTGAATATTAATATTATTCATTTGGCCAAGGAATGTGGTTCTAGCCTTAGGGCGAAATAAGTTGATGCTTCCACCAACATTGTAAGTGTCATCTGTACCAGCACCTGCATTTATCCTCCCAAACTCTCCATTACGCATACTTACACGTGTGATGATATTCATAGTCTTGGACGTTTCGCCATCCAGAAATCCAGTAAATTGGGCCTGATCACTCGCTTGGTCGTAGACCTGAATTCTTTCAATCATTTCTGCTGGTAGGTTCTTAAGTGCGGCATTTGGATCATCACCAAAGAACTCTCTACCATCCACCAAAACTCTGCTGACATTTTCTCCCTGAGCTTGCACTTGACCATTTTGGATGACGATGCCCGGCATTTTTTCTATGAGGTTTTCTGCTGTAGCATCTGGGTTTACTTTAAAAGCAGCTGCATTGAATTCTGTCGTATCTCCGTTTTGTCTTACCCTTTCCGTTAACCCTTCTACAACAACGCCATCTAGATTTTTGGTATCTACACCGAGCACAATGTTGCCAAGATTGAGAGAAGCGTCTTTAATGGTAAAGTTTCTGCTGTACTTCTTAAAACCGACATAAGAAATACCAATTTGATATGCCCCATTTTCTACTCCTGTCATCCGAAAGCCCCCGGCATCGTTGGTAGAATATGCCTTAGCGGTTGAATCTGATAAGTCAATCAATAATACTGTTGCGAATTTGAGTGGTTTGTTCTGTGCACTGTCTAACACATTGCCTTTGATTACCCAGTATTGGGCAGAGGCTGAAAAGGAGATTAGCAATAAGATGACCGTAAAAAAGTGTCGCATGTCGTTGAGATTTGTGTTTTAGACATTGCAAGCCCTTAAAAGTTTAGCTAAAGTGATAAACAGTAATAAATTATTGAAAAACAATAAATAATTATTACATTTCGAAAATTAGAGAACAGACTCATGGTCGGCTCGACTTGGCTAAGATGAATTCTTAAGTACATAAATTATTAGAACTGATAGCAATGAGATGGAATAGAATGATTACCTCGGTTTGTATTTTTTTACTTCAACTGAGCAGACTCTTGATAGTTTTTCTAGGCGCACTGATGTTAATGGGCACACTCATGAATAAACTGGATGCCCCGCTTGGATTCCAGTTGGGCGAAGATTTCCGCTTTGAGGAGCAGGCAACATTTTATCCGAAAGTAACTTATCAGGGCGTTGAATATGCTAAGGTCAGCCTTAGGGCCAATAGGTATTATATTGATTTAGAAGAAATACCTGTTTCGAAGTACTGGACTATCATACCTTTGCTATTACTGGTTGTCGGCCTTTACTTTTTTCTCGATCTCTTGATCCGTCTGCTTAAATCAATTGAAGAGAGGGAGTTTTTTAGTTGGGAGAATGTGAAGAGACTTAGGATGATAGGTATTTTAGTTATTGGACTTTCAATTGGTAAGTGGCTATTTTCAGTGCTGAAGAAATACTTCTTAAGTACAACGTTGGATGTTGAGGGATTGTCAACCGTTAGATGGCACTTCAGTTTGAACGTTGGTTTTTTTGACTCATTATTATTCTTAGGGTTAATGATTCTATTGGTGGCCAATGCTTTTGAACATGGCTTAAGATTAAAAGAAGAACAAGAACTAACCATCTGATTATGGCAATCATAGTAAATCTTGATGTTATGCTTGCCAAGAGAAAGATGCAGAGCAAGGAGTTGGCTGAGGTTGTCGGTATCACACTGGCCAACCTGTCAATTCTCAAAACAGGCAAAGCCAAAGCTGTTAGATTTAGTACGCTAGAGGCAATTTGCGAAGCCTTGGATTGCCAACCAGGAGATATTCTAGAATTTAAAAATGATGAAGAATTATGACGATTAAAGAAAGACCTTGGGTTTTGGGTGCTCACATTGGAACCCTACTAGGTTATACCATTGTACTGGGTAGTTTTTTGGTACCCTTATTTATATGGCTATCAAAAAAGGATGAGTCGGACTTAATTGAAAAACATGCAAAGGCCTCGTTGAACTTTCAGATTTCAATGGCACTCTACACCATAATAGCGGGCTTCGGAATTTTCTTATTGATTGGGATTCCATTCCTGGTAATTATACCAATTGTCAATTTGGTTTGTGTAATCTTGGCTACTCTTGAGGCGGATAAAGGAAAGCTATTTAATTATCCTTTATGCATTAACTTTGTCAAGTAATCATTGAAGTATGGACATAAGGCCAAGGAGAAATAGAAAATCGGAAGCAATCCGAAATCTAGTAGAGGAAGTTCAAGTCACAAATAAGGACTTCATCTTTCCACTTTTTCTACTTGAAGATGCTAAGCGTAGTATAGAAGTAGATTCCATGCCTGGCATCTATCGCTTGGGTCTGGATAAAATGCTCCTTGAAATTGAATCCTGTTTGAAATTGGGTATGAGGGCTTTTGACATTTTTCCTGTCGTAGCTGAGTCCTATAAAGACAAGACGGCCACAAGAAGTTATGACGATAGTTTTTTCTATCAGAAAGCACTGACAAAGATCAAGCAGGAGTTTCCGGAGGCTGCTATTATGACCGATGTAGCCTTAGACCCATACAACTCTGATGGACATGATGGAATTGTGAAAGATGGTAAGATCCTGAATGACGAAACACTGGAGGTTTTAGGAAGGCAGGCACTTTCCCAAGCACGTTGTGGAATAGATATTATTGGCCCATCAGATATGATGGATGGACGAGTCGGATACATCAGAGAGGTATTAGATGACAATGGTTTTACCGATGTTTCGATTATGTCATATACTGCCAAATATGCGAGTGCCTTTTACGGTCCGTTTAGAGATGCTTTAGATTCTGCACCAAAAAGCGGGGATAAAAAAACTTATCAGATGAACCCAGCCAATCAGCGTGAGGCTCTCATTGAAGCAGATCTTGATGTGGACGAAGGGGCGGATTTTTTAATGGTAAAACCCGCTTTGGCTTATTTGGATGTGATAAAGCTTTTGAAAGACAACTATGCTCAACCAATAGCGGCCTATAATGTAAGTGGTGAGTATGCCATGCTCAAGGCAGCAGCTGACAAAGGCTGGTTAGACTATGAACGTGTGATGGCTGAAACTCTATTGAGCATAAAGCGTGCAGGCGCAGATATAATTCTTACCTATCATGCGAAAGAGTTTGCTCAGCTTTCAGCACGCTGAAATTGCTTTAGAACTCTTTGGGCGGTGTGTAAACCACTGAATACTGCTCCATCCATGTAACCAGGGTAAGCAATTGAGCTCTCCGTTCCTGAGAACATCAGTTTTCCGTGAAAGACTTCCGCTCGGAGTAATTCATGACCATTGTTTTGGTGAGGGACCGCTTGAATTTCATTCTGAACGGACGTGAAGGGGTCATTGGCCCAGAGGTGTTCGGAGTATTGCAGGTAATTACCCGCTGCCTCGCCAAAAAGCCTGATAAGGGTGTTTATTACTTTCTCTTTTCTTTCTTCATAATCCATGTAAACCAAACCAGGATTGAGAAAACCCTTCAACGCGAAGAATTTACTTTCAGAATTACTATGGTCATGAACCTCTTGAATAATACCAGTCTGAGAAAAACCCATTCCCGATAACCCTTTTTCTCGCCAAAATGGTGAAGCATAGCTAACACCATACTTAATGGATTCTCCCATCCAGGTATGTGTCTGCAACATAATCGAGGTTTTATTTTCAGGAAGTGGAGGTGTGAACAGAATGACTTTTGCCAGTAGTTGAGGGGGGATAGTTGTAATGACTGCTGAGGCCTTCAATGTGACTCCAGAACTTAAAATTACCTCAACTGACTTTCCGTTGTCTTTGATTTCTGATACTTGGGCATTGAAGTCAATTGCATTCCTATCGATACTGTCCAGCAGAGTCTCTATTAGCTTAGCACTTCCTCCTTTTATTCTGTAAGATGGCGCCTGGCCTGGTGGAAGATCGAAGTATTGAATGTCTTGAAAATGCGATACCTCGTATGAGATTTTCCCTTCGGTATATTGAGGAAAGATTTCGATATTGAGCTGCTTCAATAACTGAAGCAGGTGAGTGTGCTGAGCTCCCAGCCAGGTGGCACCCATCTCCAAAGGCCCATCAAGGCTGTTTATTCTTCCTCCAGGACGGTCTCTTGCTTCTAGAACCTTGTAATTGATTCCTGTATTACTTAACGAATGCGCTGTTGTTAATCCTGAGAGACCTGCACCAATGATTAGGACATCATACATGCTCTATTTAATAGATACACCCTTGAGAAAGTTCACGAGGGCATGAATAAAATGAGGCCTTGGTGTCTCCATAAATGCAGCGTGATCACCGCCTTGAATCACTGTCCATTGCTTGTGGGCAGTGCCGAGTCTCTCGAATAATTTAGTTTGTATGGCTGTAGGACCAATGGGGTCATGTTCACCCTGAAGGATGAGCGTGGGCACCTGAACTTTAGCTGGGTCAAGCACATTGAACTGATCCATATTTTTCATATCTACCCGAACAGGGTCATATTTTAATGCTAATGCCACATAGGCATCAATGGCCTTTTGACTTATTGAACCTGGAGTAATGAAGTCACTAGCAGCGGCTTTTGCTGTGTTGGTAGCCCTTGCAGGTGTTACATCTGGCGCATCTGGCCCGAACGTTTGATCGCTATCTTTCCAATAACCAAAGAGGATCAGTGAAGACATTAAATCTGGCTTTTGTTGGGCAGCAAGGTGTGAAATAGTCGAGCCCATGGACCAACCGAATAGGTGAGGTGTGCGGCTGTCCCTTCTACGATCTGCAATCCAAGTTAATGCATTGATCACATCCTTAGCACCCTTATTTGGCGTTTGCCATCCACTATCATCTCGCGGAGTTTCTCCATAGCCTCTCAGGTCTATGGCGTAGACAGCATAACCTTCTGCCACCAGCCCATCCATTAAGGACAGGTCTTCACCTTCTACTTGTAAGTCGAAGTCAGGTACGGCACTCCAAGTTCGTCCATGGACTAGTAATACAGATTCAGTTGCATTAGGGTGTGATTTTTCCCATAGTGCCATGGGATGCCCATCTGAGTCGAATGTATGCCTAAGGAGCTCAGTTTTAGTGCTTTTTTCCTCTTTATAATTAGTTGCGGTGTTACAGCTCAGCACAAATAAAAAAGCCGCAATTGTTAGAATTAGTTGTTTTCTCATCAATGGCGGCTTTAGAATATTTTCTAATAGGGTTTACGCGGTTTCAACACGACCAAGGGCTTTCAGCATCTTTGCATGGCTAGCTATAGCCGAAACAAATGTGGGCTCTAGGTTATAAGGAAGGCCGTATTCCTTTGCAGTCTCTCTGACGATTTTAGAGATTCTTTTATAGTGAACGTGGCAAATGTTTGGGAACAGGTGGTGCTCAATCTGGTAATTCAACCCCCCAACGTACCAAAAGAATAGCTTGCTCTTAGGCGAGAAGTTTGTGGTTGTAAAGAGCTGATGTACCGCCCAATTATTTTCCATATTCCCCAGGTTATCAGGTATTGGATATTCCGAATTTGGCATTACGTGTGCAGGCTGGAAGATCAACGCAATCCACAAACCTGTGATAATATGCATTGTCAAGAAGCCAATGACAACAATCCACCAAGGTGCTTGAATGAATATTAATGGGAGTACTAGTGCATAGGCGTAATAGGCAACTTTTGAAAAAATCGTTTCTATCAGCACACTTCTATAAGTTCTCTTTTGACCCTTTATCAATCCCATTTTTTTGTACCGGTTCAGTTGTACAAAGTCTTTTGTAGTGAGCCATAAGAAGGTCATGATGGCATAGAAGAACCAGCCATATATGTGTTGAAATTTGTGCAGCCTATAATGCTTAGCATGTGGAGATAGGCGCATAAGGATACCCGGATCAATGTCTTCATCAACACCTTCTATATTCGTGTAGGAGTGATGCAACACATTGTGCTGTATTTTCCAATTGAATGAACTTGCACCAATCAAGTTCATCACATAGCTCATGTACTTGTTTACTGTCTTGTTGTTAGAGTAAGAGCCATGGTTAGCATCATGCATCACTGATAAACCGATTCCCGACATGCCAAAACCCATAATTGCCCACATGGCAATGATTAGCCAAGGTTGGGTAATTACACCGGTAAGCATCAGTACATAAGGAGCAAAATACATTAAGAACATGGCGGCTGTCTTGCTAAACATAGTGAAGTTGCCATGAACCGATATCCCGTTCGAGTCGAAATAGCTCTTAACGCGTTTGCGTAAGTCGCTTATAAATTCGGCTTGATTGGTTCGAGAAAATTTAATGCTCTTGTAATTCATCTGTTCTTATAACCTTATGCTTCTTGATGAAGACTTTGTTCTTTGTTTTTGTTTGGATGTACCTAATATAATTCAGGAACACAAAAATCTCCAGAGGGATTATACGAATTGACAGTCCGCTGGTTAATAATGTTGCAAAATTAGTGATTAAATCCCTGAAATCTGATCTCTTTAGAAATCTTCCTCGCGTTCGAGCATTAAAACGGATGCTTGAGGCACTATAAACAGCTTTTCACCTTGATAAACTATTTCAACAGCTCCTTTCTGTAAGAAAATTGCCAAGTCCCCTTCTTCTGCTTGTAGAGGTACATATTTGACTTTTTCATCATTACCTTTCCATTGCTCGTCTTCATCGGTAGGCATTGGAATAGGGTAGCCCGGTCCGATTTTAATAACGTAACCAGTCTGAACCTTTTCTTTCTCTTGGACTCCAGGGGGTAGGTAAAGGCCGCTTTCAGTCTTTTCGGGTGATTTTTTTGGTCTTATGAGTAAGCGATCGCCAACGATGATAAGTTTTTTCAATCTGTTGTCAGGCGTCAATTCCATAGTAGTCTGTTCTGTTAAGCAAATATATAATGGTAACAGGTGTAAATAAAAAGGGTCAACGTAAAGTTGACCCCTCTCCCTGTTGATTGGTAAAAGGAGATTAATGCTTAATTATCAATTTCTTCGTTTCTACCATGCCAGCAGTATTTACCCTGATCATGTATAGCCCACTAACCAGATTAGTACCGTCAAATTCAAAAGAATAAGTTCTGTCGGCTTCCGTATCTCCCTCAAATAGTTTTCCTACCAAGTGTCCTTGGTTGTTGTAAACATTGACAGAAGCAGGGCCGGCAACAGATGATGTGACGTTAATAGTGGTTCTATCACGCGTTGGATTTGGATATGCATTTACTTCAATACTTATCGTAGTAGCAGGTACATCGGTAGGGGTGACTACAACACCTCGTGGTGCTCTTGCATTAGGCAGAATTACAGCACATGAACCTAATTTGGCACCATCTGCGATAAGCGTTGCAGCTTCTTCCTGGCTTACACAAACTGCCTGACCTTGATAGCATAGCGTAACATTACCGTTCCAACTAATGATGTCAAGGTCGCAGTCTCCATTGTTGCCGGAACCGTCACTGTCGCAATTTGAGAGATCCATATTGATATCTCCTTGTACCCAATGCCCATAATCATTCTTATAATAGAACCATCCTGAAATACCGTAGTTGGCATTTTTATTATTGGCCTTATTACCGATTTGGAAACCAAACTGATAATTGGATGGCATATGACTAACAATCTTCTGACGACCAGTGTTGCTGCCTTTACCAACCAGCCTGTTGACCTTGCTGACATCTAGTATATGGTAAGTCCAATCTTGATAGGCTGATCCGGCAATACCTTGTTCGTCTTTGTAGCTTCGACCTAAGGCACTCCATTCATTCCAAGTCTTTCCTTCATCCAAATAGAACTCAATATCCCATTTGTCATTTGGATCATTTTTGTTGTAAACAGTACCCGTGACTGTGGCCGTACCGTCTTCAAGGTGACTCAATGTACCGAAACCATTTTCAAACATATATCGAGCGCTACCCTGAGAACTATACTGGCTTAGCCAAAGTGCATGTCCATTGTTGCTATAGCTTGTCGCATCGCATGTCGATTCTACTTCTACATCATCAGGTGTGTCATTAATAGAGCAAGTGCTATCCTTTTTGTCTTTAAAACCAGTGATAGTAAACGGTCCATAAGTTCGTCCGACAATGTCAATATAGCAGGAGGTATAAATTTTGTATAAGTAGGCACCCACCTTGAGGTAGGTTTTATAGTCTAATAATCCTGAACTGCCATAACCATTAATAACCAAAGTTTGACCTTTCTGCACATACTTGTATTCTCCCAGAGTAACATTCCCCCAACGGTTATAGGCCTTGATCCATGTTCCTGATGTTCCGTTATAAACAACGGTAATTTCTTTCATACCACCTTCGCAATCGCAACCCTGATTGATGTTGCCTTGACCTCCATAGTAAGTGCTTCTGGAGGTACCAATATCATCTGTAAAGGCACTTAGTCCATTGTCATCATCATCAAACTTAGGCTGGTTGTCATCGTCATCATCGTCTTTCTTCTTGTCGTCATCGTCATCATCATCCTTGCCCTTATCATCATCTTCATCGTCTTTCTTCTTATCATCATCGTCATCATCATCCTTCTTGTTGTCATCATCATCGTCACTGTCATGATCATCGTCATCGTCTCCGTTGTCAATATCACCGTTTCCAATACCTGCCATGCACACGGCACCTTCTCCATCAGTGTAAGCGTCTACTTTGAATGGTCCATAGGACTTTCCAATAATGCTTTCGGAACATGAGGTATGAATTTGGTAGTATTTATGCCCTATTCTAAGATAGGTTTTCGAATCTAGTCTACCTTTCTTGTCGAAGCCATTGACCGTGATCTGATCGCCATTTTTGACATTGTAGAATGTCTTGATAACGCTTCGGCCATTCTTTTTATAAGCCTTAATTGTTGCACCTGATACACCGTTATAGGTGACGGTGAAATTCTGCATTTTACCCTCGCACTGACATGTGGTTATATCATCGTTATCTCCGTTGTCATCATCATCATCATCGCTGCTCACATCATCATCATCGTCATTGTCGCTTCCACCACCGCTGTCATTGCCTCCATTGTCATCTCCTCCTGGATTGTCATTTCCTCCGTCATTGTCTCCACCCGGATTTTCTGAGACAACACCTCCCTCACAACGAATATCAATCACATAGATGGTGAATGTACGTTCTTTGGTACAGCCATTGGCATCTGTAACTTTGACGGTATAGTTCGTAGTAATCTTAGGGGCTACAGTGGCAGTATTGTTGTCGATACATGAGATATCTCCATCTGATGACCACTCATAAGTGTATTCACCATTGCCGCCTGTGGCTGCCGCACCTAAAGTCACAGATTGTTCACCATAGCCCAAGTATATCGTATTGACGACTCCTGCTTCACCCCCAGGTAGTGCTGGTGAAACATTAGTTTCAATTGATAATGGATCTGGTTCGGTTAATTCAATCGTCTGAGAGGCTTGGACACCATTAGCATCAGTGATTGTTAGGGTATAGCTACCAGCTTCTAAGTTGTTTACCGAGGCAGCAGATGATCCATTACTCCAGCCATAAGTATATGGTGCACATCCGCCTTCTACTGTGGCATTGATAATACCATCACTACCACCATTGCAGGTAATGTTATAGCCTTCATCATCGTTGTATATCTGAGCATCTAGGGTGATAGCAATTGGCAAAGCAACTACTGTTATATCAAATGATGCGTCAACTGAATTACCACTATCATCAGTGGCCGTATAAGTCACGGTTGTTGTTCCCACAGGGAACACATCTCCAGGAGCATGTGTACTTGTTAGTGTAACCTGACAGTTATCAGTAGCATGAGGTGCTGTCCATGTGATGGCCTGTCCACAATCCGTATCTGTCTCATGATAAACGATGTTGGATGGAACTTCTGTGATCTGAGGGGCAATATTATCGATAACCATCACGGTTGCCATGGCAGTTGATGTATTGCCACTGATATCGGTGACTGTTAATGTCACTATGTTATCCCCTAGGTGGTTGCAATCGAAATCAGTTTTGTCCACTGAAACATTTGCAATGCCGCAGTTATCTGTGCTACCATTATTGATTTGACTTGCCGAAATGCTTGCCGAACCATGCTCGTCCAAATTGACAGTCAGGTTCTGAGTAATGGCCGTAGGAGTAGTATTATCAATAACGTTGATAATCGCAGTTGCTGATGTAGTATTCCCTGCGTTATCAGTACCAGTGAGTATTACCGTATTTGCACCGAGGTTGGAGCAATCAAAGGTGGTTTGATTAAGACTTAAGGTAAGGTTACAATTATCACTTGATCCCTTGTCTACCTGACTGGTAGTGATAACTGCCTCACCATTTTGATCTAAGGCTATCGTTATGTTTTGAGTAATCACCGTAGGTGCGATTTCGTCAATGACTGTGACGGTAGTTGTTTCTGTTACAGCATTACCCTGGCTATCAGTCGCTGTAATCGTGATAGTTTGTTGATCAAGGTCGCTACAGGTAAAGTCTTCTGTAGAAATGGTCACTTCTGCAGTGGCACAAGGTCCATCACCTACTGTGTAAGTGGTGCTGGTAATATCCAGGTTAAAGTCACCTTGTACAGTATTACCCTGATCATTTTGATAAGTAAACCATCCTGAGAATCCAAGACCAGTGTCTTTGTCATTGGCCGCTTCACCTACTTGGAATCCATAGTTGTAATTGGCAGGAGCATGCGCCAACGTTTTGATTTTTCCCGTATTACTGCCAAGTCCTGTTAATGTAGAAGGGTTAGAAGGATTGGTGTCCATGATATAGAAATCCCAATCCAAGTAGTTGTCTCCAACATTGTTAGCGTTCCCTTTCCAAGACCTGCCTAAGGCAGACCATTCATTCCAGGATTTTCTATCGATCAGGTTGAGTTGAACTATCCAACTGTCGTTCTCATTATTGATGTTCACAAGAGTACCTGTAATGGTAGCAGTACCATCAGCCTGTTGAGCCAATGAACCTTCATCCTGTAGGAAGTGGAATTTGCCTGCCTGGTTGTCTGGTGTGTATTTGCTTAACCATATGGCATGAGAAGAATTGCCTCCAAAATGCTTAACACCACGCTGAGTCGTTATACCGGCTACTACATCGCCAGGTGTAATAGAGCCATCACCATTTTCATCCAGGCTCACTATTGCAGGTAGTGTAGTGATTGAAGGAGCGGCATTGTCTACAATAGTTACTGTTGATGTCGCTGTAGAAACATTACCAGCATTATCGGTAACCGTAAGTGTAATTGTGTTTTCTCCAATATTAGTACAATCAAATTCAGTTTGGCTGATGGTAATACTTGCAATACCACAGTTGTCTGTACTTCCATTATTGATCTGATTAGCACTTATGCTGGCCTGTCCGTTCTCATCAATAGAGATCTCAAGGTTCTGTGCGATTGCAATAGGAGCGATATTATCAATTACGGTAACAGTTGCTGTTGCAGAAGCAGTGTTTCCACTAGCATCAACTCCCGTCAGTGTAACTGTGTTAGCACCTAAATCATCACAGTTGAAGTTTAGCTGATCAAGACTCAAAGTGAGGTTACAATTATCGGATGATCCATTGTCTACCTGAGGAATTGAGATTGAAGCTGTACCGTTTTCGTCTAGTATAATGGTGACATCCTGTGTAATAACGATTGGTGCAGTAGCATCTTGAACAGTTACGTTTACTGTTTTTGTAGTTACATTCCCAGCAATGTCAGTTACAGTGTAGGTAACAGCATGTAGTCCTAAATCATTACAATCAAATGAGGTTCTGCTGAGTACCTTGCTGGCTATACCACAGTTGTCTGTGCTTGAAACTTCAATGAGGTCTGTTGTCAATTGAGCTGTTCCATTAGCATCGATATTAAGGACAGCGTCTTGTACGGTTAATACTGGTGCTGCATTGTCTATAATAGTCACTGTGGCTGTTGCTGAAGCAGTGTTGCCACTTGCATCAACCCCTGTCAACGTCACAGTATTAGTTCCTAAGTCGCTACAATCAAAGTTGAACTTGTCCAGACTCAAGGTTAGGTTGCAATTGTCACTAGAGCCATTGTCTATTTGGGGGACAGTGATTGTAGCTTGTCCATTTTGATCAAGTACGATATTTATATCCTTAGCGATAACAGTAGGTGCAATGTTGTCTACCACCGTAATTGTGACTGTTTGAGTGGTTGAATTCCCAGCACCATCAGTGACTGTATATGTAACCGAGTTAGTACCAATATCGGTGCAATCAAATGAGGTTTGACTAAGTATTTTAGATACAATTCCACAATTATCAGTACTTGCTGAAACTTCAATTGCCTCAGTGGTTAGGCTAGCTGATCCGTTTCCGTCTAGACTCAATGTTACGTTTTGAGTGGTTACTGTAGGAGCCAGGTCATCTATTACTGTAACAGTTGCCGTAGCAAAGGCAGTATTTCCACTTTGATCAATCCCTGTTAGAGTCACCGTGTTGGTGCCTAAATCATCACAGTTGAAGCTGAGTTGGTCAAGACTTAGAGTAAGATTACAATTATCAAATGAACCATTGTCGACTTGAGGAATTGTTATTGAAGCTTCACCGTTCTGATCTAAGGCCACGGTAATATCTTGCGCTATTACTATCGGTGCCGAAGTATCTTTAACAAGAACCGTGGCTGTGGCTGTTGTACTGTTACCTGCATTATCGGTCACCGTAAGTGTAACCGTATTCTCTCCAATGTCACTACAGTCAAAACTGGTTTGACTTATGGTAATGTTAGAGATGCTACAGTTGTCAGTGCTTCCATTATCGATTTGACCGGCAGTGATATTTGCGGCACCATTTTCATCAAGAGATACTTCCAAGTCTTGAACTAAGACTGTAGGGTTGATATTGTCAATTACAGTTACAATAGCAGTAGCGGAGGTTGTATTTCCAGAATTATCAATCCCTGTTAGAGTCACCGTGTTGGTGCCTAAATCATTGCAGTTGAAGTTGAGTTGATCAAGGGTTAAGCTAAGGTTACAATTATCAGATGAGCCATTGTCAACTTGAGGAATTGTTATTGAAGCTTCACCATTCTGATCCAATGTTACCGTGATATCTCTTGTTACTACAGTAGGAGCGATGTTGTCGGTTACAGTTATGATGGCAGTAGCAGTGCTTGTATTGCCATTGGTATCTGTTACGGTAAGTGTTACAGTGTTATCTCCCAGGTCAGCACATCCGAAGCTTTCTTTGTCCAGGGTAATAGAAGCGATACCGCAGTTATCACTAGATCCGTTGTCTACCTGACCAGGCGTGATAGTAGCTACTCCATCCTGATCTAAGAATACTTCTAAGTTTTGCGCGATGGCAGTAGGAGCGGTGCTATCTATAATAGTAATGGTAGCCGTAGCTGTGGCAGTGTTTCCACTAGGGTCGGTACCTGTAAGTGTTACGGTATGCTGTCCAACATCGCTACAATCGAAGGCAAATCTGTCAAGGCTTAGGGAGATGTTACAGTTATCAGAAGAGCCATTGTCTACTTGTGCTGTAGTAATGGAGGCGAGTCCATCATTGTCTAAGGCTACAGTAAGGTTCTGAGCGATAACAGTAGGAGGTGTATCATCAGAGATGGTAACGTTGAAAGTATTTACGGTTTGGTTACCTGCATTGTCAGTAACAGTAAGTGTTACGGTATTCACACCAGTATCATCACAATCAAAGTTTGACTGGCTTAATACTTTAGATACGATACCACAGTTGTCAGCACTTTCTACTTCTACCTGATCTACAGTAATGGAAGCATTGCCATTGGCATCCA
>JGI12316J15309_10000300_pt1 | contig 33965 bp, 31 predicted proteins | sample MarCyaLeptolynsp_FD_15309 | JGI IMG/M metagenome (IMG submission 15309) | reverse complement strand
ATGGAAGGGCCGTCGCTCAACGGATAAAAGGTACGCCGGGGATAACAGGCTGATCTGGGCCAAGAGTTCATATCGACGCCCGGGTTTGGCACCTCGATGTCGGCTCATCGCATCCTGGGGGTGAAGAAGCTCCCAAGGGTTAGGCTGTTCGCCTATTAAAGCGGTACGTGAGCTGGGTTCAGAACGTCGCGAGACAGTTCGGTCCCTATCCGCAGTGGGCGTAGGAAACTTGAGGGTGGCTGCTTTTAGTACGAGAGGACCGAAGCGGACGAACCTCTTGTGATCCAGTTGTCACGCCAGTGGCATAGCTGGGTAGCGAAGTTCGGTAGAGATAAGCGCTGAAGGCATATAAGCGCGAAACTCGACCCAAGATTAGGTTTCCCTGAAGGGCACTCGAAGACGACGAGTTTGATAGGCTGGATGTGTAAGCGCAGTAATGTGTTCAGCTAACCAGTACTAATCGCCCGTTTGGCTTGACCATAAAATTTACCTAGGTCTTCAATTTGACGGAAAACACCACGACGTAAACTCAGGGCATGTGCTCGGAGTTGCATGTACGCGATTGGCTTCGCGGAACCCCTTCGATATCTCAGTTCTCTCGAGAGCTCTGACGACCTCACAGCTTTCGGGTGGTTCTAGCGAGGAGGCCACACCCGTTCCCATCCCGAACACGGCCGTTAAGCTCCTCAGCCCCGATGGTACTGCATGGGCGACTGTGTGGGAGAGTAGGACGCCGCCCGAATAAATTTCAGAAGCCCGGCCGGAAGGTCGGGCTTTTTCTATTGGTTGTCGCCCGGGGCGTCCCGTCAAGTGACCTGCCCCCCGGATCGGTCCACCAAAATGTTAGCCGAACGGGGCTGTAGATGGTTCAGCGTCAGCCGGTCATCGCCCTCGTATAAGGTCTCTGTGAGCGGCTGGGCGGGTTCCGTCCAGGGCGCGGTCGACCGCGGCGAAGCGAACCCTTGACGGGTTCCGTTCGGTCGCGTATCTCCTCTGTCGAGGGCGATGGACGGGGTCATGCCGCCTCCTTCAGCGCGTGGCTTTGCGCGAATTCGGTCGGCGTACGATACCCGAGCGAGCTGTGCGGCCGCTCGTCGTTGTAATCACGACGCCACGCCTCGAGCGTCCGTCGCGCGTCTTTCAAACTTAGAAACCAGTCCGTATTCAAGCACTCTTCACGAAGGCGGCCGTTGAAGCTTTCTATGAAAGCGTTCTGCGTCGGCTTGCCCGGGTCAATGAAGTCATGCTCGATCCGTTGCTCCAAAGTCCACGCCTCCAACACCCGCGATAAGAACTCCGGGCCGTTGTCCGAGCGGACCGTTTCCGGACGACCGCGGTCGTCGATCAGCCGCTCCAATACGCGTCGAACCCGCTCGCCCGAAAGCGACCAGTCGGCTTCGATCGCCAAGCATTCGCGCGTGTAATCATCGACCAGCGCAAACGCTCGAAACGAACGTCGGCCGGCCACCGCGTCGTGAATGCCTGACGGCAGATTTCCGCCGTCTTCATGCCCGTCTCCGATTGCTTCCGGGGTGCAGGTCAGGGGTTGACTTTCGACGCAGTCGCTTCGGGCTGAGCCCCTACGAGCGAAACAACGGGCTCTCGCTTCGCGAATCGCCTTGGGACCCGGCACTCGCGTACCGGGCTCTGACGGAGGAAGAGTGTTTGGGGGCGACGGGTGTCCGAATCTGGATTGCGAAGGGAGGTGCTTCACGTGCGACCGTGGTCACGGGCTCACGCCCGCGGCACTGTTGTTCGTTCGCCGGCGGTCGTGGGGAGTTTGGTGGCCGCTGTATCTTTCACAGCCCTTGACGGCTGCCGTAGTGGGGCCACAGTGGGCTAGTGGGGCGCGCGCCGGGAACGTCGTTTCCCTCGTGGTCTTCTTGCGCTAGTCGTTGCTGCCGAAGAAGTCGGTGAGGGCGCCTAGGCCTTGGGCTTCCCCGCCCCCGGATTTGGCGCCTAGGCCGCCGCCCAACTGTCTGCGCAGCTTGGCCAGCGTCATCGTCTGTACGATCGCACGGCCCGGGCCGGTCAGTGTGGCCAGGAACAGACCCTCTCCGCCAAAAATGCCTGTTGCGATGCCGCCGGCGAACTGGACGTCGTAGGTCACCGTCTCGTCAAACGCCACGATACAGCCGGTGTCGATCTGCATCACCTCGCCTGGTCCCAGTTCAAACTCGACGAAGTCGCCGCCGCCGTGGATGAAGGCGGTGCCCGGTCCGGTCAGCTTCTGCAGGATGAAGCCTTCGCCGCCGACGAAACCGGCCCCGATCTTCTTGGTGAATGCGATGTCGAGGGTCACGCTCGCCTCGGCCATGATGAAGCCATCGCGCTGGACCAAGACCGACTGTCCGGCCTTCAGATCGAATGCCTGGATGCGGCCCGGGAAATCGCCGGCGAAACCGACCTCGCCCGTGCCGCCGCTCGCGGTGAAGTGCGTCAGGAACAGCGACTCGCCCGTGAGCTTACGCTTGAGCGCTCCGAACAACTTGTCGCCGATACCCTTGCCCGTCATCTTGGTTTCCCAGTTGACGTTGGGCGATTTGTAGACCATCTTGCCGGCTTCAGCGATCAGTTCCTGACCGGGCTCGAGGTGGACGCGAACGCACTCGAGGTTGTCGCCTTCGACGTCGTACTTCAGAGGGACGGTCGAGACCGGGGCCGGAGTCGAAACGGCCGGCGCCGCCGCGTCGCCGAGCTTTGTGCCGCAGTTGCTGCAAAAGCCTGCTCCATCAGCTAGTTGGGTTCCACAGTTGGTACAGAAAGCCATCGCCCAGCCAGAATATCACGCTTTTCGAGCGCGGCTATTCCCACGCAATTTTCACCCGCCCTTAACCCGATCTTGACCGTCGCCTCTCTAGTCTCGAAGGCATAAGGAGCTCTTGAGAGAGCGGGAGACGCCGGGTGAAAAAGATCGCGCTGATCGAGGACGACCCGGATCTCTTCGATCTTCTCCAACACAATCTCCGCAAGCAGAGCTACGAGGTGACCGGTCAACAGACCGGAGAAGCCGCGCTCGAATTCCTGCGTCGCGAACGACCTGATTTGCTCTTGCTCGACGTGCTGCTTCCAGGCCAAGACGGCATCGAGATCTGCAAGCAAGTCAAGGCCGACCAAGAGATCCGTTCCATGCCCGTCATGTTTCTCAGCGCTCTCGACAGCGAGACCGATCGCGTACTCGGCCTGGAGATGGGCGCCGAAGACTACGTGGTCAAGCCGTTCTCGATGCGCGAACTGCTGGCGAGGATCAAGGCGCGTTTGCGCTCGCAGCCGGCGGCGGCGCCGCCCCCGGCGCCGGAGGTCGACCGTATCCAATGCGGCCCGCTGGAACTCGATCCCGCTCGACACTCGGTCCGTCTCCAGGGTCGGCCGGTCGAACTGACGGCCACCGAATTCCGCCTTTTGGAGCACTTTATGCGGCATCCTGGCCTGGTTTTCCAGAGAAGTCGCCTTTTGGACGCGGTGTGGACTAATCGCACCGACGTGATGGAGCGCACGGTCGACGCCTACGTCGTACGCCTGCGCAACAAGCTTGAGGACGAACCGACGAAGCCTCGCTGGATTGAATCCATGCGGGGCGTTGGATACAGATTTCGTCCCGAATCATGAATCAGTTTCCGTGGAACAGACGAGGGAAATCAGGTTTAACGGAATATTCATCGGCCGGAGACCGAACCGTCACGGGGAGCCGACTAGGGTGGGGGAGCTTGTGCGGATGCAGCCGCGTTCGCATCGCATTCTTCGCTCACTGCCGTCCGGCGAAATCCCCGTTCGAATCCTCGGATCGACTGGCCGCATGTAGAGCCTCAGGTGACACTCGATGAAACGAATCGCAACTCGACTGACGTTTTCTTTGTTCGCGCTGGCAGCGCTGGTGGTCCCGAGCTTCGGGCAAACCGGCGTGGCGGTCGTCAACGCCGCCGGCTTCCAGGCGAACTTCCCGGTGTCGCCGGGCTCGCTGGCCTCCGCCTTTCCGACCGGCGGGACTTTCACCGGCGCTACGCAGGCCGGCGCCGTCGAGACGCCGCTGCCTACGACTTTGGGCGGGGCGCAATTGCTGGTTGACGGCACTGCGGCCCCGCTCATTTTCGTCTTCGAAGGACAGATCAATTTCCAGGTCTCTTACGACCTCGAACCCGGCCGCCACGTGATCAGCGTGACCGTCAACGGCGCGGAGGTCGCCTCTGGTTCGCTCGACGTGATCGCCGCCGCTCCCGGCGTCTTTAGCCTTGACCCGGCGAGCGTGCTCAAGCCCGGCGCGGTATTGAACCAAGACAGCTCGATCAACGGCCCCGACAACCCGGCCGCGCGCGGCAGCGTCGTCATCGTCTTCGGCACCGGGCAGGGACCGTTGGACGGCTCGGTCGCCGACGGCGCCGCGGCGCCCGGCGACATGCTGATCAACGCGACGACGACGACGAAGGCTTTCGTCGCCGCACAGGAGCAGGCGGTCCTCTTCTCCGGCCTCGCGCCGAACTTTGTCGGCCTTTGGCAGGCCAACGTCGACCTCGACGACTCACTATCCGGGGCCGTTCCCGTCTTCCTCCAACTCGGCGACGCGGGGCTGACCTCGAACGCCGTCACCATCTGGGTTGCGCAGTAGCGCAGTCCAATCCATCCACCCTTCAGCAACAAAAACATAGAGACGAAAAGTCCGGTTTCCAGAGCAAGCGAAGAGTACGAGAGCAAGTCCATGTTTAAGCAAAGAATCAGACGAAGACTCGGGACAGTTGCGTTGATCGCGACGGCCTTGGCCTTCGCCGCGTCCCCCGTCCGGGCGCAAGAAGCTTCCAATGAAGGAACGCTGGTCGGGTTCGCCTACGATGCCGCGACCGGCAATCCGCTGCCCGCGGTCGAAGTCGAGATCGCAGGTCCGGCGACGTTCACCGCCAAGACGGATACCGACGGCGGATTCATGATCGACGTTCCCGTGGGGACCTACGTGGTCACCTACACGTCGCGCAATCACCTCCCGCAGAAAGTCGAAGCGGTCGAAGTGATCGCGGGCGAAGTGATCGACGGCTCGGCGGTGCTCTCTTCGGAAGAGGTCGCGGTGCAGGTTGACGTCAACGCATCGATCGTCGCCGAAGAGGCGACGGCGGAGACGATGCTGGTCGAGCGCAAGCTGGCGGAAGTCGTCTCGGACTCGATCTCGGGCGAAGAGATCTCGAGCGGTACGGCGTCCGACGCGGCCGGCGCCCTTGAGAAGGTGACCGGCGTGACGGTGGTCAACGATCAGTACGTCTACGTTCGCGGCTTGGGCGAGCGTTACTCGGCCACCACGTTGAACAACTCGATGTTGGCGACGACGGAGCCTGAGCGGCGGGTCGTCCCGCTCGATCTGTTCCCGGCGAATCTGATCGACAACATCAAGGTGCTGAAGACGTACTCGGCGGATCTGCCGGGCGAGTTTTCGGCCGGGCTGGTACAGATTGAGACGACCGAGTTCCCGACCAAGCCGACGATGAGCGTCAGCTACTCGGTCGGCTTCAACTCCCAGACGCAGGGCAACGGGCGGTTCCTCGACTACCCCGGCGGCGGGCGCGACTTTTGGGGTTTTGGCGACGGGACGCGCGATCTGCCGAACTCGATTCCCGAGGACACGCGCGTCGATCGCTTCAACTTCAGCCGCGACGAGCTGCAAGGTTTCGGGCGCTCGTTCTCGAACAACTGGGAGCGCGAGTTGCGCGACATCAATCGTCCGTCGCAGTCGTTCAACGTCGTCGCCGGTAATACCTACGGGAAGCTCGGCATCGTCGGCGCGTTCACGTTCTCGAACAAGCTGCAGTCGCTGCTTGATCAGGACCGCATCTTCTATCAGCCGAATCCGGCTGTTGCGGCCGGCGATCCGAACGGCGGGCCGCCGCTGGCGGAGAACATCTTCCGCTACGACGAGTCGACGATGTCGGCGCGCATGGGCGCGATCGCAAACCTCTCGTACCGCTTCAACGCCAGCCACAAACTTTCCTGGCGCAACTTCCTCTCGCGCGATACGGACAACGAGACGCGGTTCTACTCGGGCTTCCATCAGGACTTCGGCGACGAGATCCAGAATCAGCGCTTGCGCTTTATCGAGCGCCAGATTCTCTCCACTCAGATCGAAGGCGAACATCTCTTCAGCGGTCTGGGCAACGCCATCTTCAATTGGCAGTACGCCTACTCGAAGGCCGACCGCGACGAGCCGGATCTGCGCGAGAGCCTCTACCTGTTTAACGATCGGCGCGAACAGTTCGAATTCTTCGACGATTCGCAGAGCGCGTTCCGGATGTTCAACAACCTGGACGAGACGATCCACAATCCGCAGGTTTCGATGCTGGTTCCGTTCTTCAAGAAGGGCGTGACGGGGTCGTTCAAGTTCGGCGCGAACGCCGCCTACCGGCAGCGCGACTTCAACTCGCGTCGTTTCCGGTTCGCGCTGCGCGGATCGTCGCGCAACTTCGACATCACGGAAGGGCCGAACGAACTCTTCCGCGAAGAGAACATCCGACCGAACGGTTTCGAGATCACTGAGACGACGCGCATCACCGACTCCTACTTGGGCGATCGCGACGTGTACGGCTACTTCGGCCAGGTGGACCTGAACTTCAGTCAGAAGCTGCGCGTGATCGCCGGGCTACGCGTCGAGCAAGTCGACCAGGACGTGACGACGTTCGATCAGTTCAACCCGGATCGCGGCCGTCAGCCGGCGCCGTTTGCCGAGACGAGCCTCTTGCCCTCGGTCAACGTGACCTACTTCCTGACGCCGAAGCAGAACTTGCGGTTCGGCTTCTCGCAGACGGTGTCTCGACCGGACTTTCGCGAGCTGGCGCTGTTCGACTTCCTCGACATCGTCGGCGGCCGGCAGACGGTCGGCAACCCGGCGTTGGTGCAGACCGACATCCGCAACTTCGACGTGCGCTGGGAATACTTCCCCGGCAGCAATCAGTTGATGGCGGCGAGCTTCTTCTACAAGCAGTTCGACAACCCGATTGAGCAAGTCATCCGAGCGACGGTCGGTCTGCTGACGAGCTTTGACAACGCCGACGGCGCCGACAACTACGGCTTTGAGTTGGAGTTCCGCCGCGGGCTGGACTTCATCTCTCCGAAGGCGCGCCAGTTCGCCCTCTCGACCAACTTCACCTTCGTCGATTCGAACATCGACCTGCGCAACGTCGACTCGACGGTGATCACGACACTCGAGCGTCCGATGCAGGGCCAATCGCGCTACGTGACGAACGCGATCTTGGAGTGGGCGCGACCGGAGTGGCGCTCGACGACGCGCTTCTACGCGAATTACTTTTCTCGACGGATCACCGACGTCGGGTCGTTCGGCTTGCCGGACGTGTACCAGGAATCGGTGACCACGCTGGACCTCGTCTATGAACTCAACCTGCTCAAGGAGCAGGGCAAGTGGAAGATGCGGGTCTCAGCCGAGAACCTCAACGATCCGAAGTGGGACTGGACGCAAGGCGGGCTGATCTTTCAGCGCTACATGCGCGGCCGGACCTTCTCGGTCGGGACGAGCTACCAAATTTTCTGAGGAGCCTCGATTGCTGGAACGACTCAACCGACGGCGCCTCGAAACGAATGACTGGATGAGGAGAACTTCATGCGAAGCCATTGGATCGAGAAACTACTAGCACTGGCGCTGTGCCAGATCGGCGCCGCCGGCGTCTTCGCGGCCGATCTCGGCCCCTCCAAGGAACTCGGCGACGTTCTAATCCAGAACACGCCGGCGACCCACTTTATCTGGACCGACAAGCTCTGGTACCAGAGCGGCGAGACGCAGACGCTGCGCTGGACCTTCGACGGCCAGGGCGACCCGTATCCGTATACGCTCTTCGTCTATCGCGAAAACATCCGCACCGGCGCCCGCATGTACGTTTCGAACGGTTCGCTCAGCGCCGACGTGCGCGACGTGGCGGGCAACGCCGCCGGGGCCTTCTTGCCGCAAGTTTGGCCCACGGCTCGGGCCGCGCAGGTCATCCAGACGCAAGTCCCCGGCGAAGTGGGCAACTACCACTACGTCGCCGAGCTGCGTGACGTGACCGGCTCGCGCACGGTGAAAAAGGCGTGGGCGAAGTTCAACGTCGTCGCGAGCCAGGTGACCTTGGGCGGCGACGGCACGGATACCGAGATCTCCTCCGACACGACGTGGACGGCCGATACGCTTTACCGGATCAACCATCAGGTCTTCGTCAACGACGGCGCGACGCTGACGATCGAGCCGGGCACGCTGGTCGTCGCCTCGGGACAGAACGCGGTGCTGGTCATCGAACGCGGCGGCAAGCTGATGGCCGCGGGTACGAAGTCGCTGCCGATCGTAATGACGTGCGACGACAACGTCGGCGACCGCGTCTCCGGTTGCTGGGCGGGCTTGATCGTCCTGGGCAACGCGCCGCAGAACGCCCTCGGCGAGCAACTGGCTGAAGGCGTGATTCCGGCCACGCGGCCCAACTACGGCGGCGACGCACCCGAGGATTCGAGCGGTGTCTTCCGCTACCTGCGCGTCGAGTTTGCGGGCGTCGATTTCTCGAATGAGATTCAGCCGAATGCGTTCGGCTTTCACGGCGTCGGCTCGGGCACTTCGATCTGCTACATCCAAGCGCACGAGGGCGAGGACGACGGTATTGAGTTCTTCGGCGGAACTGTTCACGTGAACCACTTCGTCTCGGAAGGGTCGAAAGACGATTCGGTCGATTCGACTTTCGGCTGGAACGGCGTTGCGCAGTTCGGCTACGTGGTCCAAGACAGCGTCGACGGCGATGCGGGCTATGAGGGCGACGGCAACGAGAACGGCTTCCTGAACGAGCCGCGCACGGACCCGCAGTTCTGGAACGTGACCTGGATCGGCGATCCGATTACCGGCAACCGCGGACTGCGCGTGCGTCGCGGTCACCTGGGCGCGTTCGTCAACAACATCGTTCATGGCTTCGGCAACGTCGGCTACCAACCCTCCGACGACAGCTCCGGCGCGGACGTGCGCAGCACGATCTTCTGGCTGAACGACGGCGGGGCGACCACGCTTGCCGACCAGATCGACCCGGACGGCTTGGCGACGGTGACCGCGGACCCGAACAACGAGTCGGTTGCGCCGCGGCTGCGCAACGTACGCTACGAAGGCAACCCGGATCCGCGTCCGCTCGACGCCTCGCCGGCGCTGGCGATCGGTAAAGCGGTGACTCCTCCGTCGGTTCCCGGCGGCGGATACTGCGGCCAGATTGCCGACCCGAGCGGATCGTTCCGCGGCGGCTTCAGTCAAGACGAGAACTGGCTCGAAGAGTGGACGTTCTTCGGACCGGAAGACAACTATGACGACGACGAGACGAACGACACGATTCCGGAGTAGTCGGTTCCGGAATAGTCGCGGTCTTCATAACCAACAACTCATCCGTAAGGGGAAGGGGCTCTTGCAGCGATGCGGGGGCCCTTTCTTTTATTGGCCAAATTCGCGTGATTTCGCTATCATTCCCGCGTTCGCCCGACGACGAAGGAGCAAAAGTCATGAATAATCTGAAGTCCTCGGCGCCCGTCATCCTTGCTGTTCTCTTTCTCCCCGGCCTGCTGTCGGGAACCGTGATCCGAGAAGTACTCGTGCCGCCCAGCACTCCGGGAAACGCGTTTAGCGGAACGTTCTTCATCACGCCTTCGGTCGATACGTGGGCTTTTGGGGTGGGTAATCCCGCGATTAACGACACGACGATCTCCGGCGTCTCGTCGGTGAACGGTCTCGACGCGAGCGACCACTGGATCTCGGCTCTGATCTCGCGCAATGACTGGGATTCGGGCTTCAACTTCGACTCGATCCGCCCGATTGGGGCGACGGCGCCGTCGTCGTTCTCGATCATCACTTCGGCGGCGAACTGGGAGTGGGGATCGTCGGACTATGTGGCGTTCTATTGGTTGTCGGAGCAAGATACGGTTCCGGCGAACGGGACGGCGGTGTTGTTGCCCGGGACGGAGTACGATGCGTTCCGGTTCTTTACCTCGGGGCCGGCGTCGCCGTTTGCGGCGTATTCGGCGCCGAACGGGGGCGCGGTGATTCGTGGGGAGACGATCGTCGAAGGGGACCCGAATGAGATTCCGGAGCCTGCGACGGTGTTCTTGGTTGGGTTGGGGTTGCTGGGGATGGCTTGGAGGCGGCGGAACAAACAATGAAGGCATCTCTCGCGATGCTTCCCTTCCTCTTGCTTAGTTCGACCGCGTTTGCGGCCGATATCTTCCCGCTCGAGCCTGAGCTACTGGCCGAATGCGTTGATCAGCTTGGTTCCAAGGGGATTCGACTCGAGTACGTCTACGACGTCAATCCGTACTATCTGCGTGGCGATTTTGACGGCGATGGAAAGATGGACTACGTATCCCAAGTGGTTCGGCGGGGCTCCGCGGCGTCCGAGGCCGAGAGAGAGCTGGGGCTGGTCTTCTGTTTGGCATCCGGCAGGTCCGCGACGGTCGGCCCCTCGTTGGGGCTCATGCCCCCGGATGCGGATCCCGCCCTCTTTACTAGCCTGTGGTGGGAAGCCGTGGAACAAGACTCCGAAGAGGTGAAGGAACTCAAGGCTGGGGGCGACGTTGTTGTGATGGTCTGGGAAACGGCTTCTGGCGCGATCTACTGGAACGGCGACTCCTACCAGTGGCACTGGATCGTGCGCCCCTGATCTACTCGACCGGCTCGCTGCTGGGCGGGGTATGGTTGGCGGCGTCTCGTCCCAGGGACTTCGCCATCTGTTTGACGGCTTGGAGGACGGTCGCTTCCGCTCCGGGAGCGAACAGGCCCGGGCGGACGCCGACGACGCCTCGGGTTTCGTAGCCGCCTTCTTGCAACAAACGCGCCGACGGCAGGTAGCCGAAGACGTCGTTGCTGTATCCGGCCAGCCAGAGGTCCATCGGGCCGAGCGCTTCGGCGGCGGCTAGGGCGTAGTCGACGACTGTTTCGCCGCTGAAGGCGACCAGCGTCAGGCCTTGGCCGAAGCGCCATACGGCGAGCGGCGCCGCGTACGTTTGAGGCAGCGGGCGGCCGGAGTCGAGCCAGGTTAGCGCGCGCTCGCCGTAGTAGACGTGATAGCGGGTGCGGGCCTCTTGCTCGACTTGCTTTCGCGTCGGTTGTTGGAGCGGGAGATCGACCATGCGGAAGCGGGTTTCGAGCGGCCCCTCGACCGGTCTCAAGTCGCGGGCGGCGACGGCCCGGACCTCCGTCGCCAACTCGTCGCCGTACTTGCGCGCGAGCGTCAACGAACCGCGCGGATGCGGAACCGAGTCGCCGGCGCAACCGAGCATGAACATCGCTTGCACGCCGGGCTCGGCGGCTTCGATCGCGTCTTGGGCGAAGCCGGCGTAGTCGCCGCTGATGCGGAAATTGTCGCCGCGCAAGGAGGCCGGATGGGTGGCGGTTCCGAAGACGAGGGCGCGCAGTTTTCCTTCCGGCGTATCGACGCGCAGGACCGGAACGGTGCGGTCGACCGGGCCGCGCGGGTTGACGCCGATGACGATGCCGTGCGGCGTCGATTCGCGGCGGTTGTAGGGGAAGTCGACGGCGCCTTCGCCCCACGATAGGATGCTCGGCTCGCGGCGGTCGAGAGCCTGTTCGACGGCGGCGACGACGGCGTCCAGCATTTTCGGGACGTAGCGTTCGGTCCCTTCGCGGTAGGCGGGGATCTCGGTGAATTCGTCGATGCGGGTCGTGTCGACGAGCGGCCCGGCGTGGCTGTGCGAGGCGTTCAGCAAAAGGTCTTCGCGTGCGAGTCCGCGCGACTTCTTGAGGCGGCCGGAGATCTCGTCGACGTGTTCGCGGGTGAAGCCGAGCATGTCGGCGGTGACGAGCACGGCGACTTTCTCGCGCTGGTCTTCAAGCGCAATGGCTTTGACCCAGATGTCGGAATCGACGCCGGTGAAGGGGGTGTGGCGGGAGGCGTATCCGCCCATCAAGACCGGTTCGGACGGGGTGATCTTGGCGCGGCCGAGGCCGACCTTCCACTCGGCGGATGAGGCCGCGCAGGTCGTCAAGAGGAGGAAGAGTACGAGGCGAATCGGCATCGGCGCTCGCTAGTTTCGCACGTCTGATCTGCTAGGTTGTCTGCGATGTTCCCTTCCCGTGTTTCGGTTGTTGCGGCATTCGTTTGGCTCGCCGTCTTGAGTCCGGCGGCCGGGCAGGAATTGGAGGCGACGGGCTGGTTTCGGCTGGACCAGGTCGACGGGCGCGACGTCTTCGTGACGCCGGAGGGGCGGCCGTACCTGGCGTTGGGCGTGAACCACATCGGGGCGCTCGAGCGGATTGAGAACAACGCTTTCCAGACGGAGTACGGCGGGAACTGGGATCGCTTTCGGCCTTCGCTGCTCAAGCAGCTGCGGGGTTGGAACATGACCAGCTTGGGCTATGGCGGGCCGCCGACGTTGCACGCGCATCTGCCGTACTTCGCCTCCATTGCGCCGGTACACAACGAGAAGCATCGCTCGCATCCCGTGCCTGGGCGTCGCGACTCGTATGAGTTCCCCGACGTGTTCGATCCCGAGTGGGCGCGGGCGGTCGACCAGCGGATCGCGGAGGAGACGGCTCGGCATCGCGACAACCGTCTTCTGATCGGCTACTTTTGGACCGATACGCCGACCTGGGATCTGGTCAAGACGCGTGCGCTGCGCGGTACGGAATGGGTCTCGGAGATCCGAGCGCTTCCTGACGGAGCGCCTGGGAAGCGACGTTATGCGGCGTTTCTGGCGGAGCGCTACGCCGGGAAGCTGGCGGAGTTGAACGGGATCTACGGGCTGGCGCTCGACGATCTGGACGAACTGGCGGGCGCCGATCTGACGCGCATCGCCGTCGGGCGGCATCGGGTGCGCGAGGACGACGAAGCGTTTCTTGCGGTGATCGCCGAGCAGTACTTTTCGGTCGTGGGGCGATCGCAGCGGAAGCATGACCCGAACCACCTCGTCCTCGGCGAGAGGTATCTGGCGGGGGATCATCCGGAGGCGGTTTTGCGCGCGGCGGCGCCTTATATCGACGCCGTTTCCGTGCAGCCGGGCGACCGATATACGCGGCTCTATCCGCCGAGCACCGAGTATCCCGACGTGGAGATCGAGGCTCTGCATGCGGCGACCGGAAAGCCGGTGATGATCTGCGATCACGCGGTCAGCTACCCGACGCCGGCCGAGCCGCGGACGATTTTCGAGCAGGCGGAGAGTGAGCGCGCCGCCGCCGCCGTGACGGAGGCGTTTGTGCGGGCGGCGATGCGTCGGACGTATGTGGTGGGGTATCTTCGGTGCCAGTACGTCGATCGTCCGGCGAGCTATGGCCGCGGATTGCGCCAAGGTCTGTTGCGCGAGGACGGCGAGCCGAGAAGGCTGCTGACCGAGGTCTATACGCGGCTGTTCGGCGAATGGACGAGCCGCTTGAAGAGGGGTGATTGATCGTATGAAACCGTGGATGCTGACCGTGTTGGTCGCGACGCTTGCCTGCACTCCGGCCGTTGAGGAGGCCGTGACGCCGGAGCCTGACGAGCCGGCCGGGACGACCGTCTCGATCGTCGGCGAGGACTTCCACATCAACGGCGAGCCGACCTACGTCGGGCGTACATGGAACGGGCACCGCATCGAAGGGCTGCTGCTCAACAGCCGCATGGTGCAAGGCGTCTTCGACGACCGCAACCCGGAAACCGTCGATCGTTGGGCCTACCCCGATACGGGCGAGTGGGACGCCGAGCGCAACGTCTCCGAGTTCATCGCCGCGATGCCCGACTGGCGCCGACATGGACTGCTCGCCGTGACGGTGAATCTGCAAGGCGGGTCGCCCGAAGGCTACTCCAAGACGCAGCCTTGGCTGACCGGCGCCTTCGAATCCGACGGGACGCTGCGCACCGACTACGCCGACCGAGCCGGGCGCATCTTGGACAAGGCCGACGAACTCGGGATGGTCGTCATCTTGGGCTACTTCTACTTTGGGCAGGACCAACGGTTGGCGGATGAGGCGGCGGTGATCCGCGCGACCGACCAGGCGACCGAGTGGCTGCTCGACGGCGGTTGGGGCAACGTCCTCGTCGAGGTGAACAATGAGACGAACCCGCGCGGCTACGACCACGAGATTTTGCGGCCTGAACGGATCCATGAGCTGATCGAGCGGGTGCGTGCGACCGATAAAGACGGTCGGCGGTTGCTCGCTGGTACGAGCTACGGCGGAGGCAAGATCCCGCTGCCGAACGTGGTCGCGGCGTCGGACTTTCTGCTGATCCACGGCAACGGCGTGCATGAGCCGGAAGGGATCACAGAGATGATCGCCGAGACGCGCGCGGTCGAAGGGTATCGGCCGATGCCGATCCTGTTCAACGAAGACGACCACGAAGCCTTCGATCAACCGGCGAACAATTTCGCGGCGGCGTTGGCTGAGCACGTGTCTTGGGGCTGGTTTGACTATCGGCGCAAAGGCGAGTCGATGGAGAACGGGTATCAGTCGCCGCCGGTCGATTGGGGGATCAACTCGCCGCGCAAGAAGGCGTTCTTCAGCTATCTGGCCGAGGTGACGGGTTCGGGAGAGTGAGGGGTGTCAAGGGAGCGACGTTTCGGAAGCGGGGTCTCGGGCGTCCCGGCAAGCCGTGACGATGGAGACCGCGCAAGAGGAGAGCAGAGCTGTATCGCGTTGAATTCCCATGGCTTGCGCCATGGGCTAACGAAATGGCGCCCTCCGGGCTGAGCAACGGGCTCTCGCTTCGCGAATCGCCCTATACCCGCTCCATGACTGTCGCGGCTCTGCTGGATCTCGCCGCCGTGCATTTTTTCACAGCCCGTCAGGGGGTGTGAAAAAATTCGAACCGGGCGGTCGTGGATGGATCGTCGGGTCTTCGTAGCTATTGCCCTTGCCGGACTGGCGAAGGGCGCCGTGCGCGAGACGGGCGTCAAAACGAATGACGGAGACGGATGTAGGTAACGGAATCTAAGAATTCTACTTGCGAGGCGATGTCGCAGCGGGCGAGGCTTTACGTGCGACCGTGGTCACGGGCTCACGCCCGCGGCACTGTTGTTCGTTGGCCGGCGGTCGTGGGGAGTTGGATGGTCGTTGTATTTTTCACAGCCCCTCGCTGTCGCGGCTCTGTTGGAGGACGGGAGAGGTTGGGTGTGGCTTTCGACGAGCTGTGAGGGTGTTGTTCCTCACAGACGGGCGCGCGAGCTTCGTCGGGATTGCTGGAGAGGGGGCGCAATCAGGATCGGAGGGACCGATCCTATGCACTCTCACAGTTTTCTACTAGCCGCCGTCGGCTCGCTTGTCCTGGCATCCGCAGCGGCGCCTGTCGCCGCGCAGACGGACGGCGAATTCGTCCGTTACGTCAGCGCGGTGGACGAGTTCGAGGAGGGCTCGGCGGGTTGGCTGCCGGGCTTCAGCGACTACCAGTTGGGCCACGCCGGCCCGGACCGGATCGCCGAGATTCGGCCGCTGCCCGCCGAAGTCGATCCGAACAAGCGCGGCTACTTTCTCGCCGCGGACAACCCGTCGACGGATACGTTCATGTACCTGAAGAAGGGGTTTGACGCGAGCGACGGCGTGGACGCGGACGGGCTCTATCGCGTCGATTTCTTGGTGAGTCTCGTTTCGAACGTTTCGGGCGAGTGTTTTGGGCTGGGCGGCTCGCCGGCGGACGTCTATCTCAAGGTCGGCGTGAGTTCGGAAGAGCCGGTGGGTACGCTCGAAGGGCGTGCGGTGGGCTTCAGCCTCGACAAGGGACGCGCGCGGGACGACGGCATGGATGCGCGCACGGTCGATACGATCGCCAATGGGTTGCCTTGCGAGGGCGAACCGCGTTGGACGCCGGTCGAGCAGTACCAGGGGTTTCCGCGGCACATCCGGCCGAGCGAAGACGGGAAGGTCTGGGTCTTCGTCGGATTCGATTCGGCGTTCAGCGGACGGACGGAGGTCTACTTTGATCGGATCATCGTGCTGCTGACGCGGATCGAGTAGCTCAGACGAGTTCGGCGAGTCGGCCGTCGGTTGCGCGGAGGAGGTCGTGCGGGTCGAGGAGGACCTGCATGCCTTGGACTCCGGCGGAGACGGCCGTCTCTTCCCAAAGCTCGATCGATTCGTCGAGGTAGGTCGGGAAGGCGCGCTTCATTCCGAGCGGGGAACAGCCGCCGCGGATGTAACCGGTGGTTGCGAGCAACTCCTTGACCGGGAGCAGCTCGACCTTCTTGTGACCGGAGGCGCGGGCGGCGAGGCGCAGGTCGAGTTCGCAGTTTCCGGGGACGAGGAAGACGACGGTCTCGGCGCCGTCGCCTCGTGCCACCAGCGTTTTGAAGACCTGCTCAGGCGGCATGGCGATCTTGCGCGCTACGGTGGTCGCCTCCAAGTCGCCGTCCGAGACGTCGTATTCGGCGGTGCGGTACGGGATCTTCTCGCGATCCAAGAGGCGCAGCGCGTTGGTCTTCTTCATCGGCGAGTGCGCCCGGTGCTAGCTGCGACCGATCGCAGGTTCTCGTACTCAGCCCGGGCGTCCTCGTCGATCGCGACGTCGACGGCTCGCTCGAACCGATGTCTGTTGTCGCCGACTTGCTTCACTCCGGATACCCAATACTCGTCGCCGGTTGCGACGTCGATGTGGTTGCCTCGAACGGCATTGGCTCGCGCCAACTCACGCCCCCGGTAGAAGACGGACCGGCCGGACTTGGAGAACCGCACGTAGCCGATTCGGGCCGACGCGCCGTCGATGTCGCTGTCCTTGTTTTCGACGTACATCAAGCGGCTCGTCTGACCGCGATTGAGCTGATTCGGCTTCACGCCTGATTCGTTGACGGAGGGGCTACTCCCTCGGCGCCCGGTTGGAGCCAGGGGAAGCTCGGCGTGAACTCCCAGCCGAACTGGAAGTGCAAGACGGCGACGCCCATGGCCGCGACGGCTAGAATGCCGAGCATTAGCAGGATGAATCCTTTCCACGGGAAGGCCTTGCCTTCGCGCCTCATGATGATCAGGTAGCTCACGCCGATCCCGACGTAGTAGAGCAAGATCATCGGCATCGCGAAGATCAGCATCGTCGTCACGTCCGGCGTCGGCGTGATGATCGCGGCGATCACGAAGATAATCAGGATGGCGTAGCGTCCGTTGCGGACGAGGAATCCGGGCGTGGTGATGCGCAGCAGCGTGAAGAAGAAGATCACGACCGGCATCTGGAAGACGGCGCCCAGCCCGACATGCAGGTTGAAGAACATGTCGTAGTAGGCGGTCGTCGTGATCATCGGCCGCACGTCGACGTCGTAGCCGAGGCCGATCAAGAACGCCAAGGCGAACCGCAGAGCGACGAAGTAGCAGAACAGTCCGCCGCCGATGAACAGCCCCGCCGTGGTGAGGATGAACGGCGCGGCCCAGCGGCGCTCCTTCTGGTAGAGGCCCGGCGCGATGAACGACCAGGCCTGATACATCAACCAAGGCGCGCCGACAAAGAGACCGGCCAGCAGCGGCAGCTTGAAGTACTGCAGCATGAACTGTTCGGTCACATTCGTGTTGACCAGGGTGATGACGGGGTCGTACGGCAGTTCCTTGGCCGCCGCCGCAAACGGTTCCGCGAAGAGCCGGAAGAGCTCTTTGGCGAAAGCCAGGCAGACGACGTAGGCGACGAGCAGCCCGAGGAACGCCCGCACCAAACGCGTTCGCAGCTCTTCCAGGTGCTCGAGGAAGGACATGCGCGCCATGCCTTCTTCCTCGTCGTCGTCATCGTCGTCGAGGTCGGTCGTCGGCCCCATCGGCGGGGGCGTCGTGCCGGCGGCGGACGAAGCGTTCTCGGTCTTTGCGACGGCTTGCTCTTCGGCCTCGGGGGAATCGTTGTCGTAGTTGTAGGCGTCGTCGGAGAACGGATCGTCGTAGTAGCTCGGGTCGTCGATCGTGGTCTCGGGCTTAGGGTCCGAGGCCGCCTCCTCGGTCTGAGAGGAGGCGGTCTTCTCCGGTGCGGTTTCCTTTTCCGGCTCGGCCGGTTGCTCGGGCGCCTCAGGCTTTGCTGATTCGCGGGCCACGGGCTCGCCGCCGGCGATTTCCGGCTGAGCGTCACCGCTGTCCGGCGACCCCTGCGGGTCGCGCGTCTTGTCGTCTGAGCTCATCGGGTGTTTTGGAAACCTCTAAGCAGTGCTCTGCTCCGGGGCCGGAGAAGCCTCGGTGGCCTTCGCGCTTTCGACCGGTTTCGGTTCAGTCGAAGCGTCAGGGCTGGAGCCGTCACTGCTCAGGGTTTCAGCGGACGCTAGAGCAGCGTCGCCGTCGGAGGAGTCGCCCGTGCTGGGGGCGGACTCTTTGTTGTTGGAAGAGGACGCGGATTTTCCCGCCGACGAGTCGTAGTCGTACTCGTCGTAATAGTCGTCTTCCCCGTCGTAGTAGGTCGTTGCGTCCTTGAGAGCCTTGTTGGCTTCGGAGGCGGCTTTGCGCGCCTCGTCGACCCGGGTCTCACGCTCGATGTTGTCCATCTCGCGTTGGAACGTCCCTTTCAGCTCGTTCGAAGCGCGACGGAACTCCGCCATGCCTTTACCGAACGTGCGCCCGAGCTCCGGCAGCTTCTTTGGTCCGAAGATGACCAGAGCGAACACGAAGATGAAGATCATCTCCTGGAAGCCGAGTGGACCCATAGGTGGAAAAGTCTCCTTGAGAGACTGCCTCTGATGATAGCGACGGCCTGGAAAACGCGTCAACCGACTTGGAGGGCGGCCCGAAGCTGCTGAAAAACAAGCCTCTCCTGCTATCCTGATCTTCCGGCCCGCTCTTGGAGGCCCTCGGTGTTCGAAAATCACCGCCAAAAAGCCGCTCTACTATTCGCCGCGGCGGACGTCATTCTCACCGTCATCTCGTTCGAGGCCGCTTACCAGACGCGCCTGCTTCTGCCGCTTCCTCGGACGTTCTTCATCACGACGCCGGTCAAGGCGTTGCTGCTCGGTTTCATCCTCGTGCTGTGGCTCGTGCTCGGCCGGATGATCGGGGCCTACGCTCGGCTCTACGGCGCCGATACGCGGGCGGCGGTCTACGACACGTTGCGTCAGGTGCTGTTCGGCGCGCTGGGTACGGCGATGTTCTTGTTCGTGCTGCGCATGGATCTGTCGCGGCCGTTCTTGGGGCTGTTCCTGCTCTACAACTTGGTGCTGCTGATCTTGTATCGGGCGGCGGCCGGGCGTTTGCGCGGGTATGTGCGCCGGCAGTTTGGGGCGGAGGTCCATTGCGTGGTGGCGGGCGAAGGGCCGCAGGCGCGACGGCTGGCCAAGCGGCTGGAAGCGGCCGGGGAAGTCGGTCTCAGGCTCGAAGCGTTTCTCGATTTGGCTCAGCCGGATTCGCTCGCGCGGTTGACGGGCATGCTCAGAAAGCACGTCGTCGATGAGGTCTTCTTCGTCGTCGATGCGGCGCGGCTGGGCGACCTCGAAGAGATTTTCTTGCTCTGCGATGAAGAGGGCGTTCGGACGCGCGTGGCGACGCATTTCTTCCCGCACGTGAACAGCCGGGTCTACTTCGACCGGCTGGGCGACATGCCGCTGCTGAGCTTTTCGGCGACGCCGCATGACGAGGTGCGGCTGCTGATCAAGCGGACGTTCGACGTCGTTTTCTCGGCGTGCGCGCTGGTCGTGCTGGCTCTGCCGATGCTCGTGATCGCTGCGGCGGTGCGGATGACGTCGCCCGGTCCGGCGCTGTTCACGCAGACGCGGTGCGGGCTCAACGGTCGACGATTTCGCTTCTACAAGTTCCGTTCGATGGTCGCTGACGCGGAGTCGCGTAAGGCCGAGGTGGAGCACCTGAACGAGAAGGACGGTCCGGCGTTCAAGATCGCCGACGATCCGCGCACGACGAGGTTAGGCCGTTTCTTGCGGCGGTACTCGATCGACGAGTGGCCGCAGTTTTGGAACGTGCTCAAGGGCGATATGTCGATCGTAGGCCCGCGTCCGCCGGTGCCCGACGAGGTGGAGCAGTACGAGACTTGGCAGCGGCGTCGGCTGCGTATGCGTCCCGGCCTGACTTGCTTGTGGGCCGTGCGCGGTCGCGACGAGGTCGATTTTGAGACGTGGATGCGGATGGATCTTGAATACATCGACAACTGGTCGTTGTGGCTCGACTGTAAGATTCTGCTGCGCTCGATTCCGCTGGTGCTGGCCGGACGAGGCGCGCACTAGTGGAGTTTCGGGAAGCCTGGGAACGGGTAGCCGCACTCGAAGGAGAGACGTTCCGTACGGCGCGCGGCGCGGAGTTCAGCTACCGCTTCAAGCGGACGTTTATCGTCGCCGAGCCAGGGAAGCAGTCGGTGCCGCGGACGAACTTCGAGAAGGTTTTTAGGCGGCGCAACGGGCTCGATGCGAATGCGAAGTCGGTGCAAGGGCAGGTGCTGATCGAGGCGGTATACGACGACGAGCGGTTTTAGGCGCCTTGGGTAGGCAACGGGCTCTTGCTTCGCAAATCGCCCTGGGGCGGGGCTAAAGCCCCACTGCGGGCTGAAGCCCGCGCCACAAAGAGGGCTGGTCGATTCTTTCACAGTCGCTCAGGGGCTGTGAAAAATTCGGACCGGGCGGTCGTGAATGGATCGTTGAGGTCTTCGTAGCTATTGCCCTTGCCGGACTGGCGAAGGGCGCCGTGCGCGGGACGGGCGTCAAACTGAATGACGGAGACGGATGTAGGTTTAACGGAATCTAGGAATCCTACTTGCGAGGCCATGTCGACGCGGGCGAGGCTACACGTGCGACCGTGGTCGCGGGCTCACGCCCGCGGCACTGTTGTTCGTTCGCCGGCGGTCGTGGGGATTGTGATGGTCGTTGATTTTTTCACAGCCCCTCACGTACCGGGCTCTGACGGATCTGGCCGCTGCGGCTAGCTGTGGCCCGCTCAGACGATCCGTTCGATGGAGGCGCCGACGGCGGCTAGTTTGCCGTCCAGGTTTTCGTAGCCGCGGTCGAGGTGGTAGACGCGCTCGATCACGGTTTCGCCTTCGGCGGCTAGTGCTGCCAGTACGAGGCAGGCGCTGGCGCGGAGGTCGGACGCCATGACGCGGGCGCCGGTGAGCGGGCGGCCGCCGCGGATCGTCGCTTGGTTGCCGTTCAACTCGATCTTCGCCCCCATGCGGCCGAGTTCGGCGACGTGCATGAAGCGGTTCTCAAAGATCGTCTCGGTGACGTGGGCGCTGCCTTGGGCGGTCAGCATCAGGGCCATCCACTGGGCTTGCATGTCGGTCGGGAATCCGGGATGTTCCTCGGTCGTGACGTCGACGGCCATCAGCGGGCGGCCGCCGCGGACGATCAGACGGTCGCCTTCGCTTGCGACGTCGACGCCGGCTTGAGCGAGCTTGTCGAGTAAGGCGCCGAGGTGGTCGGTTTCGACGCCGCGCAGTTCGAGCTCGTCGGCGGCCAGCGCGCCGGCGATCAGATACGTGCCCGTCTCGATGCGGTCGGGGATGATGGCGTGTTCGCAGCCGTGCAATCGCTCGACGCCTTCGATGCGCAAGGTCGACGTGCCGGCGCCTTCGATGCGGGCACCCATCTTCGTGAGCATCTCGGCGAGGTCGGCGACTTCGGGTTCGCGGGCGGCGTTGTCGAGCATCGTCTCGCCTTTCGCGAGGGCGGCGGCCATCATCAGGTCTTCGGTGCCGGTGACGGTGATCTTGGGGAAGGTGAAGCGGGCGCCGCGCAGGCCCTCCGTTGCGACGGCCTCGATGTATCCGGCTTCTTGGCGCACTTCGGCGCCGAGCGTCTGGAGGCCGAGCAAGTGGATGTCGATCGGTCGGGCGCCGATCGCGCAGCCGCCGGGAAGCGAGACGCGTGCTCGACCGGTGCGGGCGACCAGAGGTCCGAGCACGAGGCTCGATGCGCGCATCGTTTTGACGCGCTCGTACGGCGCGCCGGATTCGCTGATCGCGGCCGCTTGGATTCGGTAGCCGCCGTTCTCGCGGACGACGCTTGCGCCGATTGATTCGAGCAGTCCGGCCATCGTGCGGATGTCGCGCACGGACGGGATGCGGCCGAGGCGTACTTCATCCGCCGTCAGCAAGGTGGCGGCGAGGGCGGGGAGGGCGGCGTTCTTGGCGCCTGAGATTTCGATTGAGCCCTTGAGGCGGCGGCCGCCGATGATGCGTAGTTGGTCCATTCGTTTACCGGTCTTCGAGGGCGCGTCGTAAGACTCCTTCCGCTTTCTCCAGGCGGCTTTGGGCTTCGTCGAGTTCGCAGTTGAAGCGAACCATCACGACGGCGAGGCGCACGTCGTCGGACGCGTCGAGTGCACGGGCGGCTTGTTCGCGGTCGCACTCGGCGATCTCCATGATGAGTCGTCGAGCGCGCTCGCGCAGCTTCTCATTGGACGGGCGGACGTTGACCATGCGGTTGCCCAGGACGCGGCCCATACGGATCATCAGCCCGGTCGAGAGCATGTTGAGCACGAGTTTTTGGGCCGTGCCGCTCTTCATGCGCGTCGAACCGGCGATGACTTCCGGGCCGACTTCGGGCGCGATCGGATAGTCGGCGAATGCGAGCATGGCGGCCTCGGGGTGGGTGGTCAAGGCGACGGTGACGGCGCCGAGCGAGCGCGCGTACTTGAGGCCGCCGATGACGTAGGGCGTGCGCCCGCTGGCGGCGATCCCGACCAAGGCGTCTTGCGCGCTGAAGTCGTGCTGCTGGAGATCGTCGGCGCCGGCTTGCTCCAGATCCTCTAGTCCTTCGGCGGAACGAACGAGCGCGGGGGCGCCGCCTGCGATGAGGCCGACGACGCGGCCGGGGTCTTCGCCGTAGGTCGGCGGGATCTCCGAAGCGTCGAGGACGCCGAGACGGCCGCTGGTTCCGGCGCCGAGATAGAAGAGCCGACCGCCTTGACGATAGCGCTCTTCAATCCCATCGAGCGCGCGGGCGATCGATGGGATTTCACTCGCCACAGCTTGGGCGACCCGAGCGTCTTCACCGTTGATGACGGCGAGCATCTCTTCGGTCGAGACGGCGTCGATACGCTCGCTGGCCGGGTTTGCCCGCTCGCTCGGAAGATCCGACGGAAGCGACACAGCGCTACTCGCCCCCCAACTCGGCGCGCAGCTTGCGCCAGGTCTGCTCTAGCTCTTCGGGCAGCACGCGCGTCTCGCCGACGGTGGTGATGAAGTTCGAGTCGGCGACCCAACGCGGCAACGCATGCATGTGGATGTGACCGGCGACGCCCGCACCCGCAGCCTTGCCGACGTTCATGCCGATGTTGACGCCCTCGGGCCGGTACTGGTTGCCGAGCGCGGCTTCGAGCCGCTGCGTCAGCCGCATCATCTCCTCGAGCGCTTCGACCGACGCCTCGGCGAGCGAACCCCAATGCTCGTAGGGAATCACCATTGCGTGCCCGCTTGTGTAGGGGTAGCGGTTGAGGACGACGAAGTTGTGCTTAGCGCGCAGGACGACGAGGTTCTCCTCGTCTTGCTCGACCGGCGCCGCGGCGATCCGGCAGAAGACGCACCCCTCTTGTGAGCCGCCTTCCTTGATGTAGCGGTAACGCCACGGACTCCACAGCCTATCCATATCTGGAAGGGAGGGCGCGTGGTTAGGAGGGGTCGGAGTCGCCGGGCTCGGCGGCCGCGGACGGTTTGTTGAGCGGTTGCGCGGGCGGAGGCGGACCGCCGTTGACGACGTCGCGGAGCTCTTTGCTCGGCTTGAAGAACGGGATCGTCTTGGGCGGCACTTCCACGCGGTCGCCGGACTTGGGGTTGCGGCCGATCCGGCCTTTGCGCTCGCGAGTACGGAAGCTGCCGAAGCCCCGAATCTCCACTTTGTCTCCGCTCTTCAGCGAGCCGACGACGCTGTCGAAAATGGTCTCGACGATCACTTCCGAGTCTTTTCGCGTCAGCTCCACCACACGCGAGACTTCTTCAATCAGATCCGCTTTCGTCATGTCTACGGGGGTCTCCGCCGGGTCGCATCACGTTCAAAAATAACGACCTACCGAGGATCTTAGCACGCTCGAAGCCGAATTTTGGCAAAAGCCTTTCGTTCGGCCCTACTCCCGACCCTCAGACGCCGCCTTGGCGTCCGAATCGGCTGCAGGCGCCGGCTCTTCCGCCCCGGTCGACTCCGCTTCCAGCGAGGCGGCAGGCGTCTCCACCGGCGCGGTCTCGACCGTCTCCTCAACTGCAGGTTGCTCTGCGACCGGCTCCTGCGCAACCGGCTCGTCTGCAACCGCTTCGGTCGGTGCGGCCTCCTCCGCTACGGCCTCGGTCGTGGGGTCGGCCACGGGTTCGACGGCGGCTTCCGCTGCTTCCTGTACCGGCATCTCCGGGGGAGGCGCGGCGGCCGCCTGCGGCGCGACAGCTTCCTCGACGACCGGCTCGTAGCTCGAACAGCGTAGTCCGACCCGCCGGTCCAACTCGTCGATCTTGATGATCTCGAAGTAGTAGCTCTGGCCCGTTCGCACGCTCTGTTTCTTGCCCGCTTCTTTGGGCGGCATCTCCGATCGGTGACAGAGGCCTTCGACGCCGGGCGCGAGTTCGACGAACGCGCCGAACTTCGCCATCCGCGAAACCTTGCCGACCAAGACTTCGCCGACGCCGTGCAGCGCGACGAACTTCTCCCAAACGTCGGGCTCCAACTGCTTGATGCCGAGCGAGAGGCGACGTTCAGAAGGGTCGATGTTGAGTACGACGGCTTTGATCGTCTGCCCTTTTTTTACGAGCTCCTTTGGGTTGCGCGGCTGCGTATCCCAGCTCATGTCGGAGACGTGGACGAGGCCGTCGACGCCCTCTTCCACCTCGATGAAGGCGCCGTAGGTGGTGACGTTCCTGACGCGCCCGTCGACGATCGAGCCGGTTTGGAAGCGCGCTTCGATGCCGTCCCAGGGATCAGGGGTGGTCTGTCGGAGGCTCAGGGAGATGCGCCTTTGCCCGGGCTGCACCTTCAGCACGACCGCTTCGATGTCTTGGCCGACTTTGACCAGCTTGTTGGGGTGCTTGAGACGTTTGGACCAAGTCAGTTCAGTAATGTGAACCAGGCCCTCGACGCCTTCTTCAATCTCGACGAAGACGCCGTAGTCGGTGATGCTGGCGACCTTGCCGCCGATGCGCGCGCCTTGAGCGTAACGCTCCTCGACCGTTTCCCAAGGGTCGGGCTGCATGTCCTTCAGGCTGAGCGAGACGCGACTGCGTTCCCGGTCGAGCTTGATGACTTTGGCCTCGATCTCCTGTCCGGGCGCGAGCGCCTCGGTCGGATCCTTGATGCGGCCGTAGGAGATATCGGTAACGTGGATCAGACCGTCGACGCCGCCCAGGTCGACGAAGGCGCCGTAGGAGGTGACGTTCTTGACGACGCCCTGCACGACGCCGCCGACTTCAATCTTGGCCAGCGTCTCTTCGCGGGCCGCCTTGAGTTGTTCTTCGAGCAACTCGCGGCGTGAGACGACGACGTTGCCGCGCCGTCGGCTGAGCTTGACGACGCGGACTTCGATCTCTTTGCCGATCCACTCGTCGAGATTGTGATCGGCGCGCAGCGCGACCTGCGATCCAGGCAAGAACGCCGAGACGCCGACGTCGACCGTGAGGCCGCCTTTGACGCGTTCGTTGACCTTGCCGGTGAGCACGGCGCGGGCGCGGAACGCTTCCTCGAGCGCGTCCCAGGCCTCGGAATTCTCTTCCTTGGCGAAGACGAGTTGCGCGAACTCTCCCGGCTCGCCGAGTCTCGCGATGATGACTTCGACCTCTTGGCCTTGTTGCAGCGCGGCGACGGCGTCGGCCGGGTTGGCGCGCGACGACAGCAGTCCTTCCACCTTTCCGCCGACGTCGACGACGGCGCCGTCCGCAGACAAGCTCACTACGGTCCCGAGGTGACGATCCCCTTCGTTGAGAGTCGGGACGGCGATGGTCGCTCCGCCCTCGAAGGCTTCCAGGGCGGCCTGCTCGGCCGGGTCGAGATCTTCTTCGTCGCCTTCGACGGCGGCCTCATCGGGCAGCCCGGGCACGAACCCGCCCTCGACGGGCAGTTCGGGCGCCCCGGCGGACGCTGGAGCCGCGGGCGCTTCGGCCACGGAGGCCGGCGGAACGGCGGGGGCTTCCTGCGTAGGGGCGGCGACAGGCGGTGCAACCGGAGCAGCCGGGGGCGGCGGGGCAGGAGCTGGAGCAGGCGCGGCGGGATTGGGCAGCGTTGGCGCTGGATCGACCCGAGTGCGGGCCAGCGCGGGCTCCGTCGTCGTCTCGAGGCGATCCGTCGTCGCGGGGGCGAGATTCGCAGGCGGGTCCGAGGGAGTCGATGCCGTTGGCCTGACCTCTTCCTGCCTGGCTAGTTCTTCGGCAGGCGACTCGGCGGCCTCGACGGGCTTTGTTTCGGTCGTCTCCTCCTCGGCGCGAGGCGTCTGGAGCTCTTCCGGCGGACCCGTCATTTCTTGTTCTCCCCGTGCAGCGAGGGCGCCCGAAGGCCGCTTCCTAGCCGCTTTTGATCGATCGAAAATCGTCGCCTGGACGACGATGAAATAGTTGAAAAATCAGCCTAAGGCCTCTTTTTCGGCGCTCACTATATCCAAGCCGAAATCAGATTGTCAATCTTCCGGGCCGCCGCTGGACGCGGGCGCGGCCGTCTCGTTCCGGACGGCTTCCCGGTAGCCGGTGACCAAACCGACCGCAGTCGCCGTGACCAACGGTCCGAGAACGACTCCTAGCAGGCCGAACGCCTGGATTCCGCCGAGAATACTGACGAAGACGAACAGACCGTTCAGTTGGGAACGGTCGGCGATGAGCCAGGGCCGCAGAATGTTGTCGACCAGACTGATCAGCAAGACGCCCAAGATGAGCAGCGCGACGCCGCGGGCCGTTTGGCCTTCGAGCAGCAGACCGATGCCGGCGGGCAGCCAGATCATCCAGGCGCCCACCAACGGAAGGAACGCCATCAGCGCCGTGATCACGCCCCACAGGATCGGCGACGGCAGGCCCAGGACGGCAAATACGAGACCGGCGAGCAGACCTTGCACCCCGGCGGTGACGAAGCCGCTCGAGATGGTGACGGTGATCATGTCGATCGCTTCGCCGACCATTCGGTCGTGACGTTCGCCGCCGAAGGGCGAGACGTCGCGGATGAACTCGACCAGCCGAGGACCGTCGCGGAACAGATAGAACATCGCCAGCATCAAGACGATGAAGTCGAGGATGAATCCGACGATGTTTCCGGCTGCCAGCGCCGACCACTGGCCCAAGCGATTGCGTACCGCCTTGACGGCGTCGGCGGCCATCTCCTCGACCGACCCGGCGCCCTCTGGCAATCGGGCGTCGATGGACTGCACCGCGCGCTCGACCGTATCGACGATCTCGTCGGTGGGCAGTCGGCCGACGGCGTCGATCGCCTCGACGATGAAGGCCGGCGCCAACCAAGCGACAGGAAGGATCAACAACAACGCGACGGCGACGACGCTGGCGAGTGCGGGCGTGTTGCGGCCCGGTAGGCGTTTGCAGACGCGACGGTGAACGGGGAAGAAGAAGATCGCCAGGATCGCCGCCCACGTCAGCGCGGGCAGGAACGGCGCCGAGACGCGGTAGAGGAAATAGAGGATGCCGAAACCGAGCAGCCACGCGATCGCTTCGCGGCGGACGGCGTCGGTCTTGGCTTCTTCGATCACTTACGCCAGAACGCGGGGGTCAAGATGACGATGACAGTGTAGAACTCCAGGCGGCCGGCGATCATGTCGCCCGCGAGCACCCACTTGGCCGCTTGCGGCAGGCCGCCGTAGTTGTCCGCCGGCCCGACTTCGCCCAATCCCGGACCGATGTTGAACATGGAAGCCGCGACGGCTGAGATCGAGGTGAGCACGTCGACGCCCAACGCCGCCAGCATCAAGCACGACGCAAAGTTCACTACGAAGGCGAGGTAAATCAGGTTCAGCAACGACTGGACGGTCGTTTCAGGGATGACTTGTCCGCCCAGGCGCACGGCGAAGACGCCGCGGCGCTCGACCATGCGTTTGAACTCGCGATCGACGACTTTGGCGAGCAGCAAGATGCGCGACGCCTTGAGGCCGCCGGAAGTCGACCCGGTGCAGCCGCCTACGAACATCAGAGCCAGCAGGAGCAGTTGCGGAAGCGGCGCCCATAACTCGAAGTCGTCGGTTGCGAAGCCGGTGGTGGTGATGATCGCGCTGACCTGGAACGCCGCCGCGCGGAAAGCCTCTTCGACGTCGTAGCTGTGTTGGAAGACCAGCACGAGCATGATCACCAGCGAGGCGACAAGGGTGATCAGTAGGTAGCTGCGCGTCTCCACGTCGCCGAGGAAGCGCATGGGCTTGCGTTGGATCCAGAGAAGGTGGTGCTGGATAAAGCTGATGCCGGCGAGCGTCATGAAGACGACGAGGATGTATTCGATCAGCGGGCTTTGGAAGGCGGCGACGCTGGCCGTGCGCGTGGAGAAGCCGCCGGTGCCGAGCGTGGAGAAGGTGTGGCAGGCGGCGTCGAAGACGTCCATGCCGGCCCAGCGCAAGGCCAGGTAGAGCACGACGGTCAGCGAGAAGTAGATCTTCCACAGCGACATCGCCGTCTCGGTGATGCGTGGTTTGAGTTTTTCGGAGGTGGCGCCGGAGAACTCGGCGCGGTAGAGGTGCATGCCGCCGTGGCCGACCAGAGGCAGAACGGCGACGCCCAACAAGACGATGCCCATGCCGCCCAGCCAGTGCGAGAAGCAGCGCCAGAACTGGATTCCCGGCGGAAGCACTTCCACGTCGTCGAGGATCGTGGCGCCGGTGGTGGTGAAGCCCGAGGCCGATTCAAAGAAGGCGTCGGTGAAGGTGGGGAAGTCGGGCGAGAAGACGAACGGAAGGGCGCCGAAGAAGGCGACCGCGGTCCAGGTGACGACGACCAGCAGCAAGCCTTCGCGTTGGGTCAGCTCCTTCTCGGGTTTAGAGAGCCGCAGCAGGAGGCCGAGCCCGGTACCGCCCGTGATCAGCATCGAGTAGAGCAGCGGGGCGGTTTCCGCGTCGCCGACCGACAGCCCGTAGAGCAGCGGCGCCGCCATGGTCAGAGCGAAGACGACGAGGAACTGCGCGAGTACGTATCCGATCGAGCGAAATTGGATGACGCTGGTTCGCATCCGCGGTTTACCGTCGGCGCGTTCGGCGAGAAGCGGCGATGAACGCCGACTCTAGTTCGGGCACCACATGCTCCAGGGTAAAGAAGATGACGCGGTCTCCGGCGTGAATCTCGGCGTCGCCGCGCGGGACGACCACCTCGCCGTCTGGGCGAGCGATGGCGCCGACGATGGCGCCGCGTGGAAACTTCATCTCGCGCAGCGGCTTGCCGAGGTAGCGCGAGCCTTCCTCGGCGATCAGCTCGATCGCTTCGGCCTCTTCCTGGCGGAAGGTCGTCACGCTCTGGACCGACCCCTTGCGCACGAACTGCAGGACTCGGTCGACGGTGGTGACGCGCATGCTGACCGAGGTGTTGATGCCGAGCCGTTGGACCATCGGCAGGTAGTTCAATCGGTTGATCAGCGCGACGACCTTGCCGGCGCCGAGACGGCGGGCGAGCAACGAGGCGATGATGTTGTCCTCGTCGTGGTTGGTGAGCGCTAGGAAGGCGTCGACGCCTTCGATGTTCTCTTCTTCGAGCGTGGCCTGGTCGGTGCCGTCGCCGTGTATCACGACGGTCTTGGTGACGAGTTCGGCGATGCGTTCGCAGCGGGCCTGTTCGCGCTCGATCAGCTTAACGTTGACGCCTTGTTTCTCCAGGTTCATCGCGATGCCGATGCCGATCTGTTTGCCGCCGACGATGAAGACGCGTTCGAGCTTCTTGCGCCGCTCGATGCCCATGAAGGAGAGCACGTCTTCGAGGTTGTCGTCGGTGGCGCAGATGTAGATGTGGTCGCCCGGCATGAGGGCCTGCGCGCCATGCGGAATGATCACTTGGTTGCCGCGAAAGATCATCGCAATGAGCGAATCTTTGGGCGGACCGGAGGCGTCGAGCTCTTCGACGGTCTTGCCGGCGAACCAGGAGTCGCGCTCGACGTTCATGCCGAACATCTTCACGCGGCCTTCGGCGAAATCGATGATGTCGGAGACGCCGGGTACGCGGACGACGCGCATGATGCGGTCGATGACGTCGGTCTCCGGGTGAATCATCAAGTCGATGCCGAGGCCGGTCTTCTTAGCGATTTCGCGCCAGGCGTCGACTTCATGCGTGCGGACGCGGGCGACTTTGACCTGCTCGATCTTGGGGTCGGCCTCGGCTTCGGCGATGAGGCAGGCGAGGAGGTTGACCTCGTCGGCGTCGGTGACGGCGATGACCATCTCGGCGGAGGCGACGCCGGCGCGTTTGAGGGTGGCGACGGAGGCTGCGCTGCCGCGCACGACTTTGGCGTCGAGGATCTCTTCGAGCTGCGCGCAGCGCTCGGCGTCGCGATCGACGATGGTGACTTCAGCCCCCTCGCGAATCAACCGACTGGCGATGAGCGCGGCGCTCTGGCCGCCTCCGGCGATGAGAATGCGCATGCCGCTCGGGTACTCAAGTCGAGGCTACCACGGGCGAAACCGGACCGGGCTCGGTTGGCTGTTGCGACGCTAACGCCCCGCCATGCGCAAGCTATCACTCGTCCGGCGAAACGAGTGATGGATGCACGTAGTACAGGAGCCACTGAAACCCGACGAACAAGACCTTGCTCAAGAACGCTGTAGCTGCCAAGACGACCGCAACGAACAGCAAGAAATCTAGCCAATACCCTTCCACCGGTCGAAGTGGCAGGACCATGAAGAACGCGGCCGCGATTGCGAACCCAAACAAGACACGAGCTTTGTTGTCGCCGGAAGGCCAGAAAGAATTGGCGCGAAACTTGCTGGCCAACAGGTCCAAGACCTTGTTCGCATCTATACCTTCCTTTTCCTCGACCGGCCATTCTCCGTCTGGAACGAACTGGCGCAAGAACTCCCTCCTCCTCTTGAACCGAAGACCCGGTAGCACCTTTATCCGAGCTGGGAGCAGGACAATTGCAAAAAGAATCAGCCATGCCAAGACGATAATCCATTGGCCCGTATCACGCAGTAGGTGAGCGAGGGCACCTGCTTGAATCGTGACCGACTCGGGCTCGCTTAACGCATTCTTGAGGGCTCCGACTATCTTTCGTCCCGTCTCAAACAGCTGAATCGCATCTGGGGCTGCAACGTTGGCGATGCGGCTGCCTGAAAGAAGGCAGGCGGCTATGATCAAGCCCGTAACTTGACAGTTGAACGCCTCGGATGCGGGAAGAAGGCCAAATCTGCGTTCTTCGTCGTTGAGATCAACCGCCACCATCGGGTCGCCGCTCTCCTGGCGGCTTCGAAGCCAAATCAGCCGAAGGAACAGAGTATTGTGTGCGGCCAACAGCAGTAGTAATGAAACGCCGCACAGGATACACCATAGTTGTCCCGTGTAAGCAGCAAGTACGAGAGTAAGATTGTGTGACTGGGGCACCTGCCCTGCGAGGAACATCACCGTCCAATCGAACTCTGTGCGATCGGTCGCGTTCAGGCCTTGAGTCCAGTAGTTGGATACAAGCTCCGCCATGTCTGCGCACTGAATGGCTGCGGTCGCGGCGAGTATCCAGATCCATAGCGAACGTCCCGTGATCGTCTGACGGATGAGCCGTGAAACTTTGGTTCTGACGTCTCCCGCGGGAAAAAGCATTGCTAGAGGGGGCGGGTCAGGATCATGGAGCTTCGATATCCTCGCAACGATCGCTCGCAAGGCAAGCAGGCTTGCCGGCATCAGGACCGGCAGCGACATCCAGTTTGGGCGGCTCCAGTAGCCAAGAAAGTCTACTGTCGCAGATCCCGTACTAAGTACTAGCTCTCGACTCAGGAGGTCTTCGTGCAGGCCCAGTTGGTGCGCCAGACCGGCTAATAATGCCCCGTAGACAGCGAGTGCTGCGTAATGCCAACGAGCTCTAGGATCGAGGTAGTATTTAACTAATGTGAGCACGCCTAAGCGCTCCTAACTTGCACGGTAGCGTGTGAGCAGATCTAATATCGGTGAGAGTATCGCTGATCAAGGAGAGGTTGTCTAGCACAAATGAGAGGCTTTTTGGCACCAAGTCTTTACTGAATCCATATCCTTCGCGAGCGCTTTGGCGATCATGCCCTTGATCAGCGGATTTAGGAGTTTCGGCAGAAGCTGGTGGGCGCGGGCTTCCATCGTCAGCGTCAGCTCGGTCCCGGCGCCGACCGGCCTTAGTCGAAACACCGAATCCCAGACCGTGCCGTGTTCGTCCGAGATGAAGCGAACGGAGTCGTTCTGGACCATCTCCGTGATCTTCAGCGTCGCTTGCTGCTCCTTGCCGCGCATCTCGCGGGTCTCGCGGAACTTCGTACCCACGCCCTCGCGCTGGTCAGACAGAAACTCGATGCGCGTGACGTCGTCGGCAATCTCTGCGAATCGCGACGGATCCGATACTGCCTCGAAGACGCGCTCAACCGGCGCGTGGATCGTGCGGACGACGGTTGTGACGCTCACGCGGCCATTCCATTCGCTTCCCCCTCCCTCCGCCCGCGCTAACGTAGAAAGTTCGACCCATGAAGACCGCAATCATCGGCTTGCCGCAGGTCGGCAAGACTTCTCTGTTCAACATCCTGACCGGCGGATCGGGGAGCGAGATCCGGATCGGCGCCGTCAAGGCGCAGATGGGCGTCGCCAAGGTGCCCGACCATCGCTTGGATGCGCTGGCCGAGATCTTCCAACCGCCCAAGGCCGTGCAGGCGACGGTCGAGTACGTCGACATGCCTGCGCTGTCCAAAGAGGCGCTGCGCGAGGGCAGTTATATCGCGAGCCTGCGTGCCGTGGACGCCTTCGCTCATGTCGTGCGCGTCTTTGAAGAAGACACCGTCATGCACGTCGAAGGCGAGATCGACCCGGAGCGTGATTGGCGTGCGATCGAGGCCGAGCTGATCATCAACGACCTGCAGGTCGTCGAGAATCGGCTCGAACGTGTCGCCAAGGACATGAACAAGAACCGCACGCCGGATCTTCCCAAGGAGAAGGATCTGCTGGAGCGCTGTCGCGAGATGCTCGAAAACGAGCAGCCCTTGCGCCGCATGGAGCTCGACCCGGACGACGCGAAACGGCTGCGCGGCTTCCAGTTCCTCTCAGAGAAACCGATGCTGCTCGTGCTGAACCTCGGCGAAGATCAGGCGGGCGAGTTGGCGGCGGTCGAAGAGAAGTATCGGTCGGAGTGGCTGGCCGACGAACCCGGCGTCGCCCTCACCGCCGTCTGCGGAAGCGTCGAGAGCGAACTAGCCGAGCTTCCGCCCGAGGACGCCAAGGAGTACCTCGAGAGCTACGGGCTGACCGAGCCTGGTCTCAACCGCATGATCCGGGCGACCTACGATCTGCTGGGGCTGATGTCGTTCCTCACCGCGGGCGATACGGAGTGCCGAGCTTGGACGATTCCGCGGGGCTCCACGGCGCAGAAGGCGGCGGGCGCGATCCACACCGACTTCGAGAAGAAGTTCATTCGCGCGGAGACGATCCAGTGGGAGACGCTCGTCGAGTTGGGCGGCTACACGGGCGCCAAGGAGAAGGGCGTGCTGCGACTCGAAGGCAAGGAGTACGTTGTGCAGGACGGCGACGTTCTGGTGATCCGTCACAGTTAACGGGATATTACGTAACCAAACGGGGCCGTCTGGCATACTCATAGACAGGAGTCACGGAGAGACGCCTGACATGGTCGCCTATCGAGAAGCTGGAGTTGAACTAGTTCAAGGTCGAGGCGAAGAAGGTCGCTTCACTTGGAACGACGAGTCGATGCGGCTCGGGCTCTTTAGCGAGGACGAGACGTGGTACGTCGGCGTCCACCGCTCCTCCGGCGGCTTCGTCGCGCGTCTGAGTTTGGAAGAGGCGCGAACGCTGAAGGAAGCCAAGGACATGCTCCGCTTCGGCTTCTTCCTTGACCTGGACGGCAACCGCGAACTTCTGCAGCGACTCGACGCCGTCGGCTTGCTCTCGGCGCCCGAACTGACGGACGTCTAGCGAGCCCGTTACCGCCCCTCCAACGCCTGCAAGACGGCGCGGATGTAGCCGAACCCGTATGCAAATCCCTGCTTGTATCCCGGATCGTCCGGATGCTTCGGCATG
>JGI12316J15309_10012797_pt1 | contig 34261 bp, 21 predicted proteins | sample MarCyaLeptolynsp_FD_15309 | JGI IMG/M metagenome (IMG submission 15309) | reverse complement strand
AGTCTTCTTAAAGTTTGTTGTAAAGATTGAGCATTAACACTTTTTAATTGTGGGTTGTTCTTCCGTGCAGCAGTCAAAGATTTGCATTGACTTGCATAAGTTGGTCTAGGAGTATCAGATGGAATAATGTATTCCGAATGGACAGAGCAAGCATTAATCTGACAAGAACGGGATTTATACCAATCCTTGCGTTCACGCAAAGCATAGTTGTAAACCTTTCTATGAATTTCCATCCATTGAGAAAATAGCAACGCTTGCTTTTTGGTTGGTTTTAACTTGAATTCGTAAGTCAGATTAAACACTTGTTTGACCTCCTTATCTAAGATACAACTTTCTCTAGTAAACGTCAATATGGTTTTTAGGAGTGCGAAGGAATTCGCTAGCGCACTACACCCCCATAGCTAGAAGCTAGGGGCTCTGTGCGCATTTTCGGTAGGAGCAAACAGAGCGATAGCGGAGTGAAGAATCTCATCAGATGCTAGTGGCGTGCTCCAACTAATTTGGGATAAGAAGACTCATAAGTCTAAACTGCACTTTGTATGTCTTTAAGATAATGCTGCATTAGCACAATTAATGCATCAATCACAGATTCTTTTTTATTAGCATTGAGTGTCACAAAAGGAGGTCGTTTTTCCTTATCTACAAATCCTAACGCGATCGCGACATTTTCCTGAGACCAAGCTCCTTTACAATCCATATGGGTTAAACCAACCACTAAGGGAATGTTGACGCGCTGTTGCATAAAACCGTAAATTCGGCGACAAGCTTGAAAGTCACTGGGACGATGAGCATCCACTAGAAGGATGTAAGCATGAGCTTTCTTAATCAAGATGTCCCACATAAAATCGAAGCGAGACTGTCCTGGAGTTCCGTACAGATGTAGTGCCATTTGTGGAGCAAATTGCAGGCGTCCAAAATCCATTGCTACTGTAGTCTTTTTCTTAATAGTTGCTGTTTCTTGGGTTGCGATACGATCTGTATCTACAACAGCAATCTCACTAACCGAGCGAATGAAAGTAGACTTACCTGCACCCACTGAACCAGTCACCACCAGACGCATTATTTCCACTCTTACCTGCTACTCCTCAGGAAACCCAGCAAGTTTTGCACAAATGAGCTACTCAGTTCTTGTCCATTGTTTTCCCTAATATGATCTGTTGTCAGACTAACTGGCTCTGGTAAATTTTCTGGTATAGTTCCAGTAGGGCGAGAGGCGGCAATCATTGGTACTTCTGCTACTAAACCAACACTGATCAATCGGAAGGCTGTTTGTAGAATAATTTCTATCGGTTGTTTGAGCTGTTTGCCCATTACACTTAGTGGAGTTGAGCCATTTGCTAGCTGCCAAACTCGTCCTTCGAGAGAATCGAGCCGTAAGTGACGCTTACCGATAACTACTCTGTATAAAGCAGAGGTTGGAGCTGGCAGTTTATCTCTTAAGGGAGTCCAGTCTCGCAACACTCGCAAACCCATCAGTGTTGCTTCAGTTGCACTAAGGCTTAGCCCTGTCATTTCTGTTGTTGGTAAAGTGGTTTTGGAATCAAATTTAAACTGAGCATCTCTAAGTCGAAACAAACCACAAACTTGCCGTAGCACGAGGACATGGAAAAGTAGTCTCAGCTGTTCTGGTTGTATAAACCCCTGCGTCTTAAGATAAAGACCAATTGGTATATTAGCAGGACATCGGTTAACCTGTTTGCGCAGCATCCCAGGACTTATCCAGCCTCGCCGACAAATCATTGCCAGCAAGCATTGGTAATCTAGACGGTTAGTCACAGCAACAATGCGACCTTGGTGCAGTAGCACATGTCGGACATTTTTCTTGTCCGGATTCAGGCTATCAGCCTGGAAGCAAAGAGTGAGCAAGCCAGTTTTGTTTCCCTGATCAAGAAACTGAAATAGTTCCGGCAGGGAAAACTCTGCCAAAGTACTTATAATTGCCATTATCTTTACATGAACATCTAAAAAATTACTTTCAACAAGGAATAATCCCCTTATCGCCCAACTCAACAGTGAATAACTACCAACTTTTGTTATATTTATTACTCTAAAGATTACACAAATTCCGTATTTTCGTCTATACTCTATAGCTAAACCTCTGCCTAAAAGTATAGTCTAGGGTCAGAGCAAGCATAAGCTGAGAATAGGTATTGTATAAACTGCTTGTGGGAGAGGGAATCAGGAAAATCTAAGCATCACCGTGGCTTCTTTTCCATAGTATTTAGGGGCAATAGTATTGCCCTCAAATTCGATTTTTTTTATCATTCAGGATTGATTTTGTCAACTAGGATTGAGAGTCGTAAGCTCCAGTTATTTGTCGGATTGGCTCTAAAGCTATCTTGATTTCTGGGATCACACGCTTAATCTCCAGCATCAGTACTCCCTGTTTAGCTGCCTTGCTAGCTAAAACGAGTAAAACAGCATACTCGCCACAGTTAGTTAGTATGCCATAACCTTGATCCCCCTCAACATAGATACGGTCTAGCAAACCTCTGGATAATTCAGAACCAATACGCTCACCTAAAGACAGCATTGCCGCTGACATTGCTGATACTCGTTCTTCATCCATCTCACTCGGTAAACTCGATGCTAAAGGGAGTCCGTCGGGAGAAACAAGGGCAGCTCCCTGAACCTCACTAGCACCGGTGACAAAATTTTGGAGAATGCTCTCAAGCTTGGCTGTATTGATTGTCATAGTTATTTCATCCTTATGTAGGGGATTATAAATTAGGCAGCTATCTACATTGAAGCAGGCTTTCCCAATTCACCACTGCCGAGTGAGCTACATCCCGCTTATTATAGACTTCAGGCTTGATGCCTAAAATGTCCCATCCTCAAGCCAAAGTTACTGAATCAGCAACTATGCGAACTTATTATTGCGGCGAACTGAGAAAGAATCATATTGGAGAAACTGTTACCCTATGTGGCTGGGTAGACCGTCGCCGCGACCACGGGGGTGTAATTTTTTTAGATGTGCGTGACAAGAGCGGTATCATCCAGATTGTCAGTGATCCTCAACGTACCCCAGATTCCTATGCCGATGCCGAGGCATTAAGGAATGAATATGTGGTAAGTATTACAGGGCGAGTAACGGAACGTCCAGCAGAGTCCCTTAATCCCAAACTACCGACTGGCGAAGTGGAAATTTACGCTGACGATATTGAACTCCTCAATAGTGTCCGCAAGCAATTACCTTTCCAGATTTCCACGGCTGATACAGAAGACGTGCGGGAAGAATTGCGGCTCAAGTATCGGTACTTGGACTTAAGACGCGATCGCCTGAGCAAAAATATGCAGCTGCGTCATCAGATAACAAAAGCTATACGCCGCTTTCTGGAAGATGAGCAAGGCTTTATTGAAATTGAGACACCCATATTGACTCGCTCTACCCCTGAAGGTGCCAGGGATTACCTAGTACCTTCCCGAGTTAATCCTGGACAATGGTATGCCTTGCCCCAGTCTCCTCAACTGTTTAAGCAGTTGTTGATGGTATCAGGCTTTGACCGTTATTATCAAATTGCCCGTTGTTTCCGGGATGAGGACCTCAGATCTGAACGACAGCCAGAGTTTACCCAGCTGGACATGGAAATGAGTTTCATGTCAACCGAAGAGATTATCCAGCTCAATGAGGATTTAGTAGGTTACATCTTCAAGAATGTCAAAGGTATTGACTTACCTCGACCTTTTCCCCGCCTTACTTATGCCGAAGCAATGGAACGCTATGGTAGTGATAAACCAGATACTCGTTTTGACTTGGAACTGGTTGATGTCTCCGACTTACTCAAAGACTGCGGTTTTAAAGTCTTTTCCCGCGCGGTAGCAACTGGAGGAATGATCAAAGTGTTGCCAATTCCCGGAGGAAATGAGACTATCTCCAACGTCCGGATTAAGCCAGGGGGGGATTTATTCAAAGAAGCTAGCGAAGTTGGTGCCAAAGGTATTGCTTACATCCGAGTTAAAGAAGGAGGCAAAATTGACACCATTGGAGCAATTAAGGACAATCTAACAGATGAGCAGACAGAGAAACTCTTGCAAATGACTGGTGCTCAAGCTGGTCATTTGCTGCTATTTGTTGCTGACTCTGTGGAGATTGTCAATAAAACCCTTGATCGCCTGCGGCTAGTCATTGGTCAGGAGTTAGGGCTGATTGACCCTCAAAAGCTCAATTTGCTCTGGGTGACAGATCCCCCTATGTTTGAGTGGAATGCGGATGAGAAGCGCTTAGAGCCTTTACACCACCCATTTACAGCACCCAATCCGGATGACTTAGATGACCTCAAAACAGCAAGAGCGCAAGCCTACGATTTGGTATTCAACGGCTATGAAATAGGTGGTGGTAGTCTACGGATTTATCAGCAAGAAATTCAGCAACAGGTATTCGAGACGATTGGCTTGTCTGTTGAGAAAGCTAAGAATAAGTTCGGGTTTCTACTCGAGGCATTTGAATATGGCGCACCGCCTCATGGAGGGATTGCCTATGGTTTAGATCGATTGGTGATGTTGCTAGCAGGAGAGGAGTCAATTAGGGACGTAATTGCCTTTCCGAAGACGCAGCAAGCTCGTTCTCTGCTTACTGATGCTCCTGGTACAGTGGATGAGAAGCAGTTGAAGGAGTTATATGTGACTTCTACTTACCAAAAACGCCCTCAAAACCCTTAACCATAACAAATCCAGGTTGCCACCCTCTTTGTTAAATCCTATTGCAAGAGTGCCTATTGCCTTGTTTCTTCAGAGTACTTGAGTTGGTACTTGCCAGAGCGCTTCGCGAACCCTAAAAGTGCGAGCGCTTTGGTGTACCGTAGTAGGCGAAACGTCTATTAAAGAGTTTTTCGCCTCAAACACTTAGATAAAATAAGTTTACCTTGCTCTAAGCTGCGTATGCTATCTCAGTGTTTTGGGAGAGCTTGCCTCCTTTGAATAAGTAAGTAAAGTAGGTCTCGAGCAAATTAGCACCAACTGTAGGGCAAGTAATGTTAGTTCCTGCTAATCCTGCTAAGGTATTTTGGAAATCAAATGCTTGGGATACTAAAGCAGCTGTCTCTAAATAAGGTCGTTCATTTCCAGTTACCCAATCTGTAAACAAGAACAGCAGAGGACTTAGAGCATTATCTGCTTGAGCGCTAGCCACCCTGAGTAGCTTAGCTTGCCACTGATCATAGTCACTCCACTGGATCAGGTAGCCAAATGCCTGGATTGCCTGCACGAGATCGCGGAAGTGTAAGGCGTGAGGACTAACTAGGTGAAAAGCTTTGCCTAAGGATGCTGGTTGTTGAGATAAATGAACGATCGCACGGCTAACATAGTCCACAGGAGTTAGACTTAGCTTCATGTCTAAGTCAGGAGCACTCCCTAGTTGAATCAAGCCTTTGATTAATCGGGCGATTAAGTCATCCACAGAAGAAGCACCGCTTTGACTATGACCTGTAATCATACTAGGTCTGTAGATACAACCTGGAATTCCCCTAGCATGAGCTGCCATTACCAATTGTTCTCCTACCCATTTGCTCTGAGCATAGCCATCGGATAGTCCTTCACACTCAAGGTTGATGTCTTCCGAAATTACTTCCATCCCCGCATATTGAGGAGATTGGAAAACATCAAGGGTGGAAATGAAATGAACAGGTTTGACTTTGATTTGGCTGGCTAATTTGAGGACTTCCTTCGTTCCCAGTACATTAGCTGTTCGCAGGGCAGTGTAGGGATAAATTAAATTAACGAATGCCCCATTGTGATAGATAGTATCGATCTGTGTGGCTAATTGCTGAAACTCCTGTTCTGAAAGCCCTAATAGAGGCTTTGTTAAATCGCCATGCACTGGTACGATTCGATGCTCTAGGCTCTCATCAGGAAGTAAATAGCGCTTCAGGTTACTGCGAAGCTTCTGTTTGCCTGCCTCAAGGCTGGGACAGCGGACTAAACAATGAATAGTGGCTTGAGTTTGTTGGAGAAGTTCGTGTAGTAAAAAAGCCCCCAGGAAACCAGTTGCTCCAGTCAAGAAGATATGTTGAGGCTTTGCTTGAGAGTCAGTATAGGGTACTTCTGGATAGATACTCGGTTCTAAAACCGCATCTGCCTGTAACTCCTTGACTGTTGTGTTGCTCAGTTGTGAATGAGGGTGGGCATTCTGAACTGCTGTAATTTCCTGAGCCAATTCCGCAATTGTGGGAGCTTCAAACAAAGACAGTAAAGGCAATTCTACCCGGAAGGTTTCTCGTATCTGAGATAGTAACTGAGCAGTGAGGAGAGAATGTCCTCCCAATTCAAAGAAGTTGTCATGAATGCCAACTCGGGTAATCTTCAAAACTTCGATCCAGATTTGGAATAACTGTTGTTCCATAGGAGTCCGAGGAGCAACAAACTTGTCCATTAAAACTAGTTCGGCTTGGTTTGGTGCTGGTAGGGCTTTGCGGTCTACTTTGAGATTGGGTGTCAATGGTAGAGTATCCATTAAAACGAAAGCCGAGGGGAGCATATAATCGGGCAATTTCTCCTTGAGGAAAGAGCGCAAGTGCGCCAAGGATAATCCTTGGGTTTCGATAATATAGTCTATGCTCTGAGGGATGTGAGCCGCTTGCGGTTGTGCGGCATCGAATACCAGTCCAGCAGATTCCCCAAAGTGCCAGATGACAGTTCCTCTTAACCAAAACTCATCTTGAATTCCAGGTAGTTGTAGCTTTAGCTGAAGGCGTTGACCCTCTTGCCAGAAGTCTACCGTTTTCCCTTGGCTTTGCTTACTATGGTTAGATGCTATTAAGCGGATACCACCACAACTGATATTTTGCGTAGTCAACTCTAGGGTTTGACCTGACTTAAATTTAGCTAGGCAAGTACTCTTTAAAGGTATCCGAGGCTCTGTACGGCGCATATCTTTTACCACCAATCCCTCGGTTTGCAGGATGTGCTTAATGCCTTGATTTAACAGAGCTTGCTCCACTGGTGTAGCTTGGAAGAGAACTCCGGCATGTTCCTGCTCTCGCCAAGCAAGGGTTCCTTCTAACTTTAGTTTTTCTTTAACTCCGGGCAATTGGAGGTGGAGGCAGAGTTGTTGTCCTTGCTTCCAGGCTGTTGGTACATCTACTAGACAAATGCCCCTTGGAGAGAGATCTACTGTAGCTACGGTAACTGCATGTCCACCGTCCCACTCAACTAAGCAACTACTCTGTAGTTGTACTCGCTCTACGTTGAGGTCAGTTAACAAATAAGCTACTAGACGCTTTTCTCCAAAATCTTCGTCTATTGCAGTTACTACAGCCTCTTTAATACCAGGGTGTTGATAGAGAGCAGATTCTATTTCTCCTAGTTCAATGCGGAAGCCGCGAATTTTCACCTGATGGTCAATACGACCTAAACATTGAATAGTACCGTCTGGGAGGTAACGAGCTAAGTCTCCGGTACGATAAAGGTGAGCTCCAGGCTCATTGCTGAAGGGATCTCGAATAAACTTGTCATTGGTCAGTTCAGGTCGATTGAGATAACCTCGTGCCAAGCCTACTCCACCAATGAGTAACTCTCCTGGTTCCCCTAATGGGACTAGTTGAAGTTGGTCATCGTTCTGGTTTCTTTCTGGATCAACTAGATAAATTTTGGTATTGGCAATTGGTCGTCCAATAGGAACACAAGTATTCCCGAACTCCACTCGGTGTACTGCTGACCAAACAGTGGTTTCAGTAGGTCCGTACATGTTCCAAACTGAGCTACTCCTTGCTAAAAGTTGATCAGCTAGCTCTTTGGACATAGCTTCCCCACCACAGAGAATTTTGAGGGTAGAACAGCCTTGCCAACCTGCGGCTAATAGCATTCGCCAAGTGGCGGGTGTTGCTTGCATTACTGTTGCACCAGATTGCTCTATGACTTTGATTAACCGGGTGGCGTCTGAAGCAACTTCCCGTGTCACCAACACCACGCAAGCTCCCACTATCATCGGTAAGTAGAGTTCTAAGCCAGCAATATCGAAGGAGATGGTGGTAACAGCAAGTAAGACATCTTCTTGGATGAGTCCAGGTGCTTGGCTCATGGACGTGAGGAAATTGACCAGCGCTTGATGGCTAATTTGTACGCCTTTAGGCTTGCCTGTAGAGCCAGATGTGTAGATGATGTAAGCCAAGTTGTCTGGCGCAACTTCACTTTCAGGGTTCTCCTTGCTGTATTGAGCGATTGTCTCCGTATCAGTATCCAGACATACGACTTTAGCTTGATGCTCCGGTAACCTTACCAGCTGTTCACTATCACTCAAAAGCACTTTACACTGGGAATCTTCGAGCATGAAAGCCAAGCGCTCTTGAGGATAGCTAGGATCTAGAGGGATATAAGCTCCACCTGCTTTGAGAATCCCAAGTAATCCAATTACCATATCCAGCGATCGCTCTACACAAATTCCCACTAGTGCATCAGGTTCGACTCCCAGTGTCTGTAAGTAACGAGCCAGTTGATTGGCTCTACTATTAAGTTCTTGGTAAGTAAGGGAGTTGTTATCAAAACTGATGGCGATATTGTCTGGAGTACGTTTTACCTGAGACTCAATTAGCTGATGAATGCACTGATTGGGATAATCAGCTTGCGTGTTATTCCAGTTTTCAAGTAGCTTTTGAGCAATCAAATTCATAGTTGTTCAGTACAGCAATTGTTTGCAGTAGCGTTGTTCCAAATTTGGCAGTAATCCCCTCTTTTATAAAAAACAGCCAAGCTCTCAGAGTAAGTGATGATGACTGTTGCACAAGAGTAGTAATTAAAGTAGATGCAGTTTTTTTATTAACATTAATTCAAAAAAAATTAATTAATAAGATTGTTGATCAGTATTTCGCAAACAAATGACAGATCTAGATCGTATTTATTAATTGATAGATAATTTATACTCTAAAAACTAGATAAAAAATCTTACTTAAATGTTCCCAAAAGTTGCGTTCTTATCTAAATCAATAAAATATATAATTGACAATATTTATTTCATATCAATACTTACAGTAAACAATCATATATCAAACTTGATATCAAGTTACTCATCTTGATTTTATTATTAGCTATAAGTTGCTTACTCTAACTAAATCTGGTTAGTATAGACTACTTCCCTTAATACTCAAATTCTCTCTAGGCAATAGCTTTGATTATTTATATAGAATCTCGATAAAGTGGATTTCGTATCACTAATGTTTCCAGTAATCAGCAGTAATTCTAGGACCATAAATCAACCTTAAAAGCTTAAGTAAAACTGCGTTAGTGTACGGATGCCCTTTAACAAATAGGTATTCTTGACTTTTTAACAAAGAACCAGAGTCAGACTAGAAAAAATCCATTCCTAGGTCGATGCTTGTTTTTCCATTATATACTAATATTCTCATTTGTAAAATATTACACAAAAAAAATGATGTTTTATTTATATTCCAATTATATTCCAATAAAAAATAAAAGTTTCTTTAAAAAATCTCTCTATAGAGTATTTAAAATTACCAAAAAATCAATAAATTTAGGCAATTTTAAGACTGAATTAATTATACCAAATCCTGTTTGTCTAGACCATAAATAATTCAACTACAATCTATATGTATCAAGCCTTTCTCAATAATATAAAGGTTCCATCGTAACCGGATTTGTTATCATACCAAATCCGCATTTAAAACACCCTATTTCGCTTAAGCCTTCTTTCCCTTCTGCCCTCTGCCTTCTGCCCTCTGCCTTACCCTCAGGAAAACGGGGGTATCTAACCCGGATTTAGTATCAATCATGTTTTACGCAAAATCCCTCTCCTTTAGGAGAGGGATCATCTTAAATGGTAGTTGTAGGATTTTGAAGGTAAAGAAGTGATTATTCTGAGACTTTGTTAAATCTTAATCAAGATTAAACCCTTGATGAGCAAAGGTTTCAGACTTATTCAACAAACCCTAGTTAATCTGAGGTCCTCTTTGTTGTTGTAATGTCATCCTCAGTGCTGCCATTTCCTCAGGCGCCTGAGCTACTAATCGATTGCGGCTGTAGAGCCAGAAGTATAGCAATGCTACAACTAGGACAACCGAAATTCCCAAAATACCGGGCTGATAGTCCCGTACAGAGATACAAGCAACCAGAGCAAAAATGGCTAAACCACCTCCAATAACCGCACCCCAAATTCCGAGAGGACTAGTATAGGGTCTTGGTAAATCAGGACGACTGACCTTTAACTTAAGGTAACTGAGCATCACCAACAGGTAAGAGATCAATGCCCCAAATACAGCCATATTCAAAATAATTGCATCTACTGAAAAGAACTGCTCTTCCCCCCCTGCATTGCTACCTGCATTAATTAGCATTACACAGATAAAGCCAATCGTGGCACCCAGAATTAATGCTCTGTAAGGGGTATGATTTTTGCTTGTTACAGAAAACCAACGGGGTATATACCCAGCACGGGAAAGGGAGAAAATTATACGTCCATAGGCGAACATATTACCGTGAAGGCTGGCAATCAAGCCACAAATCAGAGCTAAGGTTGTAACAATTGTACTAGTGGCTCCCTCACCAAAATAAGCTTCCAATCCATCTCCCAAAGGAACACCAGTTTCACCAATTGCAACAGCACCACCACCAATACCAGAGTTGAGCAGCAGAGTAAAAACCGAAAGGATAATTAGGGTAAACATCCCTAAGATCATTCCTGTGGGCATATTCTTTGGCACATCGCCAGTTTCCTCAGCTGTCATTGGGAGTTGTTCGATAGCGAGGTACAACCAGATAGCAAAGGGAATTGCTGCAAACACACCTGTCCAACCTTTCGGTAACCACCTTGCCGATTGCCCTGGATCTGGAGGAACATTAAATAGTAATTCTGGCTGAAAAACACCGGATACCAACATACTTACGTAGAATATCCCCAACACCATAATCGCTACTAGAGTGATCCACAGGCAGACATTCAAACTAACATCTAGACTCCAGATGTTCATCGTCAGAAAAATAGCATAGGCAAACAGCCACACTAGGTAAATTGGCACGCCAGGAATCACATCCTTGAGGTACTGGCTTAAAGCGAAAACCACTGCCGCATTAGCCAGTACATACTCAATGCTGACAGTTATACCAGCGATATAGCCCCAAAATGGTCCCAAGGCATTGCGAGTGAACGAATAGAAACCACCTGCATGGGGAAATGTTGCTGTTAGTTCAGCCGTACTGTAGACCATACACAGATACATAATTGCCATGAGGATGGTAGCAATCGCCATTCCCCAAAAGCCACCCACGATTAGACCATAGTTCCAACCATAGAAATCACCAGAGATAACAGCACCGACACCTAGACCCCATAAAAGGAACCAATTAGCGCTTCCTTTTAGTCGCCGCTGCCTTAAATAACTTTCGTTGACATTTTCGTAGGAAACAATTCCGCTAGATCTTTGTACGGACATAGTTTATTTCCAATTTTTAGTTGCTATATGAGAATTTCCATATTTTTGGCACTAAGATCCGGACAAAGTTTCTAACCGTAACTTATTTCTTCATCTACTGGGGTGTAAATTTTAACAAAACACAAAGAGGTTTGATATCATGTCCGGTTGAATACTTATCGTTAAGGCTGACGCGGGGACGCGGAGACGTTTTTATCGTAAGCGATTAGGCGGACATGATATGATACCAAATCCGGGTTAGCCTCCCCCGTTACTCAAGGGGTGACAACGAGACTAAAAAGGAGATTGGGTGTAGGGTGTGGAGTGTGGGGTGTGGTGAAAATATGCTTGGATAATTAGCTATCTCGGCCTCACCAACCTTCCATTACCTGATTCAATCCATTACCCTGCTCGATTCAACGCTCACTACGACTGGTGAAATGGAGACGACCAGAACCTAAGTATAAACCGGGACTATTTTCTCCGATAGAAAAGGCAGTGACTCCAAAATGATAAACACCACCAAAACTAGGATTACTCCTAGCTCTAATTGACACTGTTACCTTGTTGCCAGGAGCTACTGCCTCCTCAAAAAAAATAGTTATTTCACTAGGGTTAGTAGGCTCACTCTCCACTTTAGCCAAGGGTATTGAAGAGCCACCACTCAAACCCTCGCCTAAGAACGCTCTGCTCTTACTCCACTCAAAACGAATCCACTCTAAATTAGGCTTCTGGACAATAGAAACTGCCTGTAGAGGTTCTCCTGCATCTTCAGGTAACAAAATTGTGAACAGATACTCTGATGGTGTATTTGGAGACTTGAAGGTAGCAACTGATCTGATTAAACGTGGAGGTTTGTCAAAAAAAGTTCGCCCATCTCCTAGCTCAAGGGCATTGCCAGACAATTGAGATATAGTAGTCGGTAGCATTAAACCCAGTACTATAGCACTAAAACCCAACAGACGAGCTTTGGTTGAAAAAAATTTTATCGCCATAATTCACCTTTTAACTACTGGATAACAGGTTCGTTTGTTTCTTTTTTTCCCAGTTTTCCATCTAGTTGATGCTCCAAGCAATTGCGTTTCTGGGACTGTAGGTTGGTTTGAACGAAGTGAAACCCAACAAACTCTTACTCTTGTTGGGTTTCGTTCCTGATGCTGTTGGCGAATTATTTCTTCACATCCAAAAGCCTGATTCTGCCATAACTCGCTTGATGAAACTTTACTTTTTTTTGAGAAGCGATCGCCCACGGTACCATCGTACCTTCTATATCAAGTAGGATCATATCAGAAGGAGTGATGCCATGAATTTTATTAACCCGAAAACGGATTTTGCTTTTAAGAAAATCTTTGGTTCTCCCGAGAGTCAACAAATTCTGATTAGTTTTCTCAATGCTCTGATTTATCAAGGAGAATCTGTCATTGCAGAATTGGAAATTATTGACCCCTATCTGGCTCCTAAAATTACTGGTTTAAAAGATACTTACCTGGATGTTAAAGCTAAGCTTAAAGATGGCTCCCTGGTGATTATTGAAATCCAAGTACTCAATGTGGCATCCTTTACTAAAAGGGTGTTGTATAATGCTGCCAAAGCTTATTCTGTGCAACTGCAAGCTGGAGAGGGGTATAGCTGTCTCAAGCCGGTAATTGCTTTAACAATTACTGACTTTACCATGTTTGAGGAGAAATATGGTTTAATTAATCATTTTATCTTTAAGGAAAAAGGGAGTAACTTAACTCTTCCTGATTCAGAATTAAGTTTGGTGTTTGTGGAGCTGCCGAAGTTTAGTAAAGATAGTAGTCATTTGGAGAGTTTGACTGATAAATGGCTCTACTTTATGAAGCAGGCGACAACCTTAGATGTGGTGCCAGAGACGATGGCAGAGGTGCCAGAGATTGAGCAGGCTTTTCACCTAGCGGAGCGAGGGAATTTGTCGGCACAAGAGTTAGAAGATTTGGAGAAGCGGGAAATCTTTATTCAGGATCAGCAGGGGGCTATTGTTAAGGCTAGAAAAGAGGGTTTGTCAGCAGGGGAAGCCCAAGGGAGTGCCAAAAAAGCTGTGGAAATAGCTCGTCAATTACTGGAGGTACTAGATGATGAAACGATTAGTCGTACTACAGGATTAAGTGTTGAGGAGGTGCGTAAGTTACGTGATGAATGATAGTAGTAGAAATGCGATCTGCTTGCAGAGCAAGCTTGCGCTTAGGTCAAACGCGAGCGAGGCGCTCGCACTACGCAAAATCTAAACTACCAAATTAACTGTGCCACGGCACTACAAGTATTCTTAATTCTTAATTCTTAATTCCGCGCAGCAGTACTAGATGGTTGTTTCCATAATCTAAAATCTAACATGTACAACAGCAGCTTAGTTTTACTGATTACCTGTTCCTGGTTAATCATCTCAGGATTAACCACTACCACTAAGGCAGCAAACCCAGAACACCTCGAACAACTAAAGAAAACCAATGCCTGTCCTGAATGTGATCTCACAGATGCTCAACTAAACGCCGCTAATCTCCAAGAAGCAAACCTCAGAGGAGCAAACCTTAGTGGTGCTCAACTAACACAAGCAAACCTGAATAAAGCCAATTTGAATGGTGCACAGTTAAGGGGAGCTAAGCTAACAGGAGCCAACCTGAGACAAGCACAATTGAGAGGGGCAAATCTGACGAGAAGGGAAGATAACACTAGAACCGATTTGCAAGATGCCAACCTACAAGGAACTGATTTGTATGCTGCTAACCTTGCTACTGCTGTAATGATTAATGCCAATTTCCAAGAAGCCCGAGTAGATCATGTTAACTTGGCGGGTGGAAATTTAGAGAGAGCTAACCTGACTAAAACTAACCTAGCCGCTGCCAATTTAAAAGGAACAAATTTAAAACAAGCAATATTAAGGAAGGCTGACATTAGAGGAGCTAACCTTACAGCAGCTAACCTTACAGCAGCTAATCTAGATACTATTAACGCCGATAATGCTGACTTAAGCGGTGCTAATTTATCTCAAGCTTATTTACTACACGCAGACTTCAATGGTGCAATACTGAGGAATACCCAACTTCAGGAAGTAGATTTAAAATATGCTAGCTTCGCGGTTGCGGATTTAAGAGGTGCTAATTTCCAAGGGGCAATGCTACAGGGAGCAGGTTTCAACCGTGCTAACCTCAGAGGGGCAAACCTCACCAATGCTGACTTGACAAATGCTAAATTTGGCACTACTCAACTCACCGATGCCCAACTAACCGGTGCAAAACTCCACGTTGCTTACCTGCACAGTGCCAACCTCACCAATGCGAATTTGAATGGTGCTGACTTGCGAGAAGCCCAACTACATTCTGCTAACTTAACCAATGCTTCCCTAGTGGGTGCTACCCTCGAAAAAGCCAGTCTCATCAGTAGCCAGCTAAATGGTGCTAACTTAACTTACACTAACTTGAGTTGGTGCGATTTAAGAGGAGCCAACTTGAGTAGTGCTAATTTGAGTCATGCTAATCTATCCCAAGCAGATTTGGGACTTGCCACCCTAGTTGACACCAATCTGAGCAACACTAATCTCAGGGAAGCCAAACTCAAAGGTGCGATCGGACTCAACAGAGATTGGTTACTTGGTTATTAGTTATTGGTACAAAAGACAAACAACAAACAACAAACAACAAAAATATCGAATTGGTCCAAAAATCTGTCAAACTATAGCCAAAAGTACTCCTGGAGCGGGTTGTCTTAGCTGTAGCAAACCTACTCAGCTCTCTCTGCTCTATGGTGTGGTAACTCAAACCCTTTTTCTGAAGTTCCTATGCAATTGCGAAATTCTCTGCGTCGGACAAAAATTGTTGCTACGATTGGACCTGCAACCAGTCGCCCAGAGGTTCTCAAAGAACTTATCAAAGCCGGTGCTACAACTTTGCGACTCAACTTTTCCCACGGCACCCATGAAGATCACCAGCGTAGTATTCGTTTAATTCGCCAAACCGCATTTGAACTGAATCAGCCAGTAGGTATTTTGCAAGACTTGCAAGGTCCAAAAATTCGCTTGGGACGGTTTGAGCATGGTTCGATTGTAGTCAAAAGAGGCGATCGCTTTACCTTAACTAGTGAATCACTCCCTGGTACTGAGTCGCTCAGTTCTGTGACTTATAAACCCCTGGCAGATGAAGTGCCATCCGGTGCTACCATCCTCCTGGATGATGGCAAAGTTGAGATGAAAGTCGAAGAAGTCGATCCAGCTCAAGGTGCCTTACACTGTCGCGTAGTTGTCGGTGGTCCCCTCTCCAATAACAAAGGCGTTAATTTTCCCGGAGTCTACCTCTCAATCAAGGCTCTCACAGATAAAGACCGAAGGGATTTGATCTTTGGTTTGGATCAGGGAGTTGATTGGGTGGCTCTGAGTTTTGTCCGTAATCCCCAAGATGTACTCGAAATTAAAGATTTGATTGAAAGTGCCGGGAAGGAAGTACCGGTGATTGTCAAGATTGAAAAGCACGAAGCCATTGAGCAAATGGATGCAATTCTCTCCCTCTCTGATGGGGTGATGGTTGCCAGGGGTGACTTAGGAGTTGAACTGCCAGCGGAGGATGTCCCGATCCTGCAAAAGCGACTGATTGCCACCGCCAATCAGCTGGGAATCCCGGTAATTACTGCAACCCAGATGTTAGACAGTATGGTTAACTCCCCCCGACCTACCCGTGCGGAGGTTTCCGATGTCGCTAATGCGATTCTGGATGGTACCGATGCAGTAATGCTCTCCAATGAAACTGCTGTCGGCAAACACCCAGTAGAAGCAGTGGCAACTATGGCACAAGTTGCTCGACGTATCGAGAAGGAGCAAATTGTTTGCAATGCTCGCGAAACCAAACGCTCAATTCCCAATGCCATTTCCCACGCAGTAGGTCAAATCGCCGATCAATTGGATGCTTCAGCAATTATGACTTTAACCAAGACTGGTTCTACAGCCCGGAATGTTTCCAAATTCCGACCACAGAAACCCATTTTAGCGATAACCCCCCATGTAGATGTAGCTCGGCAGCTACAGCTAGTGTGGGGAGTTAAACCCTTGTTGGTTCTAGATTTACCTTCTACCGGTCAAACTTTCCAAGCAGCAATCAACGTTGCTGAGGAAAAACAACTCCTACAAGAAGGAGATTTAGTAGTAATGACTGCTGGTACTCTCCAGGGAGTTCCAGGGTCAACCGACTTAATTAAAGTAGAGGTAGTAACTGCTGTTCTCGGACAAGGTGTTGGCATTGGTCAAAGTTCTGTGAGCGGTTTGGCCCGTGTGGCTTATAATACCAGGGATATTGGTCACTTTAATCATGGTGAAATTCTGGTCACACCGTCAACCAATGCCCAGTTTGTAGATACAATTCGCAAGGCAGCAGGGATTATCACAGAAGAGGAGAGTCTCACCAGTCATGCAGCAGTGATTGGCTTGCGTTTGGGAGTACCAGTGATCGTAGGAGTAAAGAATGCTACCCAACTCATTCGAGATGGAGCAATTGTAACTTTGGATACTCAGCGGGGTTTAGTTTATTCCGGAGCAATGGGAACAAGTCCCTAATTGGGAATTGGGAATTGGGGATTGGGAATATCTTTATTTTTCCCTAAGACCTAAGACCTAAGACCTAACTTACCTCTGATTGCATAATTTTTAGCAATTTTACTGAGAACTATATAGTAGTGCTGTGGCTAATTGAAGAAACTTAACATTTACAAGGAGTAATCGAATGTCCCACAAATTGTGATCTTAGACACATTTTAATACTGCTCCGGTGCAAGCATTTTAAACTTAGATTGGGGAAAAGCTTAAAGGGTAAAGTCTAAAGCTTTTTTCTTTCCCTTTTCCCCTTAACAGACAACTAACTATTGAGGCACATCCGGTCTAGATTCAGCTCTCAAGCACTTCCAGAAAGGATTGAACTCAAGTCAATCAACATTCTCTATGTGCCACTCGGACTATTGCGGCGAAGTCTCGTGGGGGTGCAATCACTCTTATCTACTCGGTAGACCAGCTCAAATTAATATCAGTAAAAGAGGGTTGTCATGCAGACGTTAACTGTAAAACAGGGGTTCGAGGAACGCAATTTCATGGAAAAGTTGGCATACTTACTGCAGAAAGACTGGAGATCGCGCTTATTAAGTGACTACCCAGAGCAAAATCCAACTATCACAAACAGTATTATACGTTGGTTACTCGGAGAAGACGTAGAAAGGTTTGAGGACTTAACACCGAGCCAGTTGGCAATTGCTAAGCAAGCTATGGAGTATCGGTACCGGATCTTGCGCCAGCGCTACCTAGGGGTGGGGCCTGAACGAGCTTATCAAAATTTAATGACCCGTTTAATTAGTTTAGTAACATTACGTAATAAAATTCGTACTTGGATTGCCCTTAGTCGCGATCGCCAACGAGCAGTAGTAGATGTTTTGCAAGAAGTGATTCAAGAATTATTAAATAGCGATCGCTACATTCAAAAGCAAATTACTTGGATTGCTCAATGTACTCAAGACCCTCGTCTGCGAGACACTTTATTACTTACTACCATTGAAGAATACTGTCTACGCCCAATTCGTAATCAGCCCCTACTAGTTTATCGATTTGTTAACTTTCTGCGTCGCTCTCAGCGCTCTGGTATGACTCATGTACCAGAGGGAAGTAGAGTGCATCTGCTTTCAGAATCTGTGAATCTAGATGATTCTAATGAGCCAGTTAGTCTATTAGATAATCAGGCACAGGTTGAATATCAGCAACAGCAAAATATTGAGGAGCAACAGAGACTACGGAGGCTGGTAAGCCAAGAGTTTGAGGCTTACTTAAGCAAAAACGTAGGAGCAGATGCCGTAAAATGGCTGCGGCTGTACTTGCAAGGCCAAACTCAAGAAGCGATCGCCTCTACTTTGAATAAGCCTGTTAAGGAGGTTTATAGACTGCGGGAAAAAATCAGCTACCATGCTGTTCGGGTATTTGCTGTTAAGGAAAAGCAAGAATTAGTTGCCAATTGGCTGGAAACTTCTGTACAAGAACATACCCTAGGACTAGCACCAAGTCAATTGCAAGAATTTTTGCATAATCTAACTCCTCAGCAGCGCCAAATCTTCGAGCTATTGAGAGCTGGTGAGACGAAAGAAGTGATCGCTCAAAACTTAAAGTTGAAAACCAATCAGGTAATGGGTGAGTGGAGCAAGCTTTATCTAGCAGCTCAGGCTATACGCAATTGATTTGTTGTTTGTTGTTTGTCCTTTGTTATTTGTACCAATGACTAATGACTAATGACCAATGACCAATCAGATAATATTCTTTCTCAATTAAGGTTATGTTGAATATAGTCGATTGAAAATTTAGGCGTGGTTAAGCAAAAAAAAGAAACAAAGTCAAGGTTCAGCCTGGAGGGGCGGTTTGTTGGTTTTGTCGGTGAGTTCGGGAAACAACCAAAGCGCATACGAGTGATAACCTCAGACACAGAACACTACATCAAGCTCTTAAAAAAGCTGCGTGGCTCTGTAATTGGTGTTTTAGAACCAGGAGAGTGGGTACAAGTTTCTGGTAAACAGAAGTATAAGAAGAAAACCGGCAAACTGAAGCTCAAGGCAGATCAGATCAAACCAATAGCCCCTGTTCAAGCAAAGAGTGTATCACCATCACCGATTGCTACACCTAAAGCCAAAGCCTGTGTCATGATTTGCCAAAAATCCTCCTGCCGCAAGCGAGGGGGCAGCAAAGTTAGCCAATCAGTAACAGATTATTTGCGCGATCGCGGTTGGGAAAATCAAGTTACCATCAAGGGTACTGGCTGCATGAAGCAGTGCAAAAAGGGTCCTTGTGTGGTCTTTATGCCAGACAAATCCCGTCATACCAACGTTAACCCTAAACAAGTACCAACCTTGATGGAGAAGCATTTTTTAACAAGGTAGTCCCAATGAAAAAATTTCACTACCAAGGATTTTAACTGATAGTCCAAGCTTAGTCAGGAAGTATACCATTTATATCAAAATATAAGACATACTAGAAACAATTCTTTCTGCACGGAGATTGGACAGTGCCCTATGTCTTTTGAAATTGGACGAGGACTCTTTAAGTATGACTTTACCGACCACCACGCGATTTTAGGCATTCCTGTAGATGCGGATGTGAAGTCAGTCCGCAAAAGGTATCTTAAAATTGCTCGTAATCTGCACCCAGATAGTTGTAAAGCAGCTAGCGAAGCTGAAAAAAAACAGGCAAGTCAGCTATTATCGAAGCTAGTTAATCCTGCCTATGAGCAACTGTCTCAAGACAGTCGCGATTATGCCATTAGCCTGAAGCTTATGGGTAAGCGTTTGGCTGGGGAAAAAGGGAAAATTTCTATAGCAAGCGAAGCTGCCAAGCAATTAACCAGGGCGGGTGCAGGTTTAGAAAACACTTACAAAAGCTCATTGCAAAACCTGGCATCCAAGCAATACGCATCTGTGAGCGAAGCCTTGGAGAAAATTGCTCAGATCAGTGAACTTAATCTAGTTTACCTAATGCTGAAGGATGGCAAGGATGCACCTCCTAAAACACCTATAAAGCCCCCCCCAAAACCACCAGATCCAGATCCTGAGAAATCTCCAGAACCTGATCCAGTCAAGACAAGAGTTGCTGCGTATATCCGTCGCGCTGAGGGATATATAGCAAAGAACAATTTTGCCAAAGCAATTTTAGAGTTGCGAGATGCACTCAAGTTGGAGCAAAAAAACAGTGCTTGCCATAGCTTACTGGGAGAGGCTTATTTAAGGCAAAAGCAGAACGCAATGGCTAAGGTTCACTTTAATAAAGCTTTGCAACTCAATCCTAAGGATGAAAAAGCTTTGAAAGGGAAGAAGTACCTAGAACACCTGGCTGCCAAAAGCGGTGGTGCTAAGTCAGCGACTTCTAGTGGAACTAGTGGCAAACCATCAGGGAATCAAGGTAAATCTGGTGGTGGCTTATTTGGTATGTTTGGCAATAAGAAAAAATAATGGTTCATCAACCACCGGCAGGAGCAAGGGATTTACTTCCCCTAGAAGTTACCCAAAAACGTTGGATTGCAGACCACTTGCAGCAGGTATTTCACCGCTGGGGATATCATCGGATTATTACATCCACCCTAGAGTGGTTGGATACCCTGATGGCAGGGGGAGCAATTGAGCGATCAACAGTTATCCAGTTACAGGAATATGAAGAGGGAACATTAGGACTACGCCCAGAACTAACAGCTTCGATCGCACGAGCAATGGTGACTCGCATCGCAGGCAGTACTAGTGAGGCAACCTTTTCCCTGCCCCAAAGACTTTATTACAATGCCAATGTGTTTCGCCGACCAACTGTTGGTCACCACGGGCGTCAATTGGAATTCTACCAGTCAGGAGTGGAACTGCTAGGAGCCGGAGGAATGTTGGCGGATGCAGAAATTATCCTGTTACTGGCAGATTGCCTGAATCAGCTGGGTTTACAACAATGGCATTTGGTTTTAGGAGAAGCAGGGTTGACAAGATCACTCCTGTCTCCCTTCCCTCAACCAATGCAAGATAAAGTTAGAAGTGCGATCGCTCATCTTGATCGCGTGGGACTCGAAACTCTGACCCTTTCAGCAGAATTGCGAGAGCGGGCGCTATTTCTTTTTGATCTTCGAGGACACCCTGCTGATGTTTTGCAAAAGATTGCTAGTTGGGATTTAGCGCCATCAGAGCAAAAAATTGTTAACAACCTCAAATCCCTAGTTGAATTGATTAATGATAGTTCTGCCACTCCCTTGCCTTTACTCCTCGACCTCAGTTTAGTTCAAACTTTTGACTACTACACTGGGATCGTTTTGGAAGTAGTGAGCAATACTGATAACAACCAGCGAGTTTTAGGGCAAGGTGGTCGCTATGATCAACTACTAGGGTTGTATCATCCTCAGGGAGAAACTTACCCAGGAATTGGTTTTTGTCTCAATATTGAAGACCTACACTATACTTTGCTCTCTCATAGCCAGTTACCTTATCAGACACCAGCTAGTGATTGGTTAGTTGTGCCAGAAACACCCCAAGCTGAAGCAGCTGCCTTTAATTATAGTCAGAAGCTTAGAGATTCTGAACATTTAGTGCGGGTAGAGATGGATTTAGGGGGATGCTCACCGACTCAGATTCGAGAGTATGCTCGTTGTCGTCGTATTACCTACATTGCTTGGATTAAAGCCGATGGTACTCCTGCGATCGAGACAGTGACTTAAAAGTGCCCGACGGGCGCGGCAGAACCTGCAATGAAGGGAAGAAACAATTCTCTTCCCTGTTGCCTTTTGCCTTTTGCCTAGCGCGTAGCGCTATAACAAATAAAAAAATAAAACTTTTGTTAAAGAATATCCGGATATAATATAGGACATAAATTTTTATCTAAAAAACAATTTTACTAGAGAATATCCAGATAGTTAATGAGGCATAAATCGTTGCTAAAAATTTTTTTTCAGTGAATATACGGATAGACAATAAGGATGAAAGTAAACTAAATTATATGGTATGTGTCAAACAGGTCTTACCATTAGATTAGTACTCAACTGCTGTAAAAATAATAGTTTCAAGCATAGCAGAACGAGTTATTTATTCAAATTAGAGTTAAGTGCATCAAGAGCATCTATTTTTCTAGCTTGAATTTTAATTACCTAACTTTCTTAACTTCTAGAGGTGGCCATTTATGAGAAGCTGTCAAAGCTTGCTATATAGCCAGTATTTGAGCTAAAAACGCCCCGAAAAATTTACTTTCGCTTTTTGAAGACTACCTACTTAAGTATCTACTGTGGCATTTTAGCTACAGTTAAAAATCAACTACCTTTGCAACATCAACATTGCTCTTTGAGCTATATCGGTACATCACATAATTTGGGTATTTCGGAAAGACAAAAAAGCTTCATAGATAAGGCTTTTGTATTCTATGTATAGGGGAAATTTCGGCCCTGACGGGGTGTCAACTACCAAACTTTTACCCGTTGATCAGGCACTGATAGAGGATAGCGATGATTGCTAAACAAATTACCCCTGTTGTCTCAATGAAACCCTTGACTACATTGAAAGCAGTTCGCTTTCTCAAAACTTTAAAGCGGCTTCAGTTCAGTGGTCAATTGATGTTGACAGATTACCAAGGACAAGAATGGTTATTTTATCTTTACCGAGGGAGCATCATGTATGCTACTGGTGGAACTCATCCAGTAAGACGGTGGCACAGAAATTTAACTGCTAACTGTCCTCAGATGCTTGCTAATACCTTAGCTTGGCAAGATATTTTGGCAGATATTGATGCAATAGACTTCACTAACTGCTGGGAATATCAGCTGTTGTGTTTATGGATAGCAGGACAGGAGATTACTCAAGTACAAGTAGCTCAGATAATTCGCTCTTGCATAGTAGAAATTTTGTTTGATTTAGCACGAGCAAAAGACGTGACTCATCAAATCAAGCCAGATAACTCTTTATCCAGTCAACTTCCCTTAATTGATGTGGATGAAGCGATTTCACAGGTGCAACCGCTCTGGCAAGCTTGGCAGGATCCTAAAGTAGTCAATTATTCTCCCAACCAAGCTCCTATAATCAAGCAAACAAAGCAACTCCAGGAACACAGCTCTATAGATATCTACCAAACCATCACCAAACTACTAGATGGAAAGCACACTCTGCAAGATTTAGCTGTGCGGACGAAGCGAGATGTGGTAGCACTAACTCGTTTAATTGTGCGTTACATTCAATTAGGGTGGGTGGAACTAATTGATATTCCTGATCTACCAAATCCATTTGGTGGAGAAAACTTACAAACACCACAAAAGAAAGAGTCTACTGAAGTACTAGTAGCTTGTGTGGATGACAGTTTTCAGGTACGTCACGCTATGGAAAAGCTGCTCACAGCTGCAGGTTATAAGTTTTTAGGCGTAGAAGATGGCGTGCGAGCGCTTGGCATTCTGTTAACTCGTAAGCCAGATTTCATCTTTTTGGACTTAGTGATGCCCAATGCTAACGGTTATGAAATTTGCACTCAATTACGTAACCTTTCTAGTTTCCGCGATACCCCAATCGTAATTTTAACTGGAAATGACGGCTTTGCTAACCGACTCCGCTCTAATTTTGTCGGAGCATCAGATTTTGTCAGTAAACCATTCGATACCGAGACGGTGCTAAATGTGATCAATAAGCACCTCAAGCAGGGTGTAATTAGTCGTTAATCATTAGTCATTCGTTGTTTGTTGTTTTTTAACAATCAATAACCGCTTCTTGTTGTTTATTAATGAGGTCAATTGTATGGGTACTGCTTTGGTTGTTGAAGATTCCTTAACAGACATTCAAGTTTTTTCCAGTTGTCTTCAACAAGGAGGAATGAATGTCTTAATTGCTCACAGTGGAGAAGAGGCTTTAACTAAAATTGCTGGTCATATACCTGATGTAATAATTTTGGATGTTATTCTACCTGGTCGCAGTGGTTTTGAGCTTTGTCGTGACCTCAAATCCCAAGCTAACACTAGCAATATTCCCATCGTTATTTGCTCAACAAAAGGTGACAAAATAGATAAATTTTGGGGAATGAAACAAGGAGCAGATGCTTACTTATCCAAACCAATTGACCAGGAAGAATTGGTTCGTACCGTTAAAGAGTTAATCAAAGTCTAATTGGTTTATTTAAGGGAAATAAATCTACAATTACTTGATCGATTTTGAGTGGAGTGTGCTCGATTATTTCGTTCATTGAACAGTTATTTTTCTTGGCTATGAACTCCGAACTCCGAACTCCGAATTCTGAACTCCGAAGGGAACAGTTTTTGCGATTGCATCTTGCACATAATACGATAGCACTACTACCGCTGCAACAACTTACTGAGGTACTAACTATTCCTATTGGTCAGATTGTACCTATTCCTCATATGAGAGCTTGGGTAATTGGTGTTTATAACTGGCGGGGTGAAATTCTCTGGATGGTTGATTTAGGTCATTTAGTAGGACTCACCCCCTGGTATCAACAGACTAGTAGTGCTTCAGCTCATCAAGCTGTTGTACTACGTGTTTATAGTAACAATACCAGTTCTACCAAGGTTAAAATTAAGATGTTAGGGCTAGTTGTTAACAGAGTAGAAGATATTGAATGGTGTAATTCAGATTCGATTCAATCTCCACCATCATCCACAGTCACTGCTGAATTAGTACCATTTTTGCGCGGCTACTGGGTGAAAGCTAATGGTGAAGTTTTAACGGTTCTGGACGGAGAAGCCATTATGAGAGCGATGCCAAGTCATGAACACTAAAAGTATCAATTAACAATTATCAATTAACTGATAACTGACATGACTCAAATTTCCACCACAGACTCTAACAATAGTCGCTCTACAGCTTTTGAAAGTATTGAATTTCAAGAGCAAGCTACTGTGACTAATTATTCCTCTTCTCCTCAAGTATTTTCCTCCTCAAAACAACCAAAAATCAATTTGCTTGAGTCAGAGGACATCGAACCTATAGGAGAGCCTCCAAAGCAGCGATCACTTAAGCGCTCAACCTGGAGCCTGCAAACCAAAGCAGCGGCAGTAGCAATTGCTATTGGTACTATTCCAGTTTTGCTGACTGGATTTATTGCCTATCGGTTTGCCAATCAATCGATCACTAAAGAATATTCTGCAACCAAAATCACTAGTGCTACGGATATTGAAGACAAGGTATTACGCTTCATGCGTAGCCGTTATGGAGATATTCAGATCCTGGCAGATCTACCGATTCTGACCGATCCAATCCTGAGAGAAATCACTCCCATTGAAGAAAAGCAACTAGTGCTAAACGACTTTGTCAAGTTTTCTCAGGTTTATAACAGCATTGCCGTTTTCGATCTCAACGGTGATGTGATTGTTCAATCCGAAGGAGATTTCCTACTTAATCACAGCGATCGAGATTACTTTCAGACTGTTATTAAAACCAATAAGCCTTTTATTAGCAAGCCTTCAATCTCCAAATCTGTGGGACTACTTTCCATTTACTTCGCCGCACCTGTTAAAGATCAAGTCACGGGTAAGACTATTGCTGTCATTCGAGCGAGGATGCTGATTGACGCCCTCGATGAATTGATTGCTAACTTCGGTGATGGGGGAGATGAGTATCACTTGATTGACATTTCTGATGGTGTGGGAAAAATTTTCTTGGCTAAGGACAATAAGATGAACCGGAAAGAGGCTTCAACAGTTTTTTCTGGTTGGGAACAACTGCAAGCAGTAGGAGAAACAGGTAGTTTAATTACTACCGACCAAATAGATAAGAGTAAGAAGCTGTTAACCTATGCCAAGTTTGGCCAACTAGAAGGCTTGCCAGAGCTGAAATGGAAAGCAGTAGTTACCACACCTGCACAGATTGCCTTTGCACCTCAAAGACAATTACTTCTGACTTTAACTTTTGGAACTGGATTTACAGCCTTGCTTGTAGGGGGGATTGCTACTAATATTGCTAACCGCGCTACTCGCCCCCTCCTAGTTGCAGCAGATGCGGTAGAGAAAATTGGTCAAGGAGAATTGAATACACGATTGGCAGTTCAAGGGGAAGACGAACTTGCCGTTTTGGGAGCAAACATTAACGATATGGCTGCTCAGCTCAATAATTTTGTGCAGAAACAAGCACTGGTAACGGAACAGGCACAGTTATTAGCTCAAGTTACCAGTGTTCGTTCCGTTGGCACCCAAGCCTTACAAGAAATTTTTGACACAACGGTGGCAGGAGTCCGGGAACTATTGAGAGCGGATCGAGTACTCATTTATCGCTTTAACCCGAACGTTTGTGGGGAAGTTACAGCAGAATCGGTAGCATCTGATTTACCTTCAGCTCTCGAGTCCCAAATTCACTATCCTTCTGTTCCCCTGCAAATTCTCGAAACTTACAACAAGGGCGTTGTTGTTGCCCACAATAATCTGATGGAGGCAGATTTGACCTTTGATCAGCTGAAGTTAATGGAGAGTCTGGGAGTCAAAGCCAGTATAGAAGTGCCAATTCTCCATGAAGGTCAACTGTTTAGTTTACTAAGTGTTCACCACTGCTGGGCTTCGCACAAATGGCAGCTATCGGAAATTGCTTTCCTCCAGCAGTTAGCTGCTCAGCTAGAACTATCTGTAGACAGGGTAATTCTCCTCGAACAGACCGAAAAACTAGCTGAAGAGCAGCGCCAGCTCAAAGAAGAGCTACAACAGCGAGCTTTTGAATTGCTTGAGGAAGTAGATCCAGTTGGTCAGGGAGACCTGACCATCCGGGCTAACGTAACACAAGATGAAATTGGCACGATCGCAGATTCCTACAATTCTACAGTAGAAAACTTGCGGCAAATTGTTATTCAAGTGCAAGCCGCAGCCAGCCAGGTAACCACAACTACCAAGACAAATGAACCTGTAGTCCAGGCCCTATCTCAAGAAGCCTTGCTGCAAACTGAGGAAATTGCTATGGCTCTGAACCGGGCGCGAGAAATGGACCAATCAGTGCAGCTGGTAGCTGCTAGCGCCCAGCAAGCGGAAACAGCTGTTCAAGAAGCAGCTCAGACTGTGAAAGAAGGGGATGCTGTCATGAACCAAACAGTGGAAGGAATTCTGGCAGTTCAGGACACTATTTCAGAAGCAGCTAAGAAAGTCAAACGCCTTGGGGAATCTTCCCAAAGGATTTCGGCAGTGGTGAAGCTAATTAATACTTTTGCAGCTCAAACCAACTTGTTAGCGCTCAATGCTTCTATGGAAGCGGCTAGAGCTGGAGAAGAAGGTCGAGGCTTTGCCGTTGTTGCCAACCAAGTACGATCGCTCGCACGACAATCAGCGGAAGCCACAGCCGAAATCAAACAACTTGTGACAGGCATTCAGGCGGAAACCAACGAGGTGGTAGCGGCGATGGAAGCTGGTACTGAGCAGGTGGCAACAGGAACCAAATTGGTAGAGGCAACCCGTCGGAGTCTTAACAAAATTACTCTAACTTCTGCTGAAATTAGTACCTTGGTTGAGGCGATTGCCCAAGCAACAGTTATACAATCAGCTGCCTCTGAATCAGTAACTCAAACGATGACTAATGTAGCAGAAATTGCTTCTAAAACTTCCCAAGAAGTCAGTACAGTTTCCTCTTCTTTTGAACAACTACAAACAGTTGCTCAGCTTCTCCAACAAGAAGTTGGTCGATTTAAGGTTAGTTAGTTATTTGTCATTTGTCATTACTTGTTGGTTGTATAGACTTTTATTTCATATGTTAAGCAACATTAATTAAGACATTGATAATGAGGTATATGCTATGACTCAATCTTCTCCTAAAGATATTTCTCAAAATGTTACTAATAATAGTCACTTCGATGACCATAATTCCCTCTTATCTACCAATAATTCTGTAGAAAATCAGATTAATTGGAGTTACGAGCAATCTTTTTCTGATACTAAGGCACTAGAATCAAAACTACCAAGTCAGTCTAGCTTTGTACCTACCCAAGAACTCCAGTCAGGTATTTATCAAGGACTTTCTAACCTCCCCATTAGCCGCAAAACCCAGCTGTTTCCTTTGTTAACTTTAATTTCTCTAGCAGGAGTTGTCGGTTTCGGTTCGGTCGCACTGGTTGGTGGTTTGCGTACCCAGCTGGTTAACCAGACTAAATCCCAACTGACTGTAACAGAACTTAACTACAACATCAAAATTGACCAAATGGGATTTGGCTTCCGGGGCCAATCTGACAACGCTGCCATCATTGACGCTGCTGAGGCTCGTGCAGAAGGTATTCCCTTGACTCCAAAATTACGCACTCAGGTAAAAGAAATTCTTCAGAATGAAATCAAGAGCCGTAAAATTGAATATGCCACATTAGTTGACAAGAACTTGCGTATTATTGTCAATGCCAATATAGATCGAGCAGGGCAAACTTTCGACCCTAATAAGTTAGTTAGTCAAGTTTTTCAAGAGCCTCAGCAGATTAAAAGCACTGAAATTGTCAGCTGGTCTGAAATTTCTCAAGAGTCTCCACCACTACCAGAAGGATTTATTGAGCAAGATGCTTTGATTCGTTACACAGTAACACCAGTTATTAATCCAGAGACAGGAAAGGCGATCGCTGCCTTAGTTTCTGGGGATATAGTTAATGGTAAATTACCTATTGTTAAGAAAACTGTGGATGCTTTTGGTGGCGACGGTTACAGTGCTGTGTATCTACGCCAACCTACAGGAGAATTTACTTTATCCACATCTCTAGAAAAAACTAGCTCCCAAGACATAAAAGTTAATATACCCCTGACCAATACATCTTTATTAGCACAAGCAGTAAAAGCAGACGGAGAGTCAGTTACTAGTCGCTTACCTATAGGCAACCGTAGCTTTACTTTAGCTGCCAAAGCCTTGCCTAATTCTGCTGGTGAGCCTGTAGCCATTTTGGCTTTTGGAGATCCAGAGGTAGCTATCGGTCAGATCATCAAGAGGAGTTTGCTGACGCAAATTAGTTTTTCAGTACTAGTATTAGCAGTGGTATTATTTTTGGCGATCACTCTAGGAAAACTGATTGCTGAACCCCTCAAGCAGTTGCAAAAAATTACCCAGGAGTTCTCCCAAGGTGATTATCAACTGCGGGCAGAGGTTTTGACTACAGATGAAACAGGTCAGCTAGCTGGTACCTTTAATGAAATGGCTGACAATATTGAGGCTAACCTTGAAGAGATTCGCCAAAAAGAAAACCTAGTTCGTCAAAAAGCTGAGCAAGAAGAAGCATCACGACAAGCAGCGGAATCTTTAGCAGAAGAACAGCGCCGACTTCAAGAAGAACAGCGTCAAATCAAAGAAGGACTACAGCAGCATGCTTTGGATCTGTTGATGGAAGTAGACCCTATCTCTCAGGGAGACCTCACTGTCCGAGCCAAGATAACTGAAGATGAAATCGGTACAATCGCTGACTCCTATAATGCCACAGTTGATAACTTGCGGAAAATTGTTAATCAAGTAAAAACGGCCGCTAGTCAGGTAGCCGAAACTACCAGTAGCAATCAACCTGTAGTCGAGTCCCTATCACAAGAAGCCTTGCAGCAAGCAGAGGAAATTGCGGCAGCACTGGAGCGAACACAAGAAATGGCCCAAGCGGTGCAACTAGTTGCTACAAACGCTCAACAAGCAGAAGCAGTTGTCCAACAAGCAGCTCAGACAGTGGAAGAAGGGGATGATGCTATGAACCGAACTGTGGAAGGGATTATAACTATTCGGGAAACTGTAGCAGAAACTGCCAAAAAAGTCAAACGACTTGGGGAATCTTCCCAAAAGATTTCTCAAGTAGTGAACCTAATTAGTACCTTTACTGAACAAACTAACTTGTTAGCGCTCAACGCCTCCATTGAGGCGGCTCACGCAGGAGAAGAAGGTAGAGGCTTTGCGGTAGTTGCGGATGAAGTGCGATCGCTCTCACGGCAATCAGCAGAAGCAACAGCCGAAATCGAAAAGCTCGTAGCTAGTATCCAGGCAGAAACCAACGAGGTGGTAGCAGCAATGGAAGCAGGTACTGAGCAAGTAGTAACAGGGACCAAACTGGTAGATGAAACCAGGCAGAGTCTCAATAAAATTACCATCGCTTCTGTCGAGATTAATCAACTAGTAGAAGCAATCTCCCAAGCAGCGGCAATGCAATCGGTTGCTTCTGAAGCTGTGACTAAAACTATGACTAATGTCGCCGCCATTGCTTCCCAAACTTCTACCGAAGCTAGTACTGTTTCCTCATCCTTTGAGCAACTGCGCCAAGTAGCGCAACTACTACAAGAAGAGGTCAGTCGATTTAAAGTTAGTTAGTTGTCATTGGTTGTTTGTCATTAGTCATTGGTCATTGGTCATTAGTCATTGGTTATTGTTTTCAATTTGGGTGCTAACTAGTTTGACAAACAACAAACAACAAACAACAAACAACAAACAACAAATAACTAACCATGGCCATCAACCCAGAAATTCGCGATCAAGCATATCAGTTCTTTATTGCAGAAGCTTCTGAGCTATTGCAGGTAATCGAACATGGTTTGCTTAAGCTTTCGTTTGAGCGCAGTACTGCCAAAGTCCACAATTTAATGCGAGCTGCTCACTCTCTTAAAGGAGGAGCTGCTAGCGTTGGGTTAGAGACAATCAAAACCCTGGCTCACCGCTTAGAAAATATCTTTAAAGCTCTATACAACGAATCTGTAGAAATTGATATTAACCTCGAAAGCAAAATACTCCAAGCCTTCGATTGTTTGCGTTTACCTTTAATGGAGCAGATTAACTCAGGTAACTTTAACGCTGAGCAAGCTTTAGCCATTGCTGAACCAATCTTTGCTGAGATAGAGGAGGAACTGGGGGATGCTATCACCCAGGCGGATAATTATATCCCCAGCTTCTCGGAGTTGGGGGTTAATATAGCTTTGTCAATTTTTGAAGTGGATGTAGCTCAAGGATTAGAACACCTTGCTGTAGTTGTGGCTAATCCTTCTAACTACGAGGTAGCTGGAGAATTACAAGCTCAAGCGGAGGTGTTTGCTGAGTTTGCTGAGCTACTCAAGTTACCAGGATTTGGCGCGATCGCACAAGCAGCTCAACAGGCTCTAAATGCTAATCCAGAGAGTGCCCTAGAAATTGCTCAACTGGTGCTAGCTGATTGTCAGGCAAGTAGAGAAGCAGTATTGGCAGGTGACTCTACCCAAGGAGGTAGTCCCTCTGCTGCCTTATTAGCTTTATGCAAGGAGCAGGGAGTAGAGGAAGACATTCCCAATTCCCAATTCCCGATTCCCGATTCCGAATTTCTCGAAGAATCTCTTTCCTTAGAAGAAGCGCTTAGTTTTCTTGCTGTGGATCTGGAGATGGATATAGAGGAGAATCCTGCAATAGCAGAAGCACTGCCGATTAGCCAAAGTATTGAACTAGACAAGGAGTGTGAGGAAATTGTCGCTGCTCTTCCAGAAGAGGTATTAGATATTACTGCTATTAGTACTGAGGTTGAGATAGTAGAGACAATTAAAGCTACATTCTTACAAAATGAGAAACTCGAAACTGAGCAAGACTCTCATCTGACCTCAATTACAGAAACACCAGCAAATCTTGAAGAGGCTCTTCAATCAATCGATGAGATTTTTGAAAGTCTAGTCCCTATCCAAGACATCCCTGCATCAACATCTCAGTTAGCTCTTACAAAGACTACAAATATGCAAGCGGGCAGTTTAGTTCCACTCCAGCCTACTTCTGGGAAGATATCCCAGACAAGCCAATCTGCTGAGCCTTCCCAAGAATTTAACCGCATATCAACTTCAACTCGCTCAGTTGAAACATCTCCCACTTCTCAACTGTCGGTACGGGTTAACTTAGAACGACTCGAGAGGATGAATAATCTCATCGGTGAATTTGCCATCAACCGCAATAGCCTTTCCTTACAAAATCAGCAATTACAGGGTTCAGTACGAGGACTGCTGAATCGGTTTTCCGGATTTGGAAATCTAGTGGCTCAATTGCGGGAGCTATCAGATCAAATGGTAGTTGATTGGTCAGCACTTAGCAATCAGTTGTCAGTGGGAAAAACTGCTGTTGGTAGTTGGTACACGATAGATAGTAGACCATGGACAACAGAAACTTCCGATTTTGACTCTTTGGAAATGGATAGCTACGGAGCCTTGCATTATCAACTACAAAGTATCCTCGAAGAAATGGTACAGCTCGAAGAAGCAGTTAGTGATATTGCTCTATTCGCTAAGCAGTCCGATAGAACTATCGAACAACAGCGGCAAATGCAGACTCAGCTGCGGGATGAGCTAATGTGGGCTCGTATGTTGCCGTTAAGTGAAGTGCTCAACCGTTTTCCTAGGGTGTTGCGGGATCTTTCTGCCACCTACCACAAACCAGTGAATCTAAAAATGACTGGTATAGGAGTACTAGTTGACAAAGCTGTCTTGGAAAAACTCTACGATCCACTTTTACACTTACTCCGGAATGCCTTTGATCACGGCATCGAATCCCCAGATATTAGACGTCAAAAATCTAAGCCAGACACTGGTCAAATTGAAATTCGCGCCTACCATAAGGGAAGTCAAACTATTATTGAGCTGATTGATGATGGTCAAGGTCTGAATTTAGAACGAATTGCTCGTCGTGTGCTGGAACTAGGATGGTTATCGGCAGAGGAACTAGCGAAAATTTCCAAGGATCGCTTAGGGGAATTTATTTTTGAGCCTGGATTTTCCACTGCTAGCCAAGTTAGTGAACTCTCTGGACGGGGAGTAGGGTTGGATGTAGTGCGATCGCAATTGCGCTCACTCAAGGGAACTGTCTCTGTAACTTCCTCTCCTAAACGGGGAACAATTTTTACTTTAACTCTGCCGTTAACCTTAACGATCGCTAACTTACTCGTCTGCTTAGTCGGTACTACTAACTTAGCACTGCCTTCCGACAGCATTGAAGAAATTGTTGTTCCCGAACCTAATCAGACTAAAATATCAGGAACCCAGAGGTTTTTGTACTGGCATCAAAACCTTATCCCAGTCTATCGACTAGCTGAGTTATTAAACTATGCCTGCCCATTGCCAGAGATTCCCATCAGTCAAGCCTTAGTGGGAGTCACCTCCCCCGAAGATTGGGCTTCTCCCATGTTGATAATGCGGGGAGAACGGCAGATTTTTGCCCTAGAAATTGATAGTTTAGGCACGGAGCAAGAACTGGTAATCAAACCCTTCAGCTCAGCGATCGCACCCCCCAGTTATGCTTACGGTTGTACCATTTTGGGGGATGGCACTCTGATTCCTGTAATTGACGCTACTATTCTGCTTGAGTTCGCTCTGAATAAAACTACACGAACCACTGTGATTACAACTGGAGTTAATGGTCAATCCGTGCTCAATCAAGATTCTGTCTTGAGCCAAACTTCAACTGCCATTCAAACAACTCAAACACCTACAGTTCTAGTAGTAGATGATGCCGTTACACTGCGACGTACCTTAGCTCTAACCTTAGAAAGGGCAGGTTTTCGAGTCTTGCAGGCAAGAGATGGAAGGGAAGCGATCGAGCAGTTGCAACAAAGCTCATCAGTCAATCTGGTAGTTTGTGATATTGAAATGCCCAATATGAACGGTTTTGACTTTCTCAGCCATCGTCGCCAAGACACCCAACTCTCAAAAATTCCTGTAGTAATGCTCACCTCCCGCAGTAGTGAGAAGCATCAATGGTTGGCAAAACATTTAGGTGCTAATGCTTACTTTACTAAGCCTTTTTTGGAACAAGAGTTTGTCGCAGAACTCAAGCGGATTGTTAGGTTTTAGGTATTAGTAATCCGATATTCTGCCTCCATTCCCGATTCTCAATTCCCGATTCCCCATTTCCAAACTCGATGAACACTAATTTAATCAACTCACAATTTGGTGATGCTGAGCAATTACAGGCTAGAGAAATAACATCACTATTCAAATTACTTGTCTTCGATATGGGCAATATCAATCTTGCTTTGCCCATTAAGTCTGTGCACAAAGTCTTGAAATATACCGCAGTTTATGGCAGTGGAGTTCAACCTGTGGGAGTTACTCACCTAGGTGATAGTGAAGTGACGGTTGTAGACCTACATCGACGATTTTTCAAATCTACTCAAACTAGTGTACCTAATTCAAGTCGTTATCTAGTGATTGTGAGAAATACAACAGGTGAGCTCTATGGTATTCCAGTTGCAGACACTCCATTATTAATAGAAGTGCCATCATCCCAGATTCGTGCTCTTCCGGAGTCCTATCGTCGTGCTGATACTCTAGATGTCGCCAGTCATGTTGCAGTTATTCCCCAGGAAACAACCTCGCTAACTGTCTTTATGTTGGATGTAGACTTACTACTGCCAATTTTCCAGGAACTTGCAAGTTCGTAATAAAATCCCCTCCAGAACTAAAAAAGGAGGGGATTGTGTTAAACGAAATAATCACCGTCTATGCTATCATCGACGACTTATTAAAAGGGATAGG
>JGI12316J15309_10006916_pt1 | contig 34279 bp, 30 predicted proteins | sample MarCyaLeptolynsp_FD_15309 | JGI IMG/M metagenome (IMG submission 15309) | reverse complement strand
CTGGTGCTACGGGGCAGGGTAAGTCAGTAGGTCTGAATGTCATTTTAACTTCACTATTATATAAGAAGCACCCATCTCAGCTGAAGTTTGTACTAGTCGATCCAAAAAAGGTAGAACTGACACTCTTTAATAAGATTGAGCGCCACTATTTGGCCAAACTCCCGGACAATGAGGAGCCCATCATCACGGATACCAAGAAAGTAATCAATACGCTGAACTCTTTGTGTATTGAGATGGATCAGCGCTATGATTTGTTGAAGGATGCCGCTTGTCGAAACATCAAAGAATACAATCAGAAGTTCGTTGATAGAAAGTTAAATCCTGAGAAAGGACACAAATTCCTTCCTTACATCGTCTTGGTGATAGATGAGTTGGCTGACCTGATGATGACGGCCGGTAAAGAAGTAGAAACACCTATTGCCCGTTTGGCACAATTAGCTAGGGCAATTGGTATTCATTTGGTCGTGGCAACACAAAGACCTTCGGTAAACGTGATCACTGGTATCATCAAGGCGAACTTCCCGGCAAGGCTATCGTTCAGAGTGACATCAAAGGTGGATTCCAGAACGATTTTAGATGCTGGAGGGGCGGATCAACTGATTGGTCAGGGAGATATGCTCCTTTCTATGGGCTCTGATATCACAAGATTACAGTGTGCATTTGTAGATACGCCAGAAGTAGACGAAATTTGCGACTTTATAGGTTCGCAGAAGGGTTATGAAACTGCTTACATATTGCCTGAGTTCACTGGTGATGAAGGAGATTCAGGTAGTGGCGATATTGATTTGTCTGACAGGGACGCTTTGTTCGAAGAAGCTGCAAAACTAATCGTAGCACACCAACAAGGCAGTACCAGCTTGATTCAGCGTAAGTTGAAGCTGGGGTATAACCGGGCAGGACGCTTAATTGATCAATTGGAAGCGGCAGGCATTGTGGGACCGTTTGAAGGTAGTAAGGCCAGACAGGTGTTGATACCGGATGAGTACAGTTTGGAACAGTTATTGAATACCCTTGATGACAATTGATTCCAAGGAATAGAAAGAAGATGAAGAAGTTAATATATGTGTTGATTTTAGCTGTTGTTGCTTTAGCAGCTAAAGGACAAAGTGGAGATGCAAAGGCTGTCTTGGATAAGATGAGCAGTACCTATAAAGCAATGGCAGGATTTGAAATATCCTTTGTCCAAAAGAATTTTAGTGAAGCGGAAGTAATTGCCAGAACAGCGGGTTCTGCTTCGGTTGCCAAAGAGAAGTTTGTATTAAGAATTGAAGGTCAGCAGATCTATTGTAATGGCCCAGTATTATGGACTTACCTGGTCGAATCTCAAGAACTGACCATTAGTAATTTCGAGCCAGAGGAAGGAGCTATTAATCCAGCGAATATTTACGATATCTACAAGGAAGGCTTTACTTATGAGTATAAACGCCAAGACAATGTAAATGGCGAACTGGTGGATGTAGTAGAACTAATCAGCACCGATGAAGATGCTGACTTTACCAATATTGTAATGTACATCGGCCAGAAAGATGCTTACCTAAAAGCTTGGGATTTGATCGACTATGATGGTGCTAAAACGAATTTTGAGGTATCTGCATTCAAACCAAATCAAATTTTTGATGCTAAATATTTCGAGTTTGATGAAGAGGCAAATCCAGTGCAACACAAAGAAGATCTGCGTAACGAATGAATAGCGTTGAGCTCTTTGAGCAAATTCAAAAGAAATCGTCCTATCTCTGCGTAGGTCTAGATACGGACATACAGAAAATTCCAGAACATCTTTTAGACCTTGAAGATCCAATCTTTGAGTTCAACAAGCAGATCATTGATGCAACGGCTGACTATGCAGTCGCATATAAGCCAAACATCGCCTTCTATGAGGCTCACGGAATTGAAGGTTGGAAGAGCTTACAAAGGACTATAGACTATATTCCTAAGGACATATTCACTATTGCAGACGCCAAAAGAGGAGATATCGGTAATACTTCCAAGATGTATGCTCGTGCCTTTTTTGAGCAGATGAATTGTGATGCTATCACAGTAGCTCCTTATATGGGAGAAGACTCAGTGAAGCCTTTTCTTGAGTTCGAAAATAAGTGGGTTATACTATTGGCGTTGACCTCGAATGCTGGGGGGAAGGATTTTCAGAATCTGACCTTGACAAAAGGAGGAGACTTATATGAGGAAGTCCTTAAAAAGAGTCAAGAATGGGGTGATGCAGGTCGACTTATGTACGTGGTGGGTGCCACCAGAGCGCAAGCCTTGCAAAACATAAGAAACATTGTTCCAGACCACTTCCTATTGGTGCCGGGTGTGGGCGCTCAAGGCGGGAGTCTTGAAGAGGTGTCTAAGTATGGAATGAATGACCATTGCGGTCTTCTTGTCAACTCTTCAAGAGGCATAATATATGCGGACAATTCAGAAAAATTTGCGGAGGTTGCTGGTCAGAAAGCAGAAGAACTGCAGGCACAAATGGCTGGTTTTCTAAGAAAATACCTTTAAATTCTTGGTGCAAACACGCACCAGATGATCCAAGAAGCATTTCTGCACTTTGTGTGGAAAAATCAGTACTTCAACAAGAGTAGCCTCCTAACCCAATCGGGAGAAGCGATCACTATTGAGAAAGTTGGCTTTCACAATCACTTAGCCGGACCTGATTTTAAAGAAGCGGTGTTGGTGATTGGTGGTATAAAATGGGCAGGAGCTGTCGAAATTCATTTAAACGCTTCTGATTGGGAAAGGCATCACCATCAAGGTGACCCTAAATATGATAATGTTATCCTTCACGTAGTCTACGAGCATGACAAGGAGGTTTTAGATAGTCACGGTCGACTGCTACCTACACTAAGTCTTAAGGGGCTCATCAAACCAAAGATGCTACAACGGTATAGTGATATGCTGCAAAGTGATGAGAAGGTACCTTGTGCCGAACAGCTTCACACAGTTAAGGTGATTACACGGCTTTCCATGTTGGAGAGGACCTTGATTAGTAGGGTTGAACACAAGGCACAAGCGGTGATATCATTGTTGCATACTAACAATACAGATTGGGAAGAAACCGCTTATCAGTGGTTGGCGAAAGGCTTAGGCTTTAAGACTAATGCTGACTCCATGCTTGCTCTTGCACAAATAGTGCCTGCTAGATTGCTGCATAAACACAATCAACTCTTGCAATACGAGGCACTACTGTTTGGAACTTCAGGTTTGCTTAGCGTTGACTTAAAGGATAAATACCTCAAGAGCTTAAAATCTGAATTTGACTACCTATCCAAGAAATATGAACTGAATAAGCCTTTGAGTTATAATCAGTGGCATTTCTCTGGGGTTAGGCCCACGAACTTCCCAACTGTGCGAATTGCTCAATTGGCTTCGATGCTCTATCATCATCAGAATATATTCTCATTATTCACAGAATTTGATGATCCTAAGACACTGATCAAAGAGTTTCATGTGACACAAACAGCCTATTGGCAAAGCCATGTAGTGATGGATAAGGAGAGCAAGATCAAAATTGGAGGACTTACTAAATCGGCAAAAGAAAACCTGATGATCAACACCACCGTGCCCTTGCTTGTGGCATATGCCAAATATCAGGACACAACCGAACCTTTGGATAAGGCATTGAATCTGTTGATGGCTTTGCCCAAAGAAGAAAACAGAATCACCAGACTTTGGAAGTCAGTAGGGTGGAATGTGTCTTCTGCCTTTGATAGTCAGGGCCTAATTGAACTGCATAATAGTTTCTGTAGGCAAAAACGCTGTATTGAGTGCGGCATAGGTGCCGAACTGGTAAAGGCTTAATTGACTCCAATGGAGCTTATTCTTCCGAAAAACTTTATCTTTGCACTCCAATTAATGAATGCATGAAAAACCCGGTAATTATATTCGGAGCAAGCGCTTTAGGGCAAGCAGCAAGAGAGATTTTTGAAAGTAACGATATCATTGTCTATGGTTATTTAGATGATGATGAAAAGCTGCATGGGACTGAGTTGGGAGAACTATCGATCTTGGGGAGAACAGATGATGATGGGTTCCTCAAGTTGATTGGTAAGAAGTGCGAGGGCTTTATAGCTGCAGATGATAGAGATCTTCGTAGGGGGATCGTGAAGCTTATGAAAGAGCGCAGAAAGATGATGCCTGTCAATGCTATACATAGTAATACGGAGATTGCACCATCAGCACATGTAGGTCATGGAGAATTTATCAATAGTGGGGTGATCATTGGCGCAAATGCAAAATTGGGAGATCACTGTATGCTGCATAGCAATGTGGTAGTTGACTATAGTGCGAGTTTGGGTGACCTTGTACAAGTGGGGGCTGGAAGTACTATCGGTGCGGAAGTGCAAATAGAAGAAAATGTATTTATTGGATCTGGTGTGACCATTGTGCCAGGTGTTAAAATAGGCAAGAATGCCAGAATTGGAGCAGGTTCTGTGGTGATTGGTGATGTCGAAAAGGGCAAGACCGTCTTCGGAAACCCAGCTAAAGAAGTTTAAATGTAAATTCACCCTACAAGCAATAGGGCAGAAGTTATGGAAAAGAAATATTCAATATTACTCTATTACTGCTATGCCGAAATCGAGGATTTTGAGGCGTACAAAGAACAACATCATCTTTTTTGTGTAGAAAATAATCTAAGGGGAAGAATCATTATCTCCCCTGAAGGACTTAATGGGACTGTATCTGGGCTAGAAGAAGACTGTCAGAAGTACATGAATTATGTGCACTCTGATGCGCGTTTTACAGATACCGAATTTAAGGTGGAAGCCCATGATCGTATGGCGTTTGCAAAGCTTCATGTGCGCGTTAAACCAGAGATCGTTCACTCCAGCCTAAGACATATCAACCCTAGAGAAAAGACAGGAACCTATGTTGAACCCGATCAATTCAAGGAGATTTTAGAGGAACAACCGGATGATACGGTGATCTTGGATGTTCGTAGTAACTATGAGCACAATGTGGGCAAGTTTAAGAATGCCCTAACACTTGATATTGATAACTTCAGGGACTTTCCTGAAAAGGTCAAAGAGTTAGATCACTTGAGAGATAAGAAAGTCATTACTTACTGTACAGGTGGCATCAAATGCGAAAAAGCCAGTGCCTATTTGCTGGAGCAGGGTTTTGAAAATGTGTACCAGCTTCATGGTGGTATTATTAAATATGGTCTTGAAGCTGAGGGGAAAGACTTTGAAGGAAAATGCTATGTATTTGACAATCGTATTACTGCAGATGTCAATCACGTGAACCCCAGTATTCTTTCTAAATGTCATATCACGGGAGAACCCACCGATAGAATGGTCAACTGTGCCAATCCTGAGTGCAATGCACATATTCCCATGAGCGAGAAGGCAGGTTGGCTCATGGATGGCTGTTGCTCTGATGAGTGTAGGAAGCACCCTGCAAGAAGGCCTTATGATGGTACTGGCTACTACCAAAAGAATACGAATCACTATAACCCTTTGAAGGGAGTTAAACGCGAACCAGCTACAATCAAGTAATGAGTACAAGAATCCCTGAGTCCGAATTAATACTTACGCCTCAGGGACGAGTATATCACCTGAATCTTGCGCCAGAAATGGTGGCGTATACCATCATAGTTGTTGGTGACCCCGAGAGAGTTCCAAAAGTAAGTTGCTACTTCGACAAAATTGAACATCAAGTGAATAGTCGCGAATTGGTGACGCATACGGGTGTCGTTGGGGGAAAGAGGCTATCGGTCATCAGTTCTGGAATGGGTACAGATAACGTTGAACTATTGATGACCGAGCTGGATGCACTGGTCAATGTTGATTTGGACAAAAGGGAGGTTAGGAAGGATTTGAAAAGCCTTCGAATCATACGCATCGGCACCTCAGGCTGCTTGCAGTCGGATATTCCTATTGATGCTCATTTGGTTTCAACTGCAGCCCTAGGACTGGATACTTTGATGAGCTTCTACAACTGGAGCGGTGATAGCGAGATAGAAGAGTTTACAAAGAAAGTTCAGAGCGAATTGGGGCTTAACTTCTTACCTTATTTTGCCGGTGCCTCTAAAAGTCTGCTTGGTCTTTTTGGCGATACCTTCTATCAAGGTGTTACCATTACAGCTCCAGGTTTCTATGCTCCTCAAGGACGTCAAGTTAGGCTTGAACCAAGAATTAGTGGTTTGGTTGATAAGCTGGCAGACATGAATACTCCCTTTGGCCCTTTTACCAATCTCGAAATGGAAACTGCTGGTTATTATGCCATGGCTAGTTTGTTAGGTCATGAAATGGTCAGCCTTAATGCTTTGATTGCCAATAGAGCGCGTCAGGAATTTTCTGAGGATCATGAGGCTGCTGTTGATAGTCTAATTAAGAGAGTTTTAGGCATTCTAACGGCTTAATCTGTCATCTTAAGGATTTGATCAATACGGTCTAGCGCATTCTGATAATAACGATTAAGCACGGCTGTCTCGTTGATAGTAAAACCAATGAAATTCCTGAATAGAGGTGTTCTAAAATATTCTGCTCTAATTATTTCATCATTTAGCATATCATAACTAGACATAAACTGAGGGTAAAAATTATCATCTAAAGCACTTGAGAGATTGATGTGTTCTTGTTCAATGAGTTCATACGACCGATACAATTCAATTAAAGACTTTTTGAAGTCTTTGTCCTTAAAAACTTTGAAGTCACCGCTTTGCTGAAGAGATAAATACGTGTTCTCATTTGGTTCAAAGTAATTATAGTTTCCTACCAATCCTGCATAAATAGGCATTGAATCGTATGTGAGGTTTGTCTTTTGTCCCGTGAAGAATCGAATGGCCTTACTCAGTGATTGCAGCTTCTTTTCATTGCTGTCTATAGATGAGATTAAGTAGACGGAGTCCTTTTTCAAATCCGAACGTAGATCATTGATGTATTGGATCTCTAAGTTTCGCTCTTTTCTCTCCTCACCGAGATTTGACAACCAGAAGGCAATGGTGATGCCTAAAATCACTATGATAAATTCAATAAAGTAATCTTTGAAAGTGGATTTTCTATGATGTCTCATGACCAATCGTTTGGTCTAAAGACTTAATGAAGTAGTAAAGGATGCATTACTTATTTTTAGGCTTCAGGTTGCCCTGAATTAGCAAGTTGAATTCGGTACAGGTCAGTACACCATTAGTAGAATAAGGACATTGGCGGTAGAGCTTTTCTCCGAAAGGGTCTATGGTCACAATAATGCCATCACCACGGCAGACGGGGCAAATGATGGGGGCACTATTCTCATCACACTTGATCGTGTTACGATAGAAGAACTTACTGTTTACATCAGCAGAGGTTGCAATTCCTCTGTTTTCTCTAAACCCTTCTTCAGCCTTTTCGAGCAATACCAAGGTTTCTTTTGAGAATTGTCCCTGACTGCCTTTCAGTTCCAAGTATTTATTCAGCCAGTCAATGCTTTGAGAGTACTTTTTAAGAAAAAGGGAGTTTTTACCAAAGTGGAAACAAAAATCTGCGGGGAGCACATCAATTCTATCGAGGGCTCTCATGAAGTAACTATCTGCTTCAACATATTTTTCCTGGTCTACTAAGACTACAGCCGAATCTATGAATAGTCTTGGGTCTTCAGGCCTGATTTGCGCCTGAGTACTAAGAACACCAAAAAAAAGTAGGAGTGAAACTAGAAATACCTTCTTCATAAGAAATTTTGTGAGGCTAAATTAACAAAGTTTGGACACTAAAAAGCCCCGGTGTCACCGAGGCGATATAACTTAACAGTATTTAACGAGAAGTTCGGACTAGTAACCAGCCTTACTTCGCAGATGCCTTCTTTTTTGGCAGAGCGATTTTCTTACCCGCAATACTGTAAATACCAAGACCTGTGGCAATTACTGCTGCTGCTGTGATTAATAGTGTTTTCTTTTTCATTTTCGTATCCTCCTTACCTCTCTTATACGACAATCAATGTGCCAAGTTTGTTACACTCAAAGAAAAATATTCTTTTTTCTACAAAGATTGTGACTCTAATACACCTAAGGCAGCCAAAACCCTTAGGGCCAAAAGAATAAACTCCATCCATCACTTATCCATTTTAGGGTGAAACTTTCTTTTTTACTTTTAAGCGACAAGAATAACTGAAATACAAATGAAGAAAGTCTTTAAGACCCTGGGTTTGCTTGGTTTAATATTTGCCTTTCAAACCACAAGTGCACAAGAAGCACCACCACAAATTGATGCCAGAATTTACGATATAATTGACGCTACTTCTGCGGATCGTATTGAAGCTGATATAAGAAGGTTGGCTGGGTTTGGAACCCGGAATACCTTTTCTGATACCGTTTCTGAAACCAGAGGTATTGGAGCAGCCCGTAGGTGGATAAAGGCTGAGTTTGAAAAGATATCACAAGAATGTGGTGGTTGTCTCGAAGTATTTTATCAGAAAGACTTTGTAGAGAAAACAGTGAGAAGCAGGGTGCCTCATGATGCTTGGGTTGTAAATGTTGTCGCAGTGCTTAGAGGTACTGATTACCCTGACTCTTATGTGATGATGTCCGGAGATATTGATTCCAGGGCGTCAAATACGATGAACTATGAGATCGATGCACCGGGTGCTAATGACAATGCTTCGGGTATGGCAGGGACGATTGAAGCTGCTCGAGTAATGTCAAAGTTTAAATTCAGACACAGCGTAGTTTTTGCAGGACTATCTGGAGAGGAGCAGGGGCTTTTTGGTGGTAGAGGGCTTGCCAATTATGCAAAACAGAATGGCTGGAAAATGATCGGCATTTTGAACAATGATATGATTGGCAATATTGAAGGGGTTGACGGTGTGATCGATAATCGTACGTTTAGAATCTTTTCTGAACCTACTCCGGCAAATGAAACAGATAGACAAAGGGGGGCAAGAAGGTTCGCTGGGGGCGAAGTAGATGGGATTTCTCGTCAGTTAGCAAGATATATACACGGACAGGTCAAAACGTACATGCCGGAGATGAACCCAATGATGATCTATCGTTTGGACCGTTTCGGTAGAGGAGGGCACCATAGGCCTTTCAATGACCTTGGTTTTGCGGGTGTGAGAATTATGGAAGCCCATGAGAATTATAATCGTCAGCATCAGGATATCAGAGAGGAGAATGGTATTAAATATGGAGATGTCATAGAAGGAGTGAATTTTCCTTATGCGAAGAAATTGACAGCAGTTAATGCTATTTCGATGGCTGGATTAGCTTGGGCACCTCCTGCACCGACTGAAGTACGCATTGGCGGTGCGGTTAGGCCTTCAACCACGTTACAATGGGCTAAGACGGATGATCCTAATATTGCCGGCTATAAGCTTTATTGGAGATTGACCACTTCTCCGACTTGGGATAATTTCAAGTATGTTTCGGGGGTAAATGAGTTTACACTTGAAGGAATAGTTATTGATAACTACTACTTCGGAGTATCAGCAGTAGGTAAAGATGGCAATGAATCACCTGTTGTTTTTCCCGCCCAACAGATCAGGAGAAGGAGATAGGAGACAGTAGAAAGATAAAAAGGCAGTGTTAAGCTGTCTTTTTATCTTTCTAGGCAAAAAACCAATAATCGATAACGGGTTTTTTATTCCAAGCTATGAGTTGCTCCTTGATCTCTTGCTTACCATCGGGAGAAGCCACAACAATCATAATTTGAGAGTTTTCAAGGTCATTGATCATTTTATAACTCTCTGTTATTACACCATAGATATCTACACCGATTTTACGTTCACTATCCGATACCCAATGAAAAGTATCGCCTCTCTCCTGAAGTAGTCGAGCCATGTCTTTGCCATTCCTGCCAGTTCCCCAAAGTACCAATGGTCTTGATAGATCACGATCTAGCTCGTAGAAATACCTCAATTTCATATCGAAATAGCGGTTGTCTTTATATTCTTCCCATGTGCGTGAAATCCTGTTAGATCGATCTCGCCAGTGATGGAGAATCTTATCAATGCCTATAACCCTAAGCCCATGCTTATAGAAGCGAAAGCAGAGGTCATAGTCTTCCGGATACACTTCAGGGTTAAAGGCATCTACTAAATCAAAATCTGTTTTGTGAACGATCCAGCAGTGAGAGGGAATAACACATTCCTGGTAAATCTCTTCGTAATGTCGATTGTCTCGGGCGACTTGGTTGAGCCATTCTTCATACCTAAGGAAGCCCCCACCAACTTCCCCTTCATCGACAAAGTGCTTTGTGCCTCCTGCTATGACAGTTCCTCTGCCATATTTCAACCATTCTGACACAAGGTTTTCAAGCTTATCGACAGGCATTTTATCGTCCGAGTCCATCCGGTTGATCAACTCGCCCTTGGCAAACTGATAGCCGAATTTAAGGCTTGGAATGAGTTTAGGACGATCGCTATGAAATACTCTGACCCTGGAATCTTTAAGTGAATAAGTCTCAAGAATTTCAGGAGTATTATCCGAAGAGTGGTCATTAATGGCGATCAACTCCCAGTGCTCATAGGTCTGAGCTAAAATTGAGTCAAGACAGTCTTTCAGATAAATGGCCGTGTCTTTTGCAGCCATAATAATGCTGACCAATGGTTTGTGTTGATCCATTGGCTTGAAAATAGCACAAAAAGCAGCCATTGGCTGCTTTTTGTCTTGATAGATTTTAGAATTGCTACTTATCCTTCATCGCCTTGTCAAAGCCGAAGACTGGGAAGTCTTCAAAATCTTGTTTAAAAATGCTTTCTCTAATGTCTTGTGAGTTCAAGGACCCCTGAAGACTTCCTTGGAAGTTTCCTTTCACAAAGTCACCCACCACGATAAAATCTAAGCATAGGAGTATTTTCCTCATATCTCCAGGTCCTATGCCATACTTAGCCAAAAGACCAATGTATTTAAACTTTAGCTGCTCTCTAAGTTTGTTGTCATTTACCAGAATGTTGGTATCATCGAATAAGAGTCTAACATCTTGCTTTCTACTCGCGATAAGATCATCCTTTTGGAGTTCTCGGTAAAGCTCTTTTTTAAGTGACCTCAATTGATCTCCATCCAACTCAATCAGTGTGCGTTCAGTCTCTTTGGTATATATCGAAATAGCATCTTTGCCTGAATCGTAAAATCTGTTACCATCTTTTGGAGGTGCATCTCCCTGACTCTTTAAAATGCGATCAACTTTTGAGAGGTTAACTTCTGACTTTTTGAATTCACCATTGGTCTTTAAAATGGTGTCATCATCAGCGTCTTCCATAATTGACTTACCAGTATTCGCGTCCTTGGAGAAAAGCCCTTTTTTGCCCTCTGGGTCATCTATAAAGTAGATTTCCATGTGCTTGCCTAGCGCTTGTCCATCAAAGCCCTTATCTGTATAGTCTCCGACTTGAATGAAGTCATTGTTGATTACTATCCTTCTTTCCGGAGCTGGCTTGATATGAAACGACTTTATGACTGTAGCATAGCGACTGTACATTTCTCCTTTCAGTTCGGTATTATTCAATTTTAGGAAATCAGCTGTATACCACAGCGTACTAAAATCTGATATGCCTGACTGATTGATATTGTCTTCTCTCAGCAGTCTGAGAAGTTGCCTCTTTAATATCCTCAATTCCGTTCTCGTTAGCTTTGGTTTGGCGTCACCAGGAGTAGTTGGTTGAAAAATGTATCCGCCTGTCCTTTTAGGTTCGTTTAACCTTCTAATTTCTAAGATGCTTCGGGTAACACTATTGTTGGAAGTCTCTTTGCCTTCGGCCTCAGTAATTGCCACAGGCTTCTTTTTCATGGTGACTTCCATTGCCCAACCCAAGGCACTTCCTGAGAAACCCTCGTCATTAAAGTCACCTGCCATAATATAGTTTTTGTTCAGGATGAGGTGTCTTTCCGGTCCGGGCTTAATCCAATATGAATCAAGCAGTTCTTTGTACTTGATTTTCTGATCTTGAGTGAGCTTTTTGTAGTTAATAATAAGTTCTTCTTCGGTGTATTGCATAACTATAAGCCTGCTTTTACCCAAGTTGAATTGGTCAGCTTTGATATAGTCTTGTAAGGATCGCTTTAATGACTTTAGCTGATTTTCTTCCAGTGAAACCCTAAGATCTGCTTCAGACTCTGCAGTCTCAGGTTCTGGCCAGGTAACAGCATTGTGATTGCCAGAGGTTTTACCCCGATCTATGGATTTAGCTTCCTCTACAATCGGATCTTCCACTGTAGGCTCCTCTACGGGGGCTATCGGTATGATCTCAGTGTCTGTTTCTACCGAAACAATCTCTTGAAGGCCATCAAACTGAATAGTGGTCAGCTTGATGATGGCCTCTTTTGGTTCCTCGTCTAATTCATCTGAAATTAAGTCAGGAGCAGTGGCTGTCTCTGGACTGATTGGCTCCATATCGAGCTTTTCAGTCGGAGATGAAAAATAGATTAGTGCACTTGTGACCAGTGCAATGGCTGTTGTTGTCATGATAATTGAGTTTAAATTGAAATTTTGAAACCAGTTATTGGGTGGTGGAGGGAGTGTAGGTATGGTTTGAATAAAACCAAGAACCTCTCTCTTAGACAACTCCGTGGGAGCCTGCCTTGCGATTTCAATCAAATATGAAGAGTCTTTAGCATTCATAATGTGATTGTTTGAAGTGTTTCCATTAAACTGTCAACAGAGCTTGATGAACCATCTTTCATCAAGGCTGCCAGTTTCTTTCTCCCTCGACTAATTTTAGTCTTAATTGCACCTTCATTACTGCCCTGTATTTCTGCAATCTCCTTCATGCTAAATCCGTTGATTTCAAATAGAACCAAAGCGTCTTTTTGTTTCGATGGAAGTTTGTCGAGCATGCGATAGAGCAGCTGAATGTCCAGTACAGTTTCGGGTTTTACTCCTTGATCCGCCAAACGATCGGCATGTAATTGCGTCAATTCAGTCTGAGGCTTTTGTTTGCGCCAAATACTGATAGACTTGTTGCGGGCAGCACGAATCAAGTAATGTAATAGCTGATCCTTATTTTCAATTTTCTCAAATTTATGATAGGCCGAAACCAATACGTCTTGAATTAGGTCTTGCACATCCATTTTGCCGTAGGCAAGAGAAGAACAGTACCTTAAAAAACGGTCATGGCAAGCGTCATAGGCTTTCATGAATTCGTTTTGTTTTGCATCGGCCATAATCGAAAATAAGGATTCTTTGAAGGATAGTCGCCCGACTACCGAATAGGTTACATTCCTGATAAATATTTTTTTAATTACTCCATTAACAGCTTCAATTCGTTTAATTTCAGCATATGGTCCGCTTATCTCCTAAACGTAGAGTCTTCCTACTATCATGGCTTACCTATGTTATTGTTTTTACCATTGGCGGAATCTTATACTTCAATGTTGAAAGAGGCTTGTTGGGAGAAACCCTGTTTTACCCTTCGACAGGCAATCCGTATGATGCTTTTGCCTCAGGTTTTTCAATCATTCTGGGAAGCGTATTGCTGGGTATGTCTTTAGGTTTCTCAGAACTTACTTTCTTTAGGTATAGGCTGAATAATCAACCCTTTTTGCTGAAGCTGTCCATTAAAGTTGTCGTCTATGCCATCATGTTGATCATCTTTCTCGTCAGCTTGTCATTTCCTATTAATGCACAGGCGCTAGGCCTGGGCCTGACAGACCCAAAAGTAATTGAAACGGTCATCGACTTTGTTTCGGATTATGCTTTTTGGAGTGCCATGATTCATTGTGCTGCCTTTATCACTCTCGCCCTGTTTATTAGAGAGATGATCGACAATATTGGGGTAGGGCAGGTAGTCAATTTCTTTACCGGAAAATATCATGACTCGAAAGTGGAGAACAGGGTGTTTATGTTTTTAGATATGAAAGGGTCTACGACCATTGCAGAGCAAATGGGACATCAAAAGTATTATCGGTTTCTGAATCGGTATTATAGAGATATGACCAAAGCTATTGTGACCTCGGGTGCTGAGATATATCAATACATCGGTGATGAAATCGTACTCTCCTGGCAAGACAAGGATGGGCTGGAGAACAATAATTGTGTGGAATGCTTTTTCAGAATAAAAGAGACCATTCAGAAGAAAGAACAGGTTTATAAAGATACTTTTGGACAAGCGCCAGCATTTAAGGCCGGTATTCATATCGGTCAGGTGACCCGTGGAGAGGTAGGCGTATTGAAGAAAGAGCTGCTCTTTACAGGAGATCCAATCAATGTGGCGGCAAGGATTCAGAGCCTTTGTAATGACTTAGAGAGCGAACTTCTGGTTTCTGGTCAACTGTTGGACCAACTCAAGCTTGGGGATGATTTTTTGTTGGAGAAGAAGGGTGAATATGAGTTGCGAGGACGAGGTGCCCCAGTGAAGTTGAGTGCTGTCAGTCGCTAAGTCTGGAGTTAGTAGGTTATGTTTTTTGCCAGATAGATCTCGTGATAAAAGGTCCCATTGATCAGTGAAGAGTTTTTTTCTACTCCATACCTTTCAAAGCCCAACTGTTCATAAAGTTTTAACGCAGCCAGATTATCGGTTCGAGTAGATAGATTTATCTGCTTAAGACCTTTGACACTTGCAGCTCTTTCTATCATGGCTTGCATGAGTTGTTTGCCTATGCCTTTTCCCCGCTGATCAGGGTGGGTATAGACGCCCCAAATAAACCCCTTATGACGAAGCTTAATTTGAGGTTCTCTGTGAAAACCACCTATTGCGACTAACTCACCATCGCTGAAGCAACCAAGAATAAAGTCATCAGAACTCACAACTGTATCTTTGAATCGTAACGCTCTATTAGGCTTCTCCTCTGTATCACTAGCCCAAAAAGATGTTGGATCAGTATTTAAGCCAAGAGACCTCAGATGAGAGTATGAGGCATAGTCTGAAAGGACGAGTTCTCTTATCATAAAATCGAAGTTCTTAAATATTTAGTGTAAGAGCCAATAAGCATCATTTTTAATGATTATTTGTTTTACAAATATAGATGTTATAGATTTGATCTATATTTGTAGATATAATTGTTTCAATATGAAAGGGACGAACATAGGGGAACTTGAAGAACTCATATTACTTGTCGTAGGGGTGCTTTATGAAGGAGCGTACGGGGTTTCAGTACTGAAAGAAATCAAAGAACAAACTGGTCGGGAGGTTAACATCAGTGCGGTACATGCCGTGATGAATCGATTAGAAGAAAAAGGCTTCCTGCGTTCAGAAATGGGAGGTTCTTCCAGCACAAGAGGGGGAAGGCGAAAAAGAAATTATTATCTGACTTCGAGTGGAAGGGCCACTTTAGATCAGGTCAGAACTGTTAGAGAGAAGCTTTACAACCAGTTGTCTCCATCAGGCGCTTATAATTTCTCATCATGAATAAAGAAGCTTTAAAACCTCCTAAGTGGGCCGATCGCTTCTTAAGCTGGTACTGTAACCCAAAGCTCTTAGAGCAAATCCAAGGAGATGTATATGAGCTATTTTATTGGCGCTTAGAAGAAAAGGGAATACAAAGGGCAAATAGGTCATTTGTCTGGGATGTCATCCGCCTGTTTAGGTGGTCAAATATTAAAAGGAAATCAAATAGAACTCAAAATTTAAACAACGTAGCCATGTTCAAAAATTATTTTAAAATCGGTCTCAGGAATCTTTGGAAGCAAAGAATGCCTTCGACCATCAATATGATTGGCCTCTCTTTGGCCATAGGCTGTTGCCTGGTTTCATTCAAGTATATCGAATTTCAACTCGTTAGGGACGCTTTCCATGAAAATGGAGATCGTATCTACTTGGGTACACATCAAGCCTTTGAAGAAAATGATGTTTACGAGTACGGATACTTCTCATGGGCAATTGGTGATCTCATTAGAGAGAATTACTCAGGAGTCAAAAATGTGGTGCAATACAACACTAAAGGTGTAGAAGTCAGCTTGGCCGACAGGAGCTTTGGAGAGTATGCCGCATTTACTACCAAAGAGTACTTTGATGTATTCTCTTTTAAGGTGCTCTATGGAGAACAAGGAGTTTTGGCCAGCAAAGAAAAAATTGGTTTGGCCGAACAGACGGCAAAAAGGTATTTCAATGAGGAGTACCCTATAGGTAAGACCGTAGCCATAGCTATTGGAGGCGAAAGTTACGAATTCGAAGTAGGCCTTGTTTTTGAAGAGGCTCCGAACAACTCAAGCTTAAGGCCAGAGGTAATTATCCATCCAGATTTCTATAAAGTCGGTGCTGATCCTAAAGAAACAACGGCCAACTTTTTCCTGGAGTTAGAAGAAGGTGTGGCACCTAACGAAGTTCTTGGCCAATTGCAGGCCTTGGTCGAGGTCCAAAACGGATTTAATCTCGATAGAAAGTACGAGTCAATTGGACTTGAGCCTTTGACTACGATGGCAAAAAATTCGGATCGCATCAGGTATGGTATTGGCTCGGTTCCTCCAATGGCTCCCATGATCTTACTGGCGTGCATTGCGTCCTTTATGTTGATTTTGGCCACTTTCAATTATATCAATATTGCAACAGCCATGGCCACTCGAAGGGTCAAAGAGATCGGCATTCGAAAGGTGATTGGCAGTAAAAAGGGACAATTGGTAGTTCAATTTTTGACCGAAAACTTCATGCTTTGTGCTTTGGCCATTGCGGTTGGCTGTCTCTTAGCGGCTGGTTTTTTCATTCCTAAGTTCAATATAATCTCTGGCAGTACGCTAAAACTTGATATCCTTAATCACACCAATCTTCAAGTTTTTCTTGTTGCACTGTTGTTCTTTTTGACTTTTGCTTCGGGAGCATACCCTGCATTTTTTGTTTCAAAATTCAAGCCAGTCAGAATTTTTAGAGGAGCAGAGAAAGTGGGTGGAAAGCGAAGATTTACCATGGCACTATTAACTTTTCAGTTTGTGCTGGCCATGATTACAATTGTTGCTGGAGTTTCTTCAGTCCAGAATAATAATCTCTACGAAAGTAAGGCCTGGGGTTATAATCAAAATGATAAACTGGTGGTTAACTTGTCGAAGGAGAATTTTCAGGCTTTTAGATCCGAGGCGATGAAAAACCCAAATGTTTTAGACGTGGCAGCTAGCTTTAATAGTCTGAACAAGCATTGGGACTTCCGAAAAATGAAGGTGGGAGACCTTGAGTACGATGGACAGTACCTTAGGAGTGATGTGTATTATCCTGAGTTTATGGAAATACCGCTGCTCGAAGGGCGCTACTTTGATGAGAATCTACCTAGTGATCTGACTTCTGCAGTACTTGTTAACGAGGCTTTTGTTAAGGCTTTTCAATTGGAAGACTTTGAAGGTACCATAGTAACAATTGACAGTGCTAATTTTCAAGTAGTTGGTGTCTTAAAGGATTACTTCTATAGTTCTTTTCAGGATGGTATCGAACCCGCAGTTTTTAAAGCTGAGGCTGACTCTCTGTTAACCACCTTAACCTTTCAAGCACAAAGCGGTAAAATGATTGAACTCAGAGATGAGCTTGAGCAAACCTGGTCAAAGGTGGATAGTGATACACCATTTTCTGCTCATTTTCAGTCTGATGTGCGGGAAGGAGAGTTTGAGGATATGAGGGGATTAAGAAATGTACTGGTCTTTACCGCCTCGCTGGCTGTATTGCTCTCAGCTATGGGACTCTTCGGCTTAGTATCACTTAGCATCTCTGCCAGATTCAAGGATTATGGCATTAAGAAGGTGCTAGGCGCTTCAGCTTTGGGTTTGTTAAGAGATGTCTACAAGCGATTCTCATTCATTCTATTATTTGCTGTTGTTGTTGGCAGTCTCCTGGCCGTCAAAGTGGTTGGTTTGTTACTTGTCAGTGTTTATGGTGAACATTTGCCAGTGAATATTGTCCCGTTAGGTTTGGCGGCTTTACTGTTGTTGATAGTAGCGGCTGTCACGATAAATATTCAAATGCGTAGGGTTAGGCAAATGAATCCTGCCGAGACATTAAGGTCAGAGTAAATTATTAGAGGTGTGGCTTTGCCACACCTCTCACACTAGGACTTGGTGAATGAGATGCTGCCTAGCGAGTAGTCAGATAGAATAAATCCATTGATTTTTCCATTGTCGTCTCTTGTAAAAGCGATATAACCATCATGTTCTGAGGTGAAGCTATCTGACATGATTCCCACATAGTCAACAAGTTTTCTGTCTCCTACATAAGTGGAAAGGGTAGTGCCTTCATGCTTTAGGCTATACGTCACGCCCAGCTCTTCAGAGAAAAAGTCTCCATTAAACTGAGGTAGCTGCGTGCTTGTGTAGTTGGCAGGAGCATAGGATTCATAGATCGCTGGTTCACCACCATCAATTGACACGGACATCTTCATACTATTCTCGAGCTCATCAAATATTATGCTTACCTCCGAAGATGATCCCGGAATGATGAATTGATTTTTTGATACAGGGACCAAGGTTCGAATGGCTTCAGGATTGATTTCCAGCCTCAATGTGTCATTACTGACATATACCTTGCGGGTATAAGCGAACTTTGAGTCAAAGTAATCTCCACTGAACTCCTCAAGTTGTTTTTTCCTAAGTTTTATTGTCTTTCTAGCCTGAGGAGCATCGCTCAAAAGCATTGCTGTTGATTTAGCTGGTAAAATTACACTTGCCAGATCATAGGCCTTTCCAGGGGCAGCAAGGCTCATATTACTGCTCATTACAATTAATGAGAGGTCTTCCTGGGGGAAATTTAGATACATGGCGCTATAGCCAAAGGCATATCCGTTATGGGCGAGCAAGTCATGCCCATTAAAAGTGCCTCCTTCGAGTCCAAATCTATAAGTAAGCTGTTGGCCGTTGCTTAAAGAGGACACCGTAGAGAGTTTTTCAAAAAGACTTTGACCTCCTAAGCTTGTTGTTTTCAAGAATCGATTCCACTTGATAAAGTCGTTGATGGTGGTCATAATGTGCAGACTGCCATTGGCGGTAAACTTTTCAGAGAGGACCTTTTGGTAATCGGGAGCTGAACCTTCATATGAGATTGCCCTATTGGCTATGACCTCCTGAGGATTTTGGTAGATTCTTGTATTGGTCATATCGGCAGGTTTGAAAAGGTGTTCAGTCATATAGTCTGAATAGCTTTTTTGACTAATTCGCTCTATGATCAAAGCCAGGGCTGTATAGTTGGAGAATGAAAACCTTAGACTTGAACCTGGTACCATACATAGTGACTGTTGCTTACTCAGAAGGTCAAGTGCGTCTTGGTTGTCAAACTCAATATCTAGCGGTCGCCCACTAGCCATAATCAATACGATATAATCGCGCAAACCACTAGTATGGGTAAGTAAGTGCCTAATCGTAATAGCTCCTTCAGCGTAATTGGGCAGTTCTGGTAAGTATTTTTGAATGTTGTCCTCTAAGGACAGTTTACGCTCACTTTCAAGCAACATAATGGCTGATGCAGTAGCATGCATAGAAAGAGAACCAATCTCAAAAACAGTCTCCTCGGTTGTGGCAGTTTTATAGTCGAGGTTAGAATAACCATAACCTTTGGTGTACATGGGTTGCCCCTTGTGCATTATGCCCACTGCACAGCCCGGAGAGGCCAGACAATCTTTGAACACACTGTCTGCTTTTGTTTTCAATCGTGCCGGATCATAGTCCGACTGGGCCCGAACCGAAGTGGTCAATAATAAGCCGATCGATAAGATAAATGTCAAATATGATTTTCTGTTTTGCTTCATTTTAAATTGAGTTTTTCGAACCATAGATCTTTAATTTCAGGGGTGTTCAAGTAAAAGCCGGTAACCTGGCCTTTAGTATCTTTTGAGAATCGTACAGTACTGAAGTACCAAGCATCTTCACTGGCAAATTCATTCATAGTCAGGGGATCAAGAATGATGTCTTCTGTGCGCAGGTTGGTAGCCACCAAATAGCCATCTCGTATTATGAATTTGTAGACTGTTCCGACTATTTCTGAGTAGTATTTGCCAGTAAAGTTTTCGAGCGATTCATCGTCATAACGGGCTGGACTGAACTTAGAGTAGTTGTTCGCAACGGCCCCATTAGTATAGATAGTCATCAGCATTTTGCCATTCTCCTCGAAGAATCGAATGGACCTGTCAGATCTACTGTTGACTATTCTGAATTTTCCATTTTCTAAAACCAATGGACTGGACCAAGCTCTTGGAATTTGATAGTAAAGGGTGTCGTTTCTGAATTCAATGTGTTTTGCATGCATTTCAACTGAGTCCCAATAATGCCCAGCAATCTTTTTTGGGTTTGTGAGACTTTGTAATGCGTTTGATGTGCTTTGTTCCACCGGAGGTTCTGGTAAGAGGAGAGAGGCTATTTCCATTCCCCGATCATGCGTGTTATAATAGTAATCGTTACTTAGGAGTACGACAGTTAGTGCCTCCTTTGGGAATGTCCCAATGAAACCTCTGTAGCCAAAGTAATAAGCATCTTGATAATAGAAATTTCTACCATTAGGCCCCTTTTTAGAAGATGGTAAGACCTCGATAAGCTTTTCACTATTGATGAATTGAAGCCATTTTTGTAGATCATCTAGTGTGACATATAAGCCTACCGGACCAGAATCATCACCATACTTGGCATAACTGGTCTGAGGGCCATCGCCATAGTCGAAGTAATAAAAGGCTTTGTTTTGAGTTGGCTTGGCATAGTTTTCAGATACAAATGCACTGCCCATATTCAAGGGCTCAAAAAATTCCTGTTTCAAGGCCTCATCCAAGCTTTTTCCTGATACACGTCTTAATATTTCTCCTAATAAGAAGTAATTAGTATTGGAGAAATTATAGTTCTGGCCAGGAGGACTGTTGAGTGTTTTGATCTTGCTCAACATTTCCAAGGCCTGATGCTTTTTGAAAACATCATCATAGTCCCAGCCACCTAGAGATTTGAGCGCCCAGTAATCGTACAAACCACTGGTGTGATTTAATAAGTGATTGATAGTAATTTCCTTTGCAACCTCGGGCAATTCTGAAATGTATTCGTTAGCCAAGTCACTGGATGAAAGAAGGTCTTTGTCCTCAAAATGCTTTATAGTCAGGGCAATGAAATCTTGAGTGAGAAAATTAAGGTGAAATCGGGTGTCTTTAGATAGCTCTGTACCCTCATTCAAGTTCGCCATGCCGAAATATTTCTTGTATATGGGTTCTCCGGACTTTAATAATAAGAGCACACCACCAGGGAGTGTGTCTCTCTGTTCAACCTCCAAAACCCTCGATATCTCATTCTGGATGTTAGCGTCCAGTGTCTGACCATGCAGCCCAAAAGGCACTAGACAAACTATCAGTAGCAATACATTTCTCATTCAACTAATTATTGACAGAAATGTAGGTGGAGCTTTTAGTTTATAGTTCTTAGGTGATAAAGGAGAATTACGGATTTATAAACCTGTAAGAATTTGCCAATTTTAATCGACTAATGTGGTGTTTCGATCTACAAACGGCTTTTGTCTAACCTGCCAAACTTCGCCACAGATAAAAGACCGTATAGGCTTCCCAGGTCTTGACTGTCTTGAAAAACTTCCTAATAGCAACCTCATCTTTTCTATCACTAATGATTTGGTGGTTAAATAAAGACTGTGTTAAGCCCGTATCGCCAAAGGGAATGGCCTCGGGTTGATGTAGGGTTTTCATCAGCGCATAGTTGGCAGACCAGATGCCTATACCCTTAATTTCAGTGAGTCTATTCTGTCTAGACTCAAAGTCAGGAATATCGCTGATGGATTTTTTACTGAGTCCGTTTTGGGTGAAAGCTAATGCCACATTTTTCAAGTATTGAATCTTTCCTCTTGAAAATTGATTTGCACGTAAAGTTTCTTCATCTAAGTCTACAAGGGCCTCAGGGTTTGGGAAGTGAAATAGTTTATGACCATTCCATTCGATTGATTTACCGTAAAGCTCAACCAATGTTCTCTTAAGCTTAAAAGCAAAGGTGAGGTTGATTTGCTGACCGATAACACTCCAGCACATGGCCTCAAACAGATCTGGAATACCTATCAATCTGAGACCATGATATTTGCCTACCAATGATTTGAGCTTAGGTTTTGAACCAAGAAGGTCATAGAAGGGTTGAATGTCTCGTTTGAGGTCAAACCAATCTTCGACATATTCCTTAATAAATTCTAGCTGTTCTTCATTGAGCGTCTTGGGAGTCTCAATGATCAGCTGATTATTGTTGTACATGACCGAAAAGGGTAGCAATACGTCCTCATAGGCAATAGCTCTATGGACTTTTTGCTCATCCAGTTGATAGAGGCATTCATCGTAGCCTCTGTCTAAAAAGAAATGACACTGATCAAAATCAAAGGGGGCAGGAATTGGGACTGTGATTGTCTGAGTCACCATACTACTTTTGTAAATAGTCACCTTCTAAGATGGCATACATATAATTGTCACACCACTCGCCTCGAATAGGAAGAATGCCTCTGCGAAGTCCTTCTCTGTGCATACCTGATTTCTCAAGGACTCGTATGGAGCCGATGTTATTGGTAGCAACTCCAGCTTCTATTCTATGAAGGTTCAGGTCTTCAAACCCAAACTTAATGAGTCGCTGAGCAATCTCTGTGGCATAGCCTTGTCCCCACAGTTCTGGAGCTATGTGGTAGTGAATTTCACCTCGTTTGAAGCGATCGTTGGATAAAGACATGCCTGTTTCACCCATGAAAGTGTGATCGTCTTTCAGCCAGACGGTCCAGCCATAGATAGACCTCGGTTTGTTTGCCTGATCTTCTATCGCACCTTTTATGATGTTTTTGGTAACGCTGATATGCTCAGGAATGCCTATGGTGTTGAATTTTGCCACATCTGGGATGCTGTGGAAAACATGGATTTTGTCTAGGTCATTCCAGGAAAGTTCTTGTAATACGAGTCGGTCAGTTTCAAGTCGCATATCTAAATATAGCCCTAGACCTGACTCGTATCACAATAATTGTTGGGAATCTACCGCTTTGGACTATTTTCTTCTTCTTTTACCGCGGTCCATTCCATTTCTTGGTCTGACATGGGGCCAGATTCCATTGTAACGGTACCCTCCATTTCACCACCTGACACGGTGCCTACGAACTTAAGCTCGATTTCACCCATGGGGGAATCTATCGTTTGTATGAAAGTAACTTCGTCACCATCAATGCTAATTTCAAATTCCTGTCCCTCTTCAGTCTCGGCAGTGGCTTGATCGCCATCCTGAGTGATTACAATTTCTCCTGACCTTTCACCGCGAGGAGTGTTCATGGTCAAAGTCCATGTACCATCGATTTTTGCTGGTGCTTTATCTTGGGCTTGAGCACTTAATCCAATGGCTCCGAGGAGCACTGCTAGAAATATTTTTTTCATCTGATTCACTTTTGGGTTAACATATCACTCCAAGGTCGAACCATCGGGGCAATATGTTAACTCATTTCAGTGAACGGTACATTCTTTTCCTATGAATGGAAATCTGGCTTAGTAGATCGTAGCACGTTGCGCCTCAAAGGCCTCATTCTCTATATACTGATCGTACGTACATAGTTTGTCGAGATAGCCTTTCGGTCCAATTTCCAGAATTCTATTGGCCACTGTTTGTGTGAATTCGTGGTCGTGAGAACTGAACAATACAGTACCCGGGAAGTCTTTAAGAGCATTATTGAATGCTTGAATAGATTCCAGGTCAAGGTGGTTTGTTGGTTCGTCAATGATCAACAAGTTTCCTTGTGCAAGCATCATCCGAGAAAGCATACAGCGTACCTTTTCTCCTCCTGAAAGGACGTTTGATTTTTTGAACACCTCTTCACCTGAGAAGAGCATTTTCCCCAGGAATCCACGCATGTATACTTCATCTTTTTCACCATCGGTGAACTGTCTCAACCAATCGACTAGATTGAGGTCGCTGGTAAAGAATTCGGCATTCTCGTTGGGTAGATATGACTTGGTGATGGTTTGTCCATACTTAAATTCCCCAGCATCAGCTTTTGCTTCATTCATCAAAACCTGAAAAAGGGAAGTTGTGGCCAAACTGTCCTTGCTCAATACAGCAATCTTGTCTCCTCTGTTTACAAAGAGGTCAAGGCCGTTGAAAAGGGTTTTTTCCGAGTTGGATTTGCTCAACCCCTTGATTTCTAGGATCTGATCTCCGGCTTGTCTTTCCTGCTGAAAGATAATGGCAGGATACCTTCTGGTTGAAGGTTGAATGTCTTCTACATTGATTTTATCCAACAGCTTGCGTCTACTGGTAGCCTGCTTGGATTTAGAAGCATTAGCCGAGAATCGGGCAATAAACTCCTGCAGTTCTTTCTTCTTCTCTTCGGCTTTTTTGTTGGCCGCTGACCTTTGGCTTAATGCCAATTGACTAGACTGATACCAAAAGCTATAGTTACCTGTGAAGAGTTTCACCTGCCCAAAATCTATATCGACAATGTTAGTACAGATGGTGTCCAAAAAGTGCCTGTCGTGAGATACGACAATTACGGTATTCTTAAATTCCAGAAGGAAGTCTTCTAGCCAGGCAATGGTGTGCAGGTCCAAGTCGTTAGTAGGCTCATCAAGAATAAGAATATCAGGATTGCCAAAGAGGGCTTGAGCTAATAGTACACGTACTTTTTGAGAACCGTTGAGGTCCTTCATCAAACTGTAGTGTAGATCTTCTTTGATACCCAAACCACTCAAGAGGGCAGCTGCGTCTGATTCGGCATTCCAACCATCCATTTCTGCAAATTGGGCCTCAAGTTCAGAAGCTTTGATGCCATCTTCTTCTGAGAAATCAGGTTTCATATAAATGGCATCCTTCTCCTTCATGATTTCCCACAGGACAGTGTGGCCCATCATGACCGTATCCAGCACGGAAATTTCATCAAACTCAAAGTGATTTTGTTTGAGTACTGCCATGCGTTTACCTGGCTCAATGATGACTTTACCAGAGTTTGGATCCTGGTCACCAGAGAGTATTTTAAGAAAGGTAGACTTACCTGCTCCATTGGCGCCTATCACACCATAACAGTTATTGCCTGTAAACTTGATGTTTACCTCGTCAAAGAGAACTCTTTTACCAAATGCGAGAGATACGTTTTGTGCTGCAATCATAGCCTAATTTTTCTGGCCGCAAAGGTAAGGTTATTGTCTGTAAAAGAGAACTACCCCTAAGACTTTAAGTTGAATCATTGACTCCCTTAAGCGATGTGTTCCACTTCGAAGCAAGGTTGTGTTTCATTGCGGAACAAGTGTCATTTCTGTAGAGTCTGTAATGTGCTGAATATTAGTAGGTTGAGGTTTTGGCAAACCTTTGGTATTTGGTGCAAGAAACGAAAAGCTATGAAAACTCTAGTATGTACAATTCTTCTTTCTCTTGGTTTCTTACTTAATCAAGGTTTGACTTCTGACCACCTGAAGGTATATGAAGGTGAATGGAATGGAACACTCACTTATCTCAATTACGGAGATGATAAGACCATGGTAGATCTGACTGTAAGAATGGTGGCCAAATTTGATAATGAAAAACTGAAATTCGAGTATTTCTACAATGAGGGAGACGGACGTGTTGAGAAGAGAAAAGGAGTATTTGAAATCAAGAAAAACAAAATCTTCTACAACGGCAGCTGGAAGTTAGATGAAAGTGAGATCACAGATTTGAATCACTGGAAACTGAAAATGTCTAGTGAGGGGCGAGATAATAATAAGAAGGCATCATTCTATCAGACTGTGGATGTGACTCCTGAAAAGATCGTTTATATGAAGATGGTGAAGTATGAAGGTGAATCCGAATATTTTATGCGAAACAGGCATGTATTTGAACGATAAGAGGCACAGGAGGTAGTAATTGAAGATTTACTGCCTCCATCTGGTGCTTCGCCAGTCAGATTGCTCGACTTTAGATAGAAAGGTCCAGGCGATGACCCGGCTGGCTTTGTTTCCCTGACTCATGGCCATAACTTTAATTTCGGCTACCCCAGCTATTTGAAGGTATTCTTGGACAGCTTTGAGGTTAGACTGTTTAGAGATCAGCGATGAAAACCAAAAACAGGATTTACCAAACTTTTTGCTCTCCCTGATCATATCACCCACAAAACGCCTTTCGCCACCCTCACACCAGAGTTCACTACTTTGCCCACCAAAATTCAGTTTCGCTTTCTTGATCTCTTTTTTATTCAGATTACTCAACTTGCGCAAAGAACCTTCTATTGCGGCTTCCCTTGAAGCATGAAATGGTGGATTGCAAATGATCAAATCCACTTTTTCGTCATGGTTGATTACTCCATAAAGAATGTCTTTTGAGTTCTCTTGAATCCGAATGTCTACCTTGTCCTTAAGGTGCTTGTTATTGGCTACTATCTTCTTAGCTGAAGCGATAGAAATAGTATCAATGTCGGATCCAATAAATGACCAACCATAGCTAGCATTGCCAATGATTGGGTATACACAATTGGCACCAACACCAATATCGAGGCAGGTGATGTGTGCTCCTTTTGGGACCTTTCCAAAATTGCAATTGCTCAATACATCCGCGATGTAGTGGATGTAATCTGCTCGACCTGGAATAGGGGGGCACAGGTAACCTTCTGGGATATTCCAATAATTAATACCATAGTGATGCTTGAGTAAGGCTTCGTTCAATAACTTCACGGCTTCCGGGTTGGAGAAATCTACTGTATCCTCGTTCCTTATACTTTTGACAATGTGTTTGTCAAGTGGCGGGTTGACTTTCACCAGTTGATTCAAATCATATCGACCATGATGCTTATTGCGCGGGTGAAGTTTAGAGCCTTTCATGGGTCTGATCTCTTTGACCTCGGATTTTGAAGGCGTCTCTGCTTTAGGTTGTGATCTTTTATATTTTATCGGCATAAGCAGCTGCAAAACTAATCATAAATGTTGGGTTGAGTCCTTGATTGATTCATAGCCTTAATAGGCAGAAATCCATCCAAATTTTTCCTTAATAATGGTCTCTTTTTTCTCTTCTACATATTGTAAAAAAGCTTTAGCACCTGGAGAAAGCTTTTTCTCTTTCATCCAGACCAATTGCCAGTTTGATTGTAAGGGGAACCCTTCTACAGGAATGACCTTGAGGTCGGTTAACTCCAGTTCATTTTTAATTCCAATCAAAGGCATAATCGAATGCCCAAGACCAGCCAGTACAGCTTGCTTGACCGCTTCATTAGAGGTGAGTTCAAGTTTGCGGCTAATCTTGAGACTCTCCTTTTGGATGTGTCTTTCTACTGTTTGTCTCGTACCAGATCCAGGTTCTCTAAAGATCAGATCGAGTGATTCAAGTGTTTTTTGCTTATGACTTGTTTTGGTTTCTAGAGGACTCTCTCTATTACCGACAAGAAATAGTTTGTTGTCCATTAATGGAATATGATCCAAGGCCAGCCTTTCTGGTGGAATGGATACAAGCGAGAAGTCCACTTCATTGTTTTCAAGACTTCTGACAACAGCAGCCTTATTGGTCACATCCATTTTTAGCTCAACACCAGGATTATCTCTTAAGAAATCTGTGAGGAAATATGGCATGATATACTTGCCAGTTGACACGACAGATAACTTCAATTTTCCCGCGATTTGCCCATTGAATGTGATCAGCTTCTGATTGATCACATCTACCTCGTTTAGTATGTTTTGGCTGGCTTCAACAATCTCTTTACCAAAGTCAGTAATATATAACTGACGGCCAACGACTTCTGTGAGTGGAATATCGAACTGTTGTTGAAAGTTTCTGAGCTGAATTGAAACAGCAGGCTGGGTTAAATGAAGGGCATCTGCAGCTAAAGTTATGCTCTTATGCTCAGCTATGGTGACGAAGACTTTCAGCTGGTGAAGTGTATAATTCATAAATTATATTTATGCTAATCATAATAAAGATAAATAAAAATATATGAATTAGGCTAATCATATTTGCGCTCAGTTTAACAAAACTGATCTATGAACCTTAACCTTCTAGCTGAGAACCTCACCAACCCGGCACTGCTCTTTTTTATTCTAGGCATACTATCCGTACAACTGAAGAGTGATCTGGAAATTCCGAAGACTTCATCAAAATTCATCTCTCTTTATCTGCTTTTTGCCATTGGTTTTAAGGGAGGACAAGAGTTGGCGCACAGCGCCTTCAATGGTGATATCATTTGGAGTATCGTCTTTGGCATTTTCATAGCCGTGATGATTCCGTGTATTGCATTCTTCATACTTAAACGAAGGTTGACAGTAGAAAACTCCGGAGCCATTGCCGCGGCCTACGGTTCGGTAAGTGCTGTGACATTTGTAACGGCAGTAGCCTTTTTAGAGATGCAGGGTATCGACTTTGGAGGCCATATGGTGGCAGTAATGGCTTTTATGGAGGCTCCGGCCATTGTCATTGGTGTAATTCTGATCAGAATGTTTTCCAATGGAGCAACTGAACCTACGAGCATTGGTCAACTCGTCAAGCACGCTTTCACCAATGGTAGCGTGATACTGATCCTGGGAAGTCTTGCCATTGGCTGGATGGCGAGTGAAGAACAGGCCCAGGGAATTGCCCCTTTCACTACCGATCTTTTTAAGGGTTTCCTAGCCATATTCCTATTAGATATGGGAATTGAGAGCGGTAAGAAATTAAAATCATTCCTGGATCAGGGCTGGTTTACAACCTCATTTGCAATCATTTTTGCCTTGTTCAATGGCTGTGTGATTGCATTGATGAGTGGTTTTATTATGGATGATATCGGCAACCGATTCATCTTTGCTATCCTGGGTGCAAGTGCATCTTATATTGCCGTTCCTGCGGCCATGAAGATCGCTGTTCCTCAGGCCAATCCAGGCATCTATATTCCAATGGCCTTGGCCATTACTTTCCCAGTGAATATTACGCTTGGACTCCCCATTTATATGTATTTAATCCAGATTACTTGATAATTAAAACTCACTATGAAGAAGTTTGAAAGATGGATGATTGGCGTAGATGTCAACAACTCAGAATTAAACCTGTTAAAAAATGTCTCGGCCCTGGCCGATCAATTTACTCCTAATGAAATTCATTTAGTCTATGTGGCTAAAGACTTGGATATACCTAAGGAAGTATTAATGGATATTCCCGATTTAATGCTGCCCAATATCCAACAAACGAAGACCAAATTGGAGCAGTTGGTCAGTGAAACATTTCACCCAGAGCAACCCGTAACAGTGCATGTAAAATCGGGGAATCAATTGACCGAATTATTAAGGTTTGAGAATACCCACAAAATTGACCTTGCCATTTTGGGAAGACGCAACATGAATCGTGTAGGTGTTTTGAGTAAAAAGATGGTGAGGAAATCCTCCTGCAGTGTAGTATTGATGCCAGATCGTTATATCGAATCAGTTAGCTCAATTCTTTTGCCCCTGGATTTTTCAGCGTATTCTGACCTGGCCATGAGTGTTGTGAATGATTTTGAATACTTAGGTTTAGGACCGACCATTCATGCTCTACATGTTTATAAGGACGCCACTAAATACCTCAGTCAGGTTTTTGAGACGGCTGATGAGATTGATACTATTCTTTCTAAACGCAGCGAAATCAATAAGCGTTTGAAGGATTATGCCAAGCACGAGTTGGATAGTTACCTGGAGAAAATGAACAAGAAATCCGCCATAGGTCATTTGGCTGCCATCGAGCGAGGTAGAAATGTGGGACAACCAATTGACGCATTGATCGATAGAATAAGGCCAGATTTACTGATCATGGGGTCTAAGGGTAAGACCACCTCTGCCACGGCATTATTGGGGGAGGTATCTGAGAGTGTGCTTCCACATAATGGTGAGCATATGACGCTGATTATTAAACGAGAAGGAGAGAATAGAGGCTTTTTGAATAGCCTTCTCAATTTGGGAGCTAAACGCTAAAGGGTAATAAAAAAGACCTGAACATTAAAAATCAGGCCTTTTTTTGAGTGTTTTTCTTTAGGAGAGGAACTCTACCTCACCATTGCTAAGCTTGTAATAGGCAGAAACAACTTCCACACCTGCCGTCTTAACTGCATCTGATAGGATTGGCTTAGTTTCTTTTAATTCTTCACCCACAATTTGTGCATTTACTTTGATGGCATTTGTAAGTAAGTCGCCTTTCATTCTTCTGGCCATATAAACTGCAGGCTTAATCTTTTCAATGATCGAGCCAATGTGACCTCCTGGATCAGCATCTCCCAAACTTGCATTTACGGCACCACAATTCTCGTGTCCGAGCACAACAATGAGTTTAGAGTTAAGGTATTTAACGGCATACTCAATACTTCCAAACACTTTGTCTTTAGCCACATTACCCGCCACCCGGATAACAAACAAGTCACCCAGGCCTTGGTCAAAAAGTAGTTCTGGTACCACGCGTGAATCTGCACAACTCAATATCACCGCGAAAGGGTGTTGTGCATCGGCAATCTCATGTCTTCTTTCAGGGTCAGTATGAGGATGCTTTAGGTCCCCCTTTACGTATCTTTTGTTCCCCTCTTTCAGTAATTTTAAAGCTTCTTCTGCTGTCATATGTCTTTTTAAAAAGTGATTTCTTGCATTAAGATAAATAAGATAAAATGGTTTTGGCAATTTACCACCCCTGATTCTATAAAATGTAAGATGCAAATACTGACAACTATGGTGGAAGAAACTATCTTTGCGCACTATGAGTCAGAGAGATTTCAAAAGGCATACTGTTACCGCTGCTTTGCCCTATGCCAATGGTCCAATTCATATTGGTCACCTGGCAGGTGTTTATGTACCCGCAGATATTTACGTTCGATATTTAAGATCTAAAGGAGAGGATGTTGCTTTCATCTGTGCTTCTGATGAGCACGGAATGGCCATTACCATGAGGTCAAGGAAAGAAGGTACAACGCCTCAGGCGATCGTAGATAGATACCATGGAATGATCCAGGACTCAATGGATCAGTTAGGTATCTCATTTGACATCTATTCCAGAACCTCTAATAAGACGCATCATGATACAGCTCAGATGTTCTTTAAAAAGCTCTACCAAGAGGGTTTATTCGAAGAGCGGGTGAGTGAGCAATACTATGATGATGAAGCCCAACAGTTTCTGGCCGATCGCTATATCACTGGAACTTGTCCAAATTGTGGCCACCCATCTGCTTACGGAGATCAATGTGAAAACTGTGGATCATCATTGAATCCTACAGATTTAATTAATCCAATCTCGACTTTAACCGGTAACCCTCCGGTTAAGAAAGAAACCAAGCACTGGTATTTGCCGCTTCAAAATTATGAAGCATGGCTGAATGAGTGGATTGTTGAAGGGCATAAGAAAGACTGGAAACCAAATGTCTGGGGTCAGTGTAAGTCATGGATTGATGGAGGCTTACAGCCCCGTGCAATGACACGAGACCTGGATTGGGGCATTAAGGTACCTGTTGAAGGTGCGGATGGTAAAGTGCTTTACGTTTGGTTCGATGCGCCTATTGGCTATGTTTCAGCGACCCGCGAATGGGCTGAAAGAGAGGGTAAGGAATGGGAGCCATACTGGAAGTCTGATGATACCAAACTGGTTCACTTTATTGGTAAGGATAATATTGTATTCCATTGCATCATATTCCCAGCCATTTTAAAATCAATGGGAGACTATGTTTTGCCTGATAATGTCCCGGCCAACGAATTTTTAAACCTGGAGGGAGATAAGATATCTACTTCAAGGAACTGGGCAGTTTGGCTTCATGAATATCTTATTGACTTGCCAGAAAAGCAGGATGTGTTGCGTTATGCGCTTTGTTCCAATGCCCCTGAAAGCAAAGACAATGATTTTACCTGGAAGGATTTTCAGGCAAGAAATAACAATGAACTAGTCGCCATACTCGGAAACTTTGTAAACAGAGCACTTGTGCTTACGCATAAGTACTTTGATGGTAAGGTTCCTGTAAGAGGTGAAGTCTTCGATATCGATAAGGAAGTATTGGATCAATTAGGTAAAGTGCCTAATAAAGTGGGAGATTCAATCGAGAAGTACAGGTTTAGAGAAGCCTTGGCTGAGATGATGGAATTGGCCAGGATGGGCAATAAGTATCTGGCCGATACTGAGCCATGGAAATTGATAAAAACAGATCAGGATAGAGTAGGTACCATTCTTAACATTGCCCTACAATTGGTGGCAAACCTTTCTATAGTGGCCGAGCCATTTATTCCATTCAGTGCAGATAAACTTCGAAAGCTTTTGAACATAGAAAGGCTTGATTGGTCGAGTGCAGGAAATGACGAATTGTTAGCGGAAGCAGCTACTTTGGAGAAACCAAGCTTGCTTTTCGAAAAAATAGAGGACAAAACAATTGAAGCTCAAGTCCAAAAACTTGAGGATACTAAGAAACAAAACGAAATGGAAAACCAAGAAATCTCATTGGCACCTCTGAAAGAGGATATTGTATTCGATGATTTTATGAAGTTGGATCTTCGGGTAGGAACAATTATCGAGGCCAAAAAGGTTGAAAAATCTAATAAGCTACTCCAGTTTCTTGTAGATACGGGAGTTGATCAAAGAACAATACTTAGCGGTATTGCTAAACAGTATGATCCAGCGGAGATGCTTGGTAAGCAGGTGACCATCATTGCGAATTTGGCTCCACGCAAAATGATGGGTGTAGCATCTCAGGGAATGATCCTCATGGCTGAAGATGCTGAAGGAAACCTGAGGTTAATTCAACCCAATGAAGCGGTGAACCCAGGCTCAGTGATCAGCTAAAATGGAAGTCAACGGTCAACGGTTATTGGAAAATATTTCCGGCTATGCCCAGATTGGTAAAGTAGCAGAGATAGGCGTTGAGCGGATAGCCTTGTCTGAGGAAGACAAACAAGCCAGAGATTTGCTAAAAGAGCAAATGCTCAGTCTTGGCTTGGAGGTCCATATTGACCGGTTGGGGAATATGATTGGCCTAAGAAAAGGTAAGCAAGATTTAAGACCAGTAGCTTTCGGCTCACATTTAGATACAGTCTATGCTGGAGGTCGTTATGACGGTGCACTAGGGGTATTGGCTGGCATTGAGTTAATCCACACATTAAACGATCAAGGCATAATGACAGAACATCCACTTGCTTTGGTCAACTTCACCAATGAAGAGGGAGTAAGGTTTGCTCCTGATATGATGGGTAGTCATGTGTATAGTGGCCAGGCAAGTCTAGAAAGTATTCTTTCCTCTCAGGCCTATGACAACCCTAATGACACAATTGGCTCACGCCTTAAGGTCATAGGCTATGATGGAAACGCTGAACCAGGAGCCATTGCTTTTGATAGTTTCATAGAACTGCATATTGAGCAGGGTCCTGTTTTAGAAAAAGAAGAGATCCAAATAGGTGTGGTGGAAATGGTTCAGGGAATCCACTGGACACGCTACACCATTAAAGGGGAAGCAAATCATGCAGGTACTACACCTAATGAGTATCGTAAAGATGCAGGTTATGGCAGTGCCAAAATCATTAAGTTTATTGGGGACTACTCCCGGGAAAAAGAAAATGCGGTACTCACTACCGTGGGCTCCATTGAGTACGTGCCCAACACAATCAATATAATCCCTGAGCAGGTGACATTTACCTTAGACTTACGAAGTACTCAGGCTGAAGCTTTGGAAAAGGCTCAAATCGAGATGGATGAATATATCGATCGAGTAGTCGAAGACGAGGGTTTAGAGCTGCTTACAGAAAAAATGGTGCGGTTCAAGCCAGTTCACTTTCCAAGTGAAATGACTAATCTGGTTGAAGGAGCTGCCGACAACCTTGGCTTGACTTCTAAGCGAATGCCTAGTGGTGCTGGTCATGATGGGCAGATGATGAATCATTGCTGTCCATCAACCATGATTTTTATTCCGAGTGTACGAGGTATCAGCCATAACATCGAAGAATTTTCTAAGGACATAGATGTAGTCAATGGAGCGAATGTCCTTCTCAATACAGTGCTCAGTCGATCTGGGGGAGATTCTTAATTCATCACATCAAACATTTTTTCCGTTTTAGGGTTCAATTGACATTAGCTATTTTTTTAGTCATGCCAATTTTTAAAACTAAGATTAAGACAGAAGCATTTGCTGCCGTTACTGCCATTATTGTAAGTGCATGTGCTCTGGGCGTTTCTTTTTATGAGGTCAGAATTATGCGTTCACATCAGAAGAGCTCAGTTTGGCCATACATTCAATTGGGTCAGCAGTACAGTGGAGAAGGTTTTGCACTAGAGGCAATTAACAAAGGAGTGGGACCAGCAATGGTTCAATCATTGAAGGTTTGGGTTGATAAAAAACCTGTAAACTCCTTAAATCAAGTGCTGGATAGCCTTGTTGGTGAAGGGCACGGGATTGACTGGAATAATTATTCTATCAATAATGTTAACGGCAATGTCCTTGAATCTGGCTATCATAAGCCCATGGTAAGGTTTAAATGGAATGAGAAAACCAGAGAACTCCAAAGGAGATTGGCGCGAATAGATATCGAAATGATCTATAAGTCGATCTATGACGACTGCTGGAAGGTTACCTTTGGCAG
>JGI12316J15309_10012747_pt1 | contig 34436 bp, 22 predicted proteins | sample MarCyaLeptolynsp_FD_15309 | JGI IMG/M metagenome (IMG submission 15309) | reverse complement strand
AGTGAAGTCGACTACCCCATCGCAAAATTAACGTCGAGAATTTGGATAAGCGTCTGGTTTTGGGGATAAATTCCCAGGCTCACAGCGGACCCTACGGTCGCGCGATGCGTTGCGTCCGCTGCGACATTTAAGAAATACTCCGGCCCAAAAAACTGGAGGCGGCGGGAATCGAACCCGCGTCCCAAAGCACATCAGATATGGCCTCTACGTGTGTAGTCGGTCTTTTAAATCTCAACGCCGGCGTCGCCGATCGACAGGCTACGCCTTTGTCCAGCTCAGTAGTTTCTCACCGCGTCGCGACCGAGCGACCCGACGCGGCCAGCCTGCTAAATGGCGCTTCCCCGCTTAACAGGCGTCAGCGGTTCAACGTGCAGCTACTTAGGCTGCAAGGGCAAAGTTATTGCCAACTAAACATTGTGCCAGGTGATTTACGAGGCCTCCTGACAACCTCGACACGCCACCATACCGTCAGGTTGCCCGGTCGAAACCAGATCGCCCCCGATACAGGGTTCGCCAAGTTGCGTAAGCGACGAAGTAGCCATCGGTAGGGCAGGTGTTAGCCGCCGACCGAAGCGTTCGGCCGTTTGACGTGCCGCAACGCATGCTCGTCGCTGTCGCAATTCTGGCGAATCGAATCATTGTAGAATCGAAGTTGGTGGTTGTCACGTTGCGATAGATTTCGGGTAGTGACAACTTTTGGGAGCATCGGCGACTCGCCGGTGAGGGAAGCGGGTATGAGCGCAATCCGGGGTAATCGAACGCAAGGAGTTTGAGCCCCGGTAGGGGGCGTGGGTACCTACACCGCTGCCGCGATTCAACAAGCAAGTACAACTTAGACCATAGATTGCGCGGCTAGCGCCGCTACATCCATGGCTTTCTACCCGCGCCCCTCCGGGGCTACGAAATTGATTTCGACGCCTCGATGAATTAAGATATGCTCAATCGTCCTTTTGGTGTTGCACCGGCATTTCGCAGTTGGAAACGGGTTTACGCACCACCTACGCGTCCCGTCATCGACGACAAATCCGTGAGACAGAGGGCCCGCCGGCGTTCTATTGCCTAGGGCCGCATGGCCGTCGTGTTCGATTCGGCCACAACGAACATCAACCATATTGAAAGGGTTCATATGTCAGGTTGTCTGCTGCGCCGGGTGTGCGTGTTGTTGGTTGTCGTGGCAGTCGCCACGAGTTCGTTGCCGGTTCATGCCGCGCCGACGATTCCGAGCGACGTGAAAGATTGCGTAAAGGCCATCGTCGATGAAGGCATATGCCCGGGCATCGTGATCGGCTTGCTCGATGAATCGGGGCCGACGTTTTGGGCGTATGGCGACATGACGTACGACGGTAAGCCGGTCGATCGCAAAACGATTTTCGAGATTGGCTCGATATCGAAGGCCTATACCGCAACGTTGCTGTGCCAACTGGTGAAGGAAGGCAAATGCCAACTCGACGATCCGATTCAAGAGTATCTACCCGATGGTGTAACGGCACCCACGCGCGGCGGTAAGTCGATCACGCTGCGGCATCTGGCCAGTCATCGATCGGGCTTGCCGCGAATGCCGGATAACTTCGCGCCGGCCGATCCGAACGACCCGTTTGTCGATTACACGCCAAAGCGAATGTACGACTTTCTTCAGTCTGTCGAACTGAAACGCGATATCGGCAGCGAATACGAATACTCAAATTACGCAACGGGTTTGTTGGGTTCGCTGTTGGCGCGCATCGACGGTAAGGACTCATACGAACAACTGCTCGTCGAACGTTTGGCAAAGCCGCTCGAACTAAGCGATACGCGGTTGACGCTCGATGACAAACAGTCAAAGCGTTTTGCCGATGGGCACGCGAATGGTCGAAAGGTTGACCATTGGGGCTTTAATGCGCTGGCAGGCTGCGGGGCGATCAATTCCACGGCGCGGGATGTGCTGCGCTTTGTCTATTTCAATTTGGGCATGAAAGACTGTGAGCTGAGCGATGCGATGAAGATGGCCCGCGTGCCGCGTACGGATACCGGGGTGCCCGATCTGGAAATGGCCCTCGGTTGGCACGTGTGGAATAAACACGATGCAGAGATCGTTTGGCACAACGGCGGCACCGGCGGATTCCATTCGTTTACCGGTTTTCGGTTGGATAAGAAGCAGGGCGTCGTGGTGCTCGCGAATTCAACGCAAAATACCGACGTCATCGGGTTGCACCTGCTTGAACCGAAGTATTCGCTGCCGGAAGTGCGGCGCTCGATCAAGCTGACGGAGGCCGAAGCGGATCATTACGTCGGCTGGTACATCCTCAACCCGTCGCAGCAATATCACATCACACGCGAGGGCAGCCGCATCTTCGCCAAGCTAACGGGGCAAGATGCCGTGCAAATCTTCCCGCGCAGTAAGACCGAGTTTTTCTATCGCATCGTCGATGCCGAATTGCACTTCGAGCGCGACGGTGATGGTCCATACGCACGCGTAAAGCTGCATCAGAATGGCGCGGTTCAAACCTTCGAGCGTGCCGGTGCGGATTTCCAACCGCCGGAGCCGCCGAAGGAAGTCGACGTCGATGTTGCCACGCTAAAGCAATACGTTGGCAAGTATGAATTGGCACCGGGCGTGGTGTTTGATGTGCAAGTCGAAGGTGAACAACTGACCATTCAGATCACGGGACAGCCGCGCTTTCCCGTTTACGCCGAATCGAAGACGCGCTTCTTTTACAAAGTGGTCGAGGCGGCTGTGACGTTTCAAATGGATGACGACGGGAAGGTCACGGGGTTGGTGTTGCACCAGAATGGGATGGATCAACCGGCGAAGAGGTTACCGTCGTAACGTTGAGCGCCGCCGTCGCCGGAACCCTAACAACAATAACGGCGTCGCCGCAGGTGCGCCGCCGCCGCAGCAACCGCCGGCGTCGCTGATGGGCAGGCCGGTGATCGGATCGATAAACACGCCGCCACCGGTGCCGCCGTCGGTATCGGGGTTGCCATTGCCATCGGCGTCGTTGCCATTTCCGTTGCCACCGCCACCATTGAAGCCGTCGCCACCATTTCCATCGCCATCGTTGCCCAGCTCAACGGCGGGCACATCCGGGTCGGAATCTTCGCAGTCGAGCATGCCGTCGCCATCGCGATCGTTGTCGCGCACGAAGATGCGCTGCACGCATTGGGCCATGTTGCCGGAAGCGTCCATTGCGCGCCACGTGCGGCGGACTTGCAACGCGTTCGGGCATGCGGCGGTAAGTACCGTGTCGGTCATGGTGATTTTCACCATACCAGGGAAGTCGTCCGTCGCCGTCGGCGTGCCGGTGGCGTCGGGCGTAATGACTGCATCGGCGTTGACCGTTAGGTCGGCGGGGCAAGACAGCGCGGGCGGCGTGTTATCGACTAGCGTGACGATCACATCGATAAAGTCGTCATCACTGCTCGCTGATCCATCGCTCACCACCAACGTGAACGCGTCGTCGGTCACCTGATTCGTTTCCGGCGTGTAACACACAATGACGGTGCCACCGGTTGCTTGATCGTTAATAAAGCTGACGGTACCCGATTCCGGTTCGGAATCGACGGACCACATGAGCGTCGCTACATCGGTATCGGGATCGACGGCGTCGAGTTGCAATCGATTAGCGCTAAGGCCGCAGGTCGAATTATTCGTAACGCTAAGCGCGGCGGTATCGCCTTGCATGATGATCGGTGCGGGGGGGATCGACTCGACTTCGATCGCGCTGATCAGCGGGTTATCGACGGGGCCGTGAATGAACTCGATGTCCAACGTCGGATCGCCGTCAACAACCTGCGTAACGAACTGTCGCACGTCTGCGATGTTGCGACCGCCGGTCGCGCCGACGATGTCGTAGTTGACGAGCACCGATTCGCCTTCGAGATCGACGCTAAAACGGCGACGACCTTCTTGTCCCCAGAAGATATCCGCAAAGTGCAAACGCACGCTGTAGAAGCCGGGATCGACGGGCAGGGCGTAGATCATATTGGGCGGATTGGCCGGTCTCTCGAAGCGGTGCGAGCGATAGAGCGCGTCGAGGTCGGTGTTTTCGATTTCGAGCGTCGGGTCGGGCCCACCGTTAGGGAAAGACTCGCCCGTGTTGAAGAAACCTTCGACCGAATCGCTGGTCCACGTATCGCCGTTGATATCGAGAAAATTCGGACCACCGCAATTGATACGGTAGATCACCTGTGCCGGCGCGGCAGTCGTCGTCGCGAGTAGGGCGAGCGCGGCGAGATAGATGTGGATGTTTCGATTCATGCTTCTTTGCCCCGTCTGCTGTGTACTCAACGAAAACGCAGGGTATCCATTCGAGAATTTATTTGTTTGGTGTTGCGTGGCCCGCCGCGCGGGAATGATACCGCGCGACCGCAGGGTTTCGGATACTAATGGTAGGCCGGTCGGTCGTCGGGCGTCGAGCGGCATTTGGGGTTCTGGGGCGTGCGTGTCTGATAATTTGGCAACGGGCGGTGTCGGATTGGGCCGGTAAGGTCTGCGGATTGGTGGTCGAGGGGGCGCGAGGTGTGTTGCAGGGGGCGTGGCTTGTTGCGGATGAAGGGGGGGGCTCGGGTGGATGACGAAGGGGGAGCTGTGCGCGTGAATGTCCCCCAGCCCTAGAAGGGCCGGGGCACCCGCGCAACGCAGGGGATAAGACACCCGTGGTGGCTAAATGTTATCGATCGAATATTCGGAAGCGTGGGTGCTTTCATTTAGTCATCAGGGGCTATCACTTAGCCATCGGCCAATGGCCGTTGGCTAACTTGGTCGACGTGCGAGGTTGGCTTTTCGGCGCCGTCGATTTCCCACCCTTCGCTGGCGCGAAGGATGGGGCACCCGTTGCGGATTTAGGTCGCGGGTGGCAACCCTCACCCCGGCCCTCTCCCTGCGAGGGAGAGGGAGATAATCCCCCGGCCCTGGAAGGGCAAGGGCACCCTTGTATTGGAACGGCTGGGGCACCCGCACAATTGAAACGTGTCCGTGGGATGCGGCACATTGACGCGTTGCAATTCTAAATCGCTTCGGCGGCTTTCTTTAATCCGGGCCAATGATGGTCGTAATGATCCGGTTGCAGTTCGACCCATTCGCGTAGCGGCGTATCGCCGACGAGTTGATCGGCGGGCATGCGACCGAGCGTGTCGAGCAGTTTATCTTCGGCAGTACGTAATTGCGGAAGCAGCATCACGTATGACATGCGACGATTCTTTTTATAAACATCGTCGTTTACGCGCTTCAGGTTGTAAGCCGGCGGCTTGCCGCCCTTGGCGATGGTCGGCATCTGAGCGGCGCTTTCGGTCGTCCAAAATACGAAATGACCGACGAGATCGCGCACGTTCCAATTGGGGCCGACCATCTGCGCTTCGGCGGTTTCGTCGTTAAAGCGTTCGAGCGTTTCGCGCATGCGCATCATTTTCTTGCGGAGACGTTGTTGCAGGGCGTCGCGGACGTTCATAGGGTAGACCTTATCAGCAGTTGTGATTCACGTTGCAGTTGTATCGTATGCTGCGGATTATTTACGAATGGAACCGATCTTTAAAGTGGGTATTCAAAAAAGTAGCGTCATTCCCGAGATGACTGGATGTGCGGTGATCCACCCAATGAGTTTTTTTCGAGCGGTAATCGCCTGTTTCTGGTAAACGAAGTTCTTGCTTCGATTGAAACTCCACGTCAAGCAAAAGATCAGGACGTGTATCAGTACGAAAAGGAAGGGCGTCGTGAGAACGAAAATGACATTTCTTTCGATTCGGTCGACCGTTCCCACTAGGAATTCGGAGCCGCAAATGTAAAATCCAAACCATATTGATGCAATTAGAAGTACGGTACGAGTACGTTGTCGTTCGGGGGCCAGCCACGCATCCAGCCCGGCAGGCGTTGCTTCCAAACCACACTCGGGACAGACAGCGGACGGCAGGTTGTCGAGTGGATAGTCACAACGAAGACAACGACTGCGTGCCATCAATCTACTCGAATCAATGGATTGAGACTTGAATCTAAAAACGTCATCGCAATGGGCGCTAGAGTCGCATCCGATCAAGACGAATGTCCACCGCTCCCACAAATACGCTGGCAGCAATCGTGGAGGGCTAGGAGAATTCGGTCGCGGTGTCGCTTAATAACCAAGGCCAATCGCAGCGCAAGTAGCGCAATCACAAGAATTGCCCAAGGTAAATATTCCGGTCTCGTTACAGCACGAAGCCCGAAACTATTCAAATAAGCGAGCGCGATCAGATAGCTACCCCATCGATGCAATACACGCCATTTTTTCTGACCCAATAATCGGCGCGGCGTAGGGAACGAAGTGATCGCCATTGCGATGATTACCAAGTAGATGCTCCCACCGACCAGCCAATTCAACAAGGCCGCCAGTCGAAACGGCTCACCGTCATAGTTGAGGATGACTCGCGTGATATTCATCATTAAGAACCCCAGATGGGCCGCTGCAAAGCAGACACCCAGATAGGGGCGATGACAAATCAAACCGTTGGTAAACGCGGACGGAAAAAATGTGGCAAGCGGTTTTGCAGCGAATGCCAACCAGAACATGGTGAATGCGGCGCGTACATGAAAGCGCGCGAGCCAACTTAATGTCGATTCTGCCGTGCCGTTTGAGATCACGACCGAGATGTCAACGATCAGCAGAACCAAGACCCACGCAAAAACGATGAGCCATCCCTTCAGAGGCCACCCAAGATATGTTGGTGAATTGGCGTTCATGCAATTTGGATTATAACACAGTTGGGATCGAGATTTCGACCGCCGAAATCGAACAGAACGGCATTTGAAGCCAGCCTACTGGAATCGATCGAACTCTTCCTGCGGGATTTCTTCCGCGTCGAGTGCCAGCAAATGTTCCTGCTCGAAGAAGCGATCCATCGCGAAGCGAATTGGCACCAACGCCGCGATGGCGACGGGGAAGAGGATGCCGATCGGGCTACTGCGGATGACCCAAAGCGAAATTAGGCAGGCGAGTTGCACGAGCGTGAACTTATGAATCGTCGACATCGGCACGCGGCGTGTGTAGTGATTGCTCGGGTAGCGCGCCGCATCCATCGGCCACAAGTTAAGTCGTTCGAAGAACTGGTTGCCCTTGATGCTGACGACGCCCATGTAAAGAAACAAGCCGTATAGCACTGCGGTGGGAATGAACTTCAGCAAGTCCAACGCCAACAGCGAGCAGCCAATCAAAACGTGAATGGCAAAGCCGGATACGCGCGTTTCACGCACCTTTACGATCGTCGTTTTCGCCGCACCGTCGGGGCCGATCGAATCTTCGGTCGTTGCCAAGCTGCGCAAGTGATTCAGCGAGCGAACGGTCGCCGCGACGAGCCACGGCAAACCGAACAATGAGAAGATGGCCGTCAACACGCCGACGATAGCGAGGTCGATATGGTAACCGCCGCCTTTGGTGAGTTTGTTGTCTTTATTGTTGATCAAGCGAGCGGTGATGTTTTGATCGAGATAAACCAAGACGGCGCCGAAGAGAGCGGGAATGGCCGCGCCGAGCTTCACCTTCATCGGTGCATCCATCGGATTGGTCCACCAGGGCCGCCCCGACGTGGTCCCGAATGTATCGGGAATCGCCAACGCATCGACTTCGACTGACGTGTACAAGATTGCCACTGTCGTCATGGCCGCGATGGCCAACGTAGGTCCGAGGTCGGCAAGAAACTCGCGCACAGTCGGCATGAGATAACGCGAACGCTTAAAGCGCGACAGATTCGATGCGATGAGGAATGTACCCAACGCGAGAATTAACGTGAGTAGCGCCTTGGCCTCGCTCACGTCGTCGGTCGTGAAGTAGCTAAATATTTTGCGCAGCGCTTCCACAATAAAGATAACGGAGATAAGCGCGGCGAATATCTCATCGGTAAAGCGCGTGAAATAGCGCATCAGCGCGCTGACATCGAAGATGGCGCACAGCACCATATACAGGCCGGTCCACAAACCAACCCATACATAAACTTGCAAGAAGGGCAGTTCTAACGCTTCAGTTAACTGATAAAGAATGGCGATGAACACCAGAATCGGGCCGGTGCCGCCCAAAAGATTCAACGGTTGCCCCGAACCGAGCGCGTAGATCACGCCACAGATCGATGTCGCCAGAATCATCTCAACGACGCCGATGTTGCCGCCGGTTTTCTCCGCCATAATGCCGCCAAACGTGACCGACGGCGCGAGGCAGGCGAAAAAGAGGAACAGAATCGACCCCAGCGTCTTGGTGTTTAGCCCTTCGCGAATGTCGGAAATGAAATGCGGATAGCGCCGACGCATGTCGGCAATGAGCCCACCAAAGGGTTTTCCCGTGAACTGCAATTCAGAGACGGCGGCTTCATCGCTATCCGCGTCGGTCGTCGGTTCGCGGCGCTTCGCGAAACGGTCGAGTGCATCGAGCATCCCGCGTTTGTTGGAAGCGACTTGCGCGTCGTAACGAAATTCTTCGTCCGACATGATCCGCGCGATGTTCATCAAGGTATCGAGATGCTCGGCGGCGCGACCTTCGGGGCCGAGCAATACGAAGATGAAGCGCGTCGGCACGCCGTCGGGCGCGCCGAGGTTGATCGGTTTTTTCAACCGTACGAAAACGATGACGGGGTCTTCGAAGAAATCGAGATACACGTGCGGCACGGCCACGGCACTACCGATGGCCGTCGCCGACTGCGTTTCGCGCTCGATGAGCAGACGTTCGACTTCGTCGCGCTTATCGGCGGCGAGCAAGCCGCGACCGACTACCTGATCGAGCGCGGCGGCGAAGATCGATTCGATATCGCGCGCGTCGAGATCGAGCAGGAACGAGTCATCCAGAATGGCTTTGCGTAATAGCTGCATAATCGAATTCCGGCGTCGGAGCGGGAATCATACGCGTGCTGTGGCGTCGGGCCAACCTGCGAAAATGCACGCATTTTCGAATCAAATCGATCTGCCGTGATTTAGCGATTACAATAACGATGAGTCGCAAATTCGGGGCTCTCAAACTTGGAAGTCGTTCAATTAGGAGTGCGAAACATGGGCCAATCATCGGGCGGGCGGAAATTCATCGGCGTCATCGGCATTGCGATGGTGGGGCTGGGGTTCTTGGTGTTTCTCTCGGCAATGTTCAGCGGTGTGAGCAATTTTGGAGATTTCACGAACTTCGAAAGCCGCACCCGGAGCATGGGGAAGCGCGCCGTCATTGGGATGGGCATATTCGCGTTCGGTGGTTTTCTCGCGGCGATCGGCGGCGGTCGCCGACGAGGTCAGGTAAACGCGCACTACCAAGCCTACGACGACAACACCGGTCGCGACTATGACCCGCGTGCGGCGCGGCACCTAACGCGACCGAATGACCCGGCTTATGACGGATACAAGCCCGAGGCGCCGCCGCCGGAGCGCATCGTGAAGATCCGGTGCAGATCGTGTTCGTCGTTGAATGATGAGAAATGGAATTACTGCAACAGTTGCGGTGCACCGCTTTGAGTTGGCATTGATAAGCGCCTGCAATTCTTAATCAGGTCATGTCAACTCCATAAGCCTTGGGCGTAATTGCTTTGTGCGATCCTTTCGCGACGTGATTATTTCTCGATTCCGAAAAAACTTCGTAATCGAGTCTGAATTTCTCAGTTAAGTAGGCTTCGCTACAGTCGTTTGGCATCTATTATGATTTATCTTGCCATGTTCCTGCTTTCTGTTTGAATCGATCCCACATTGCATTGTCGCGATGCTTACCCAAGCGCACCCTGTCGCCGCCGCTCGCGGATTCTGATAACGTAAGCCGCATGTACGATGAAACCCGACCACCACCGCCGCTGGGCTATCCGGATAAGACGCGCCGCAATTGGGCCATGATCGCACATCTTTGCGGCTTGGCTTTTTTGACCGTGCCGTTGGGTAACGTGGTCGGACCTTTGCTGATTTGGCAGATCAAGCGGGAGGAGTTCGGTGAGTTCGTCGCAAGCAACGCACGCGAAGCGCTCAACTTTCAATTCACGTTTGTCGTCGTGATCGCGTTCTTTGCGAGCATGAACATTTTGCCCGCCGTCGGCGGCATCGGAACGTTCTCGCTGCTGATGATCGGGGCCGTTTCATTGGCGAACGTGTATTTCTGTTGCATTGCGGCGATCGAGGTGAATAAGGGTGAGGTTTATCGATATCCGTATGCCCTGCGCCCGTTTTGATGATTGTAAGTGTTGGAATTTAAAAGAGTTATCGCTCGGTGTGGATTTAAGATCAATTAATTGATCTTAACCGTGGTGTTCCTATAATCGATGGTAAATGCGTACAGTACCGAAATCGGAAATATTGAATGCCATCCGCCAAGAGAACCCTTGGTGGTCTAACGATGGAAGATCAGGTCGGTTCTCGCATCTAAAAGAGCGGCCATATATAGAATTGTTCTTTCCGCTACTTAAGGAACGTGTGGCAAATCGTGCGATTGTATTGATGGGGCCTCGTCGGGTCGGCAAGACTGTCCTCTTGCATCATTCCGTGGATCGGTTGCTTGACGAGGGTATTGGCAAAAATCAGCTTGGGATGGTTTCCATAGATAATCCTGTTTACAACGAACTCCGTCTCGAACAGGTTTTCAAGTTGGTCTCGGAAGCTTCGGAGAATTCTGAAAGTGGGCTCCGGTATGTTTTCTTTGATGAGATCCAATATCTGCGAGACTGGGAAGTACACCTCAAAGTTCTCGTAGACCAGCATCCGGAAATTCAGTTTGTCGTTTCGGGCAGCGCTGCAGCGGCCCTGCGGTTAAAGAGCATCGAGTCGGGAGCCGGCCGCCTTACGGATTTCTTATTACCGCCATTGACGTTTCACGAATATCTTACTTTGCTTCAGAGCAATCTTGAACTTGCGCGTAAGGATGAAGACAGAATATTTACTTGTGATGATTTACAGGGGTTGAATAAATCGTTTATCGACTACATCAACTTTGGTGGATATCCGGAGATTGCGCTGAATAAGGCAATTCAAGGAAACATGGGTCGTTTCCTAAAGAGCGATATCATTGATAAGGTATTGTTGCGCGATTTACCGAGTCTATATGGAATCGCCAATATTCAAGAACTCAATTCACTATTCACAACATTGGCATACAACACCGCAGATGAAGTCTCACTTGAGAAGCTTTCGACAGGAGCGGGCGTCTCAAAGAACACGCTGCGAAAATACATCGAATATTTGGAGGCTGCATTTCTGATAAAGTCGATTAAACGTATCGATGAGGGTGGGAGACGGTTTCGTCGTACGAATCACTTCAAAGTTTATCTTACGAACCCGTCCATATACTCTGCCCTTTTCTCGAGCAAAGGTGCGGAGGATGATGCTATGGGGCAACTTGCAGAAACTGCTGTGTTCTCGCAGTGGTTTCATTCCAACACAAATTTAAATTACGCTCGTTGGAAGGAGGGGGAGATTGATATTGTAAATGCTGCCGACTTCACTCCCGAGTGGGCGGTCGAAGTTAAATGGTCTGACCATTACGTCGATAAGCTCCCGAAACTTCGCCACCTTGCGACGTTTTGTAATAAGAATGCACTGGATGAGATTGCTATTACGACGAGGTCTATCAGGACCACTAAGCAGGTTGGGGACGTTACATATCGATTTTATCCGACCGCCGAATACTGCTTCACAGTTGGGTTTAATCTGCTTAGGCAAAAACGGGACAATCGATGAACAAACGCTTCCAAATCGGCATCATGGGCGCGAGCGAGGCTGACGCGACGTTGCAAACGCTCGCCGAGCAAGCGGGGCGCGCCGTGGCCGCCGTCGGTGCGGCGCTCGTTACGGGTGGGCGCGGCGGCATTATGGAAGCGGCGTCGCGCGGGTGCGCGCAGGCCGGCGGTACGGTCATCGCAGTGACACCGTACACCGACATGTATCAGGTTAACCAGTGGGTGCACTACGTTATACCGACGGGCATGGGCTGGGCGCGCAATTGCATCTCGGCCATTTCCGGCGATGTAATCATCCTCATCGGCGGTGCCGCGGGCACGCTGAGTGAAGCCGCGTTTGCGTGGGTCTATAATCGGCCAGTGGTGGCGCTGACGCAGTCGGGCGGTTGGGCCGCGAAGCTGGCGGGCGAACGGATCGACCATCGGCGCGAGGATGTGATCGTGGACTGTTCGGATATCACACAGCTTGAATCGATTCTGAAAACGCAACTCGCGCGCATCAAAGTCCCCGACGGGCCGCCGCGTTGGGAATGAGCCGACGCGATGGGATTCTTCGATTTTATCTTTAAACGCAAGCAGCGACGCCGCGCGCGGGTCGTCGCCGAACCATTCCCGTCGGAATGGCGACCTTGGGTCGTCGACGCCGTACCACGATTCGCGCTTTACCACGATGCTGACAAGAAAACGCTCGTCGACGCGATCAAGATCTTCCTCGCCGAAAAAGAGTTTCGCATTTTAGGCGACTTACCCGAAGTCGATCACATTAAAGTGACGGTGGCGGCAGGGGCCTGCCAACTGCTACTGGGCATTCCCGAGTTGGATATCTTTCCGCGGCTACGCGAAGTGATCGTCTATCCGCATCACTTTACCGAAACAACGGAAGCCATCGGCCCTGACGGTCGGCCCTATCAAATTTCGCAAACGCGCGCGGGTGAAGCGTGGTTGCGCGGGCCGGTAATTCTCGCCTGGGATAGCGTGGCGCGTTCGGTGGCATCGCCGGGTGATGGTTATAACGTCGTGATTCACGAATTTGCGCACATACTCGACATGCAGAACGGTGCCGCTGATGGCATTCCGCCGCTGGCGACCAAGCAAGATGATGAGGTTTGGTTGAAGGTGTTCTTCGAAGAGTTTCGGATGTTCGTCGCGGATCAGCGGGCCGGTCGGCGCACGTTGCTAAACCCGTATGGTGCGACGGCACCGGCAGAGTTTTTCGCCGTCGCGTCGGAGCATTTCTTCGAGCACCCAGAGCGGCTACATCGTCACCATCCGCGCGTTTTCGATTTGATGCGACGCTTCTATCGACCGCCGGCGACGCGTTAGCGTGAATTCGTTGTTTTGCGCCGTTTGCTCTTTGTCTTTTTCGATTTCTTCTTGGCTGCCGCCTTAGTCTTCGCCTTCTTGTACGGCGTCGATGTTTTTTGCACGGTCTTTTCCAATGCGGCGGCCAACACTTCCTCAACGCGCTGCACCGGTACGAACTTGATTTTGTTGCGAATCTCTTCCGGCACTTCGACGAGATGCCGTTCGTTGCGCGCGGGGATAACGATCGTCTTTATCCCTGCACGATGCGCCGCCAGCGCCTTTTCTTTGAGCCCGCCGATGGGTAATACGAGACCGCGCAGCGTGATTTCGCCCGTCATACCGACGTCGCTGCGACAGGCGCGGCCGGTGAACAGCGACACGATGGCGGTAAACATCGCCACGCCCGCGGAGGGGCCGTCTTTGGGGATGGCACCGGCGGGCACGTGAATGTGTACGTCGCGCTCGGCAAGTTTCTTTGCGTCAACGCCGAAGTCGGCCGCGCGCGAGCGAACAACGCTCATCGCGGCCATGGCGCTTTCACGCATGACATCACCAAGCTGGCCGGTTAGTTGAATATTGCCGCGACCGGGCATGGCCGAGGCTTCGACGAAGAGAATCTCGCCACCAAACGGCGTCCACGCCAACCCCGTTACCACGCCGGGGCTGCTGGTGCGCAGCGCTAACTCGGGTTCGTATTTGATCGGGCCGAGGACATCTTCGACGATTTCCGGTGTTACCGTCTTTTTGATTTTCTTCTTTTCGGCAACTTGCGCGGCCAAGGCGCGACAGACCGATCCGATTTCGCGTTCGAGATTGCGTACACCGGCTTCAGATGTGTACGACTCGATAATGCGATCGATGGCTTTGTCGGTGAACTTGATATTCTGCTTTTTCAAGCCCGACGCTTCGATGCGGCGCGGAATCAGATAGCGTTTGGCGATGTATCGTTTGTCGTGCAGCGTGTATCCCGTTAACTCTATCACTTCCATGCGGTCGCGCAGCGCATGCGGCACGCGATCCATGTAGTTGGCGGTGCAGATAAACATCACGTTCGACAAATCGAACGGCACGCCGAGGTAGTGATCCTGGAAGCTGTTGTTTTGCGCCGGGTCGAGCACTTCGAGCAACGCCGACGCCGGGTCGCCGCGAAAATCGCTGCCGATTTTGTCTACCTCATCCAACATCAACACGGGATTGTTGGAGCCTGCCTTGCGAATCTCCTGAATCACGCGACCCGGAATCGAGCCGACATACGTGCGGCGATGGCCGCGAATATCCGCCTCGTCGCGCACGCCGCCGACCGACATGCGAATGAAGTTGCGCCCCAATGCACGTGCGACGCTGCGACCGAGCGAGGTCTTACCGACGCCGGGTGGGCCGGAGAAGCAAAGAATCGTTCCCTTACCTTTGGGATTGAGTTTGCGAACGGCGAGGAATTCGAGAATGCGCCGTTTGATCTTATCGAGGCCGTAATGGTCTTCGTCGAGAATTTCGCGTGCGCGTTTGATGTCGATCTTGTCGCGCGTCGACTTCGACCATGGCAGTTCGCACATCCATTCGAGGTAATCGATGATGCCGCTGTAATCGGGAGATCCCTGCGGCGTGCGTTGCAGACGTTCGAGTTCGCGCAACGCTTCTTTTTCCACGGGTTCGGGCATCTTGGCTTCGGCAATGGCCTCGCGTAAACGCTCGGCTTCGTTGTCGCGGCCGTCGGTGATACCCAGCTCTTTCTGAATCGCCTGCAATTGTTCGTGCAGGTAATACTCACGCTGGGTTTTGTCGATTTCCGATTTGACCTGATTGTGAATCTTGTTGGAGAGTTCGAGGATTTCGAGCTGCGTGGCCAGTGCGCGATTGATCTTGCGCAAGCGGCTGCCGATGTCGAATGTTTCCAATATCTCCTGCTTGTTGACCAAATCCATCGACAAGTTGGCGGCGAGAAAATCAGCAAGCGCGCCGGGCTTTTCGATGTTCTCCATAATCGTCGGCGCTTCTTCGGGCACGCCGGGCGTCAACTCGATCACGCGTCGCGCCAAGCGTCGTGCCGTTTCGACCAACGCGTCGATTTCCGTAGTTTCTTCGTATTGATCTTCGCGCGTGTGCGCCTTGGCCACCAGATACGGATCGGTTTGCAACATCTCTTCGATGCCGAAACGCGTCAGACCGTGCACGATGATCGATTGGTTGCCGTCTTGCAGGTCGAGCCGTTTGAGAATCGTGACGACCGTACCGACACGATACAAATCTTCGAGGCCGGGGTCTTCGACGTTGCTCATGCGCTGAGCGGCGATGCCGAGGATCTTGCTATCGCCGTACACGGCTTCGACAAGTTGCTTCGACTTCTCCCGACCGACCGTCAGCGGCACGATGGTGCCGGGGAACACGACCGTATCTTTGACGGCGAGCACCGGCAGCGTGTCGGGAATTTCGCGCGAGATCGGTTTCTCGTTTTCGTCATCGCGCCCGAGCAGTGACGTCATCGTCGGCTCGAGTTCGCTCACGAGTTCGTCGATTGACTCGTCGGTCAAATCCGGCGCTTCGGGTTCGGCGTCGGTATCGGGCAAGGCAAAGAAAGGGCGTTCGTTTAGGGCGTCGTAGCGGCTCATGCGCGCCTCCTCGTGGTCGAGTCTAGGAAGCGGCTGCCTGCGGGTCAATTTTGGCGCTTTGGGCATACACCGTTTCGATTTGGGATAGTTGCTGTAGAAGCTCGTCCGATGGCTCGCCGTTTTCGATGATCACCAACGGTCGGTGGTTCCGTACGCAGACGAATTGCAGCGGATTAACACCGTCGGCATGTGTCGATCCACCGATGGTGAAAGCTTGGCGTACCTGTTCGGAATCGCGAAAACACAACGACACGACTCGGTGGCCCAGAAGTGAAAAGAAACTCGCCGAAGGAGGGCGAGCACCATCCAACGGTGGGGCAGACGCGACGACCCACGGCGAATTCGCCTCGTCGATCAGGTGCCGCAATTCGCGCGGCGTCGCTGGGTAGCCGTGTTCGGCAAGCGACACATGAATTCGTAAGGCGGCCATGCCGCAGTCGAAGCGCAGGTTGGTGAGCAAGTCGACCAATCGATGAACGCGGTCGTCGTCGGAATTAGTGCCTTCGTTTGACGCAAAGGGAAGAAATAGCTCACCGACGTTGGCGTCGCGAAATGTCGGCAGGCAGGTGACCAACTGATTGCGAAGCTCGAGCCGCGCATCCACATCGTCCGTGTCAACATACCGATCAATCCAGCCGTATAACCGAAGTGCTGTCGGCTGTTTCTGTTCGACCCCGCCACTCGAGGTTTGCAACTCCGCCGCGCAGCGGGAAAGGTCAGTCGAAGTTCGCGTGTCGAGCGACCAGAGCTTACCAACAGCGACGGACGTTCGTCGCGATTTGAAATCGGGCGTGAGAGCGATCAGGCTGGTCAATTGCATGCTGGACATATCGCGAAGTGTAGCACGAAGCCGCAGCGTTTGTCGTTATCGCCACTGGCACGATGAATGGGGCGTCCGCAGTGCATGAAAAAAGCCCGTTGCAAAGCACGAGTGCATCGCAACGGGCCAGTTGTTAGTTAACGAAAGTATTCGGCTTACTGATTCAGCAACGCGTCAACCATGCCGGGGATGTCCGCCGTGGTCAGCGTGCCGCTGTTATCGAAGTCAACCGAGCAAAGCTGGCTGGCCGAGATCGAACCGCCCATGTAGGCATCGACCAACAAGCCGATGTCGCGACCGTCGGTCGAGCCATCTTCGTTGATGTCACCGGCGTTAGCGCCCGGACAGAATGTTTCGTCGCAATCGTCCATCAACCCGTCAAAGTTGGCGTCGAATTGCGTGCCCGCGGCCAACTCGCAACCATCGCTGATACCGTCATTGTCGCAGTCGGACAGGATGCCTGTCTGACAGCTATCCGGAATCGAGTCGGGTCGTGCCTTGGCACCCGTGTCGGACAGGAAGGCTTCGATGTTGGCAAAATCGTCCTGCGTGAAGCTCACGAAGGCACCACCGGGGTGATCGGTCGGGGGCAACAACTTGTTCGATACGAACGTACGGTCGCGGCCGCGAATGTTCGGACCCGGCAGGCCGGGGCCACCGGTGCCCATCGGGCCGTGACAACCGGCACAGAAGCTGCCGAGGATCGCCATACCGCCTGAAGGATCGCCAACCGGGCCACCGTCACAGTCGGTTTCGGTACCGGCTGCAATGTCGCAGCTGTCGGGCAAGCCGTTGTTGTTACAGTCGCCGACTGCACCATTGGCGATATCGAGCGCGTCATTGACGCCGTTGTTGTCGCAGTCGCACGTTTCGACGCCGGTTTCGCACTCATCGGGCAAACCGTTGTCGTTACAGTCGAACACGGCACCGCTTGCGATTTCGTCGGCATCGCTGAGACAGTTGACGTTACAGTCGTCGATGATGACCGGCGCGATGAGGAATGCGTCGATCCCGGCCTCGACCGTTGACGGCGTGCCGCTATCGTTGATCAGGAACATGACAATTGTGTTCGCCGACGGCGTAACGCCGCGTGTGGTCAGTTCGGCCGGATAGAAATCGCGCTGTACCCACTGACCGGCAGTGTCGGTGTTATGAATCGCGATTGGGAAGAACGGGCCGGATGAACCATTGTTGCTGACCAATACCTGAAGGCGATCGACGCCTGATTGATCGGCCAGACCGAGGAAGTACTGATAGCTCAGCACGAACGGGCTCGCCGACGTATCGATCGTCGGTGAAATCAATGCCGCCGTACCGTTATCGACGTCTTCGTTGATGAGACCGGTGACGTAGGCGCTGCCGCTGCCGTCGCCGTCGGTGGTCGGGTCGAAGCTCGAACCGGGATCATCGACCGGTACGCCCCGTTCCCAAGCACCCAGCACCGGACCGAAGGGTTGTGAGGTCCACCCCATGTCCGTTTCGAAGTCGTCGTCGAGTGCTGCAGGAGCGAGGTTCGGCGTCTTGTCCTGACAGTTACAGTCGCAAGAGATGCCATCCGGGTCTTCGCATTCTTCGCCCGGATCGAGCACGCCGTTGCCGCAGCTATCTTCGGTTGCTGTGGCGGAAACGATCTTGTAGATCGTGCCTTGGTTCGACACGATGTACATTTCGCCGTCGGCATCTTCACCGAAGGAAACGATCGAGCTAATGCCGCCGCCGCTGGTCGGTTGCAGATCGATCGTGCGATCCTGGAAGTCCACGACGCTGCCGTTATCCATCTTGAAGCTGCGGATGTAATCGCCGCAGAAGTCGGCATAGAAATACGTGCCGGACAAAGCGGGGATTTCGCAACCGCGGTACATGAAGCCACCGGTGATCGAGCAGGTGCCAGAAACACCGTGTTGCTCGACGCGAATCGGGTCGGTAAAGCCCACTCCGTTTGGATCACATCCGACATTTCCGTCGAAGAGACTGGGAGCGGTCACGTTGCCTTCTCGACAGTCCCAACCGTAATTTTCGCCACCCGTGCTGGATGCAGGCTGGCGGTTAATTTCCTCGCGCGCGTCCTGACCGACGTCGGCGATGTACATGTCGCCCGTGTGGCGGTCAAAGCTGAAGCGCCACGGATTGCGCAGACCCTTTGCCCACACTTCCGGCAGCGTCATGCTGACGGGGTTGTCGGCGGGGATGTAGTTGTTGCCGGGATTATCGACATCCAATCGCAACATCTTGCCCAACAATGACGATTCGGATTGAGCACGCTCGAACGGATCGTCCGCTGCGCCACCGTCACCCAAGCCGAGATAGAGCATGCCATCCGGGCCGAAGGCGATCATGCCGCCGTTGTGGTTGGGGAAGTCTTGTGCGATCGTGCGAATGATGACTTCGCTTGTGTCGTCGGCGATGTTCGGATCAGCGGAGACGGTGTATTCGGCCAATTCCGAATCACCATTGCTGTTGGTGTAGCTGACGTAGAATTTGCCGTTGCTGGCATAATTCGGGTGGAATGCCATTGAAAACAAGCCGCGTTCACCACCGGTGCTGATTTTGGTCGCGATATTCAGGAACGGATCGATAAGCGTGTTACGCGTTACCGTATCGATGATACGAATCGTGCCGAACTGTTCAACAACGAACAATCGCGAAGAATCGCCGGGAGGTGCCGTTACATAAATCGGCGTTGAGAAACCGCTGGCGTATTCGACCGTGGTGATTTCGCTACCAGCTTCGCACTCATCGGGGAAACCGTTGCCGTTGCAGTCGGTGCTGTCGCCATTGGCGATATCCTGATCGTCGAGGATGCCGTTCTCGTTACAGTCGGCGATCACAAAGGCACCCACCGGCGCCGTCATGCCGGCGGAGACCGTGTTGGGCGTACCCGGCTTGAACAAGCCGAATTCGAGCGTGCCGGTCGCCGGAGAGACGTTTACATCGAAGCGGAAGTTGTACATCGTGCCCCAGCGCAACGCGTTGGCGTCGGGGTTTTCGTTGAACGTTTGCGTCGACCACGTGATGCCGTCGCTCGCGACGGTGGCCGTCCAGTCGGTGCCGTCATACGGTTCACCGCTGTGGTAGTCGACGTCGTGGAACTCGATGTTTTCAACCAACGCGCCGGAAGGCAGCGGCACTTTAAAGCTTTGCACGGCGCGGTCAGAGTTGAGGTTCTGAACGGCGTATTCGTAGTGATAGTTGCCGTTGCCAAGATCGGTCGCTTCCACGGCTACGATGAGCAAGCCTTCGCTCGGCACTCGCACGTCGAGTTCTTCGACGCGCGCGTTCGTGTCCTGCCATGCGCGAATACCAGCCTGCTCACGCTGCGTGGAGCCATCGAGGCTAAAGCTCCAACTCGTGCCGGAGCCGCTGATATTGATCGGGCGATAGGATTCGTTGTTGTCCGCATTTCCAGCAGCCGCGTCGTCCTGAGTCACGTATTGCCCCGTCGTGAAGAATTGGGCGGGGCCAATGATTGCGGGGTTGATATCGTCGATGTGTACCTGTGTTCGCTTATAAATGTTGTCGCCGGAGACATCTTCCATGAAGTGTGGGCTGGCGAACACACCAGTGTGCGGGTTGACTTGGAATTTCGGTCCGAGGCCATCTTGCGAACCGTTGAGGCCGGCACCGTAAGGGTCGGAGCAACCTACGCCAAGGTGGTTGCTACAACCGCTACCGAACGGTGTACAAGGCGGGCAGATGCTCTGCTGGAGCGCACAAAAACCGTGCTTCAACCAAGCTTGACCGATCTGTTCGAAACGCGAGCTTCCGTCGGGCAACGCACGATAACGGAGCAGGTTTTGGCCGATGACCGGGTGAAGGTTTTGATCGGATTCGTCGATCCAGCTCAGTATTTCATCGCCGATGTTGCACGAGGTCGTACCAACCGAATACGCGGTGATGTTGCCGACCGTGCCCCAGCTCGTGATGTTGTGCAGGTCGCCGACGATAACGTCGGGGCCGATCACGCCGCGCGGTGCACCGGTGGGAGCGGGGCGGTCGTCGCGCGCTTGGTTGAGTGCTTCCGAATAAACGACGTCGAGGTTGGCGTCGATATTAAGCGTTGCGACCGAGACGCCCGTTAGCTTGGCATCGCCAAGTTTGTCGGCGAGGTCTTCACTGATACGAAGCGTTCCGACGTCGAACCGCAGGCTGCCATCGACGGTTGAGAACGCGCCGTGCGTGTCGTCGCTGCGTAGCATGACCTTGCCGGTCTTGGCGTCGACGACGGCGACGTACTTTTCATCGTCCTGATGAATGGTCAGCGTCATGCCTTCCAGAACGACGGAAGTACTTCGCGACGCAATACGCAGCGATTGTTCGTGTGTGACATTACTAAATAAGATGCTGAGGTACTTGTCCGCCACGATGGACGAATCTGCATCGATTTGAAGCGCGGGTGACAGTCGATCCAACTCGCGCGTTGTTTCGCCATCCAAAAGCTCAAGCGTTAGGCCCGACTTGGCCAAGCTGCTTTCATCGAAACGCACGCGCGTTTCGCCCGTCGCATTGGACCACTCCGTTTGGGCCCATGCGGCGGATGCCGTCATCATGGCGACCGCTAAGGTCGCAACCACAGAAATCCGTTTAATCATGCCTTGCCTCCAAAGTCAGGCTACATCGAAAGAATGAGATGATCGGGAAGGAACGGGTTCAATCGAATCCGTAATCTCGTAAGCGATTTTTTTGGACAGTCCCTACGGCCAAGGTGCAACTTGGCTGGGGCAGCGCACTATTTGCGAGATAGTCTTCTGCGAACTGCCGGGCGACGGGAATTCTTCAGATGTTGAAGAATAAAGCGTAACCCCCACCTAGTAGATGTATTCTACCGGGCGTGCCGCGCCTTTCAAAAGGTCGCCACTTTCAAAAAAATTGTTTTCTTAGAAATAAGCGGCATAGATTTGGTGCCGATTGAGTGTTTTCGGACACACGATTGGCCACCGCTACTCTTCAAATTTGACGATTTTCAACTTTTCATAGAAGCCGTCGTCGCGCAATCGTTCGAGCTCTGGCTCGGCTTCTTCTTTTGTAACGTAGCGACCGAGCGTGACGCTGGTGCCTTCTGGCGACGAGCCGATCAGACGCCAAAGCTTCGGTGGGGGCGGTTCCTTTGAGGGTCGGCCTCGCTTGGCGTTGGACTTATTGCCGCTGGAATCGTCACCGTCGCCACTTGATTCAGAATCGGAACCGGAATCCGAATCGCCGTCGGAATCCGAATCGTCGCTGGAATCGTCATCACCCACGTCGGCATCATCGGCGACGTCTAAATCTTCGGCGTCGTCAGAGCCGGAATCGCCGTCGTCTGCGACTTCTTCCGACTCCTCAACCTCTTCGATTTCGGATTCAGACGCCTTTTTTTGCTTCTTCTTTTTCTTGGTTTTGGCTTTGGATTTGGTCGTCTTGGTCTTGCTCTTAGCCATAGGAGGCGATTCCTTGCGGGTTGACCGTTGGTAAACCCCTTCGTGCGATTCCACGTAAACAGTTGTCGAAGCCCAAGATAAGACCCATTTTATGGCCGTCTGTCAATCTCAACTGTCGCATGAATTTGAAAGCTGGGCGGTATCGGCAGGGCGGGCGAAAAATTCAAAATATTTTTTATTGGCCGCCTGCCGGGTATGATGCGTCTTCAGAGTGTGTTCAGTTCTGAAAAAAACTCATTTCTCAGCCGTATCCGCGTGGGGTGGGGACGATTTGCCCGGAACAAATGCGTCTCAACAAATCTGCAAACGGCCATAGTTGAAAATGTAGTTTTCGTGTTCGGGGATTGCTTCTCGCGCAGCTTCATGCGCTAAGCACTGGAAAATAATTTTTTGGAGGAGGTAGCCGCATGGTACCAATCAAGTGTCGAAACCTACTAATCGCCATCACGCTACTGGCGTGTATGGCGCCCGCAGCGCGCGAAGCGCTCGGGCAACCTTTCTGTGATTTGCCGGATAATCAACCCCCGCTGTGTCAGCAGTTTCTGACGACCTCATGTGCGAATCCGCCGACACCCAGTCATCGTTGTTACCCAATCAAACTTCGACACGAGCCCGGACTGCCTAATCTACTTGAGGCGGTCGATTGCTCGTGTGGCACCTTCGATGGTGACTGTGGACCGATCTTTGTCGAAGGCGACGCAACGAATGGAATCTTCATTCGTTGTCCCGGCGTTTGTCCGATTCCGCCTTTCGGCCCGGACTCATGTCAGGTCGTCGTCGACGGTGTGCCGACCGGGTTCCCGTTTGTTCCTCTGTCACAAATCCCGCCCGGTGCAGAATTCGAATGCGCCTGTGTCGGTGACGAACCGCCGCAGGGTGCGTGTTGTACCGAAAGCGGTCAATGCATCATCGTGCCGGCCGGCCAATGTCAGGGCGCGTACCTCGGTGACGGTACCGTTTGTTCCGGTACAACCGGGGCGTGTTGTTTTGATGCCGACGGCGATGGCGTTTCCGAAAGCTGCTTGGTCGTCGATCAGGAATGCTGCCAGGTACTTTACAACGGCTCGTTCCAGCCGGGCATCGATTGCTTGCCCGACATTCCTTGTTGTTTGCCGAACGGACAATGTCTAGTCGTCAGCGAACTGTGCTGTCTCGATCAGGGCGGTAATCTTGCTCCGCAAGGTGCCTGTCTCGGCGACCTGAACGGCAACATGATCGACGACGGCTGTGAAGACACGCCGCCGGAATGTGGACCGCGACCCGATGGTCAAGGCTGTATTCCCGCAACTTGCCCGGTGGCCGGTCAAGAATGTTTGCCGCGTTGTATTCGCCGCTTCGCCGATGGCACCATCGTCGTCGAAAACTGCGAATGCATGAGCCCCAATGAATGTCATATCCAATTCGATCCCACCAGTGGTGCGTTCGATTGTGTTGGCGGATGCCCGCCCGGCTTTACCTGCCAAACGAACATCACAACGCTTCCGAACGGTGATCGAATCATTTGTTGCGAATGTGTACCGGTGCAGAACTTCTGCCCGCTACCTTCGACCAATTTCCTTTGCGAGCAGTTCCTACAAACCGACTGTCTGACGACCGACCCGGATACGATTTGCTATCCGCGCAAGCTGACGGTCGACGATCAAGGCGGCGTCATTCCCGAAGAATGTCGCTGTCATGGTCAGGGCGACCCTTGTGGTGCGATTGACTACATCGGTACTCTCGCTCGCTGCTTGGGCGCTTGCGATGTTCCGCCGAACAATCCCGGCGATCAGTGTGTCATCCACCTGAATGGGGTAGCGACGACGAGTCCGTCAGTTGACACGGCAACGTTGATCCCCGGCACGGTTGTCGAGTGTGACTGTGCCCAGAACGAACCCGAAGGTGCCTGTTGTCTAGAAGACGGCTCTTGTGTGGTCGTTCCTGCGTCCGAATGTGAAGGCGTGTACGCCGGCGACGGCACCACGTGCCAAGGTCTGGGTGCATGTTGTTACGACGCAGATAACGACGGCATTGCCGAAGAATGCCAAGTCGTCGATCAACTTTGTTGTGACGTACTTCTTGGTGGTACCTTCCAAGGCGTTAACACAGCGTGCTTGGGCAAGGGGGCCTGTTGTTACGAAGTACCGGGTACGCCGTTTACGCAGTGCACCGTGCTCGATCGCATCTGCTGCGACGATATCGGTGGTACATTCCTCGGCATTGGCACCATCTGCTTGGGTGATGCCAATATGGACGGTAACGACGATGCATGTGTGCCGTTCGATTGCGGTCCCGACCCGACCGGCATCGCTTGTTTGCCGACGATTTGCCCGACGCCCGGCGAAGAATGTTTGCCGCGCTGTGTGATCGTTTACGACGACGGCACAGTAGGTGTGGACGACTGCGAATGTATGTCGCCCAACGAATGTCACCTCGAATTCGACGCGAACAACAATCCGATTTGTGTCGGCGCGTGTCCGCCCGGCTTCGTGTGCGAAACCCAAACGATCACCACGCCGATCGGCACCAAGATTTGTTGCCGCTGCGTGCCCGATCCGCCAGATTGTATTCCGTTGCCCGATGGCTCGGCCTGTGCGCCATTTATCTGTCCGGATCCGGACGAGCAATGCGCACCGCGCTGCATTCGCGTCGGCCCCAACGGCCAAGTTGAAGTTCGCGACTGTGACTGTCGCGGTCCGGAAGAATGTCGCGCCGTGTTTGAAGACGGTTTGCCGCCGCGTTGCGAAGGTGACTGTCCTCCCGGAACGACCTGTGTCGAAAACGTCGTGCAACTGGCAGACGGCAGCATCGAAATTTGCTGCGACTGTGTGCCGGTCGAATGTGACTGTCCCGGTGATATCAACGGTGACGGCATCCGCAATGGTCTAGACATCGCCGGTTTCGTGCGTTGTCTGACGGGGACGCCGCTGCCGGCTGACAACTGTGCTTGTGCCGATATCGATGGCGATGGTTTGACCACGCTGTTGGATATCCAGGGCTTTGTCGCTTTCGTGCTCAGCAAGCAGCCGTGTCCGAAGGAAGAACCGTGCCCGCCGAACGATTTGTTGATCGATATCTCGACGGGTGTGGACGACCAAGGCAATATCTTGCCGTTGAACGTTGACGACGACACGTGGACGGTCATCAGCGAGCCGAACCCCGGCGTATTGCCGCGACCGGCCGTGACGATTCCACCCAACGCTGCATGGAACACGATTCCGGGTACGCGTTGGATCAGCGCCAACCAAACCGGCCCCAATGGTGAATACATCTACGAATATTGCTTCTGTCTGAGCAATCAGTTCCGCGATGCCAATATTTCGATGTTGACCCGTTGCGATGACGCCGGCGAGGTGTACCTCAATGGTAACTTCATCGGTACCCTCGGTAACTTCAACGCGCCGGTACCGGCGTTGGTCTCGACCACCAATCAGAACTTCTTCCAGCCGGGCATCAACTGTCTGCAGGTCGTGGTTCGCAACATCGGTGGTGTGGTCACCGGCTTCAACATGCAGGGTAGCATTCGGGCGACCGATGGTTTGTGCTGCTGCGAACCGGAAGATTTGGCCGACGAAGCCGACACCGGCGTCGACGATACCGGCGGTCTGATTCCGACGGGTAACGACGATGTCGATTGGACGGTCACCGTTGACGCGTCCGGCGGCAGCACACCGCGGCCGGCCACGGTGATTAATCCCAACTCGGCATGGTTGACCATTCCGGGTACCAAGTGGATCGCCGCGTCTTACACGGGCCCCAACGGTCAATACAGCTACGAGCATTGCTTCTGTCTGGACAAGTACTTCTCCGACGCACAGTTGAACATCCAACTGCGTGCCGATGACCGGGCGGATGTGTATTTCAACGGGGTGCTCGTGGGCTCAACGCCTCCGACGTACTCGTTCAATCAGCCGGTACCGACAACGATCAACGTGACCAACCAAGCGTTGTTCCAAATCGGTGAAAACTGCATCGAGCTGCGCGTGTTCAACACGCACGGCGTGGTGACCGGCGTCAATGCAGCGGTGAACTACTCGGCGACCAACGGTCTGTGTTGTGACGAGCGCGACGAGTGTGCTCCGAACGATGCGGGCACGGCATGTCGGCCGACGCGTTGCGACGATCCTGAAAACACGTGCGTTCCGGTTTGTATGCGAGTCGGCCCGAACGGGTCTCTCACGGTCATCGATTGCGATTGCCGCGGACCGAACGAGTGTCGTGTTCAGGTAGAAGAGCCCGGTATTCCGCCGTACTGTGCGGGTGCATGTCCTCCGGGACAAGAATGCGAAGAACGCATCGTGCAGTATGCCGACGGCAGCTACGACATCTGTTGTGACTGTGTCGACAACCCGCCGCGAGGCGCTTGCTGCTTCAGCATCGGTGGTTGTGCCATCCTGACGCAGGCTGACTGTATCGCGCAGGGCGGTGTCTATCTTGGCGATAACACCAACTGCATCGGCGTTCAGGCTTGTTGTCTGCCCAACGGCACGTGTATCGATACCGACGCACTATGCTGCGACATCATCTACGGTGGTGTTGCACAAGGTGTAGGATCGGTGTGTCTCGGCGATAACGATGGCGACGGTCGCGACGACCTTTGTGTTCCGCCGCCGCCGGAATGTCGACCGCTGCCGGGTACGCCATTCTGCGAGCAGACGGTATGTCCGGATCCGAACGAACGCTGTCTGCCGAAGTGCGTACGCGTTGAGCCGGGTACCAACTTCGTGCTCGAAGTACTAGAGTGCGAATGTGTGCTCCCCGACGAGTGTCACATCCGCGTCAATCCGTTCACGAACTCGTATGACTGCGTTGGCTTCTGTCCTCCGGGGCAGACCTGTCGGACGACGGTCACGTTGATGTCTGACGGCACCGAACGCGTATGCTGCGAATGTGTGCCGATCGGGGAAGAACTCTCGTGTTGCGATCAGGATGGCTTCTGTATCGATCTGATCCCTGGCGCGACAGTGTGTCCGGATGGCTCGACGCCGATCGTGGGCCCATGTGGCTTCCAGGTTGCATGCTGTCTGCCCGATGGCACCTGCATCGATACGTTCGAAGCTTGCTGCTTGGATCGCGGTGGAATGCCCCAGGCAGCCGGCGTGACGTGCGCTGACTCGCCGTGCGATCCGCCCGATTGCGAACCCATCCCAGGCACCAAGCGGTGTCGACCGGTGATGTGTCCCGATCCGGCACAGAAGTGTCAGCCCAAGTGTGTACGCGTCGAACCCGGCACCAACTTTGTTCTGGAAGTGCTCGATTGTGAATGCGGTTACATCACCGATTGCCACATTCAGATCGACGTGTTGACCAACACCTTCCAGTGCATCGGCGGTTGCCCGCAGGGCCAGACCTGTACCACGACCGTGACGACGTTGTCCGACGGTACCGAGCGCGTGTGCTGCGAGTGTGTGGATGATCCGCCGCCGCAGGTCTCGTGCTGCAACTTCGAAACGGGCGACTGTATCGATTTGCCGCTGGGAACGTTTGATTGCCCGACCGGCTATGCAACGGTCCCCGGACCGTGCGGCCCCGTGGTGGCGTGCTGTTTCGAAGACGGTACGTGCCGCGACATGACCGAAGCATGCTGTGACGCAGCCAAGGGTACACCGTTACCGGTCGGCGTCTCATGTGACGACGGCGTTTGCGGTCCGCCCAACTGCGGCCCCGAACCGGGTACGTTGCAGTGCCGCGACGTGCAGTGCCCGCTCGACGGACAGCTTTGCTTGCCGAAGTGCGTCAACGTCGAAGGTGCGACGGGTATCGTGCTGGAAGTGATCGATTGCGAATGCGTGACGCCCAATGAGTGTCACATCGAAATCGATCCGGCCAGCCTCAGCTACCAATGCGTGGGTGCTTGCCCGCCGGGCGAGATTTGTCGCACGACGGTCACCGATCTGGGCAACGGCATTCAGCAGGTTTGCTGCGAATGTGTGCCCGAGATGCCTACGGTGTGTCCTTTGGCACCCAATGGTGGCGATCAGTGCATCGATATCCTCGGTCCGAACGACTGTATCTTCAGTGGTACGGATTCGAACTGTGCACCGACCAGCGTGATCGTTGACCCTGACCTCGGCGTTCGCGTCAGCGTTTGCAACTGCGTCGTGCCGGGTGAATGCGGTCCGATTGAACTGTTGGCCGGCAATCAGGCAGTGCGTTGCGTAAACGACTGCTCGACGGGCCAACTGTGTCAGTTGTTTGCCAATGGAAACCCGACCGGTCAGGTCGATGCCGACGTGGGGCAGTTCCCGCCCGGCACCAAGCTGACCTGCGGTTGCCCATAGCAACGCGGGCTAAATAGACCCAAGTCCCCATATGGCCGGTGGCAGTCCTCGCACTGCCGCCGGCCTTTTTTATTGCGCCGCTTTCGTTTATAGACGATTCGCACCACCATCGCGCCGATAGTTTCGTTAAAGAGTCGCTCGAAAGGGTGCCCCTGCCCCTCTGGGGCTGGGGGACGAGGAGCAAGATCTCGGATGCGCTTACCCTTCCAGGGCTGGGACGCAAGAGACGCTCAGCAGACGGCAATATGCAGCGCGTTAGGTGCCCCATCCTTCGCGCTAGCGAAGGGTGGGGAATCGCCCAACATGAAAGAGTAAGCCTCGCGTGTCGTCCAGATTAGCCCTCGGCCATTGGCCGAAGGCTAAGTGTGAAGCAGAATGAATTTTGGGTGCCCTTGCGTCTGAATGTTGGGTGCCCGTGCCCCAGAACGTTAGGTGCCCCTGCTCCTCTGGGGCTGGGGGGACGAGGATAAGCAAAGATCACCGGTGCCCCTGCCCGTTTAGGGGTTGGGGGACTACCAGAAACGCCAGCAACCCGAGAACACCATGTCCGAACATCAATACGCCCTCGGCGTCATCGGCAGCGGGCACATCGCCTGCATCATTGTCAAACGTCTGATCGACAGCGGTTATCTCGCCGCCGATCGCATCGTCATGTTCCCCTCGCGCAATCTGACGGCCCATCCTTTGCCGACAGTCATCACCGAAGACCTGCGCGCGATCATTCAGGAATCCAAGCAGGTGATGTTGGCCGTAACCCCGCAAAAGTTTGGTGACGTTGCCGCGACGTTAAAGCCGTTCGCGACGACGGATGATGTGTTCGTTAGCGTGATGGCGGGCGTGAGTACTCAGCGCGTGGCGGCGGAGTTGGGCGGTCCGCAGATGCGTGTGGTGCGCGCGATGCCCAACTTGCCGTTCGGCTTGGGGCGCGGCGTGACGGGCATTTGCCGCGGCGCGGCGGCCACGCGCGATGACCTCGAAGAAACGCGCCACTTGTTCAACGCCGGTGGCGTGAGCGTGGTGCTCGATGATGAAGCATTGATGGATGCCGTCACGGCCGTGGCCGGTTCGGGGCCGGCGTACTTTTATTATTTCGTTGAGATGATGATGGCCGGCGGCGTGGCGGCGGGCCTTAAACCCGAAGACGCCCAAACGCTGGCCGCCCATGCATGCGTCGGCGCCGGCGCGATGCTGCTGGAGCAAGGCGCCTCACCGCGCGAACTGCGCGAAGCCGTCATGAGCCCCGGCGGCACGACGGAAGCGGCGATGAAAAAGCTTGAAGACAGCGCAGTCGCCGACCACGTTCGTGACGCGGTCTTGGCGGCGTTTGAGAGGGGGCGGGTGCTGGGGGGCGGGTGAGGTCGTCTCGATCTGATTCTGCGACGCATGGGGGGTATTCGTTACCAAATCAGCGGTTCCGGCTCATTTTTCCAAAACAGCCAACGACGTCGTTCTTTGTGGTCTGCCGTGCCAATAGTAAACGGGTCGCGCGCGCCGGTGTGCAAATCGATGATCGATAGAAATCCGGCGTAAGTGGTGGCGATGAAAGTTTTGCCATCACGGCTGAAGTCGATTGCGCTGATGCTCGATCCGATGAAATGCCGCCAGCGTTCCGTGCCTTGAAAGTCGATTGCGCGCAAGTACCCATATGCGTCGCCTAGGATAAACTCATCGTCCGTTGATATTCCGGCGTAAACGCGGCAATCGTCGTCCAGCAGTGTAAAGCGATCGTCGAGCTTGTATTGTTCGGTCTCGAGGCCTGGGAATAAGTTTGACGGGACTCCGATGGTCTGCCCGTCGTAGAAATGGCAGGAATTAAGTGCGACGACTTGGGAATCGCTGCTAAAGACCGCGCAATGTGGATACTCAGTCAGATTTCCAATTTTCGCGACCCGTTCTAATGTTGCTGCGTCAAAAATGAAATGTTCGCTGGCTTGGTATCCGCATGCAATCCATCTTCCATCGGGCGATATCGCGCCATGTGCCATAGGGGTGCCACATGGAATCGGTTCATCAGGATCCTCTTGCTCAACATCGGAAAAGTGTCTCTCTAAGTATTCCGAGGTCGGCAGCAAGTGCGCCGCCTCGCCTTCGGTGAGGACGAAAATTCCTTCTTCAGTAATGAGAAGCGCCCGATCGCCAGAATCGAACGGAATCAGATTTGACACAATTAGTGGGTACGGGGTTTCCTCAGGGAGATGGGATGAGTGACTAACTGTCGTCCCTGAAGGCCACTTAAGCGATACGACGTGGGGGCCGTCCCAACCGCGATAGAGTACGACGCCCGCTGGCGTGGCAAGCGCGAAAATCTCGCGATTTGGTGAGCGACCAACCCAATAGATGTCCTCCGACAATCTTTCGACACGATCACCATCGATAACGGCCACATATCCCCCTGGATTATTTTCATCGATCCAGCTATTCCCCACCCTGACGACGATTCGGTTGTCGTCAAGTACGGATACGGCGGGAATGCCTTGCCCATATTTCTCAAGCATGTTCACAAACGGCCCGTGCGCCGGGGGGAACTTCACTCGAAGCTCTTCAATCTCACCCCGTTTGTTGGCAGACCGAACGACATCAATGACGCGTCCGGCAAGTTGCTTGCGCGTTTCTCTAGGCTCGTCCGACGGTCCCATGCGGTCCCAATTCGTATTGATGCCGCGTTCGATGTATTCGTTTACGGCTGCGACATATGCACGCGTTCGTTCGCGCCACTGACGTGACAGTTCTTCGCGTTTCCGCGCTTTATCTTCGTCCTTTGGCACGGCGATCTCCGGCGTTTTGAGTACCCAACAGTTTTGAAAATCTGGATGAGTATTATAACGAATTAAGAATCTCTCCAGCCACCCGCGCGCCCTTCGCCGCGCTGCTGAACCGTAGGGCCAGCGTTCCTCACGTCTTGATTCCCGCCGCGTCGTGCGTACATAAGCGCATTTACACCAAACAATCTCCCGCGCGAGCCAGCCAAAGCTCCTAACTTACGCGTTTACAGATGCTGAAATAATTCACAATCCCTAACCCCTCCATGACCGAAAAAATCGCCACCACCGTCAAACCACCCGCACTGTTCGCTATTCTCGTCGCCGCCTAGACCCCGCACTATGCGGTGTCGGTCCACCATCCTGCCGATTAAAGTTACACGCGCGGTTCGCATTTTCATGTCTGGCGCGCGACGGTAACAATCATGGGAGCGGTTTGGCGAATTCGATTGCTGACGATGGGCTGCGTGGTGGCGACTGCGCTGGCCATCGGGCTCATTTCTTTCTTCGGCTTTCGCCGCGTGGTGCGCGACCAGCAGGAGCAGAATGTCGCGAGCCATGCCATGTTGCAAGCAGGTGCGAATGATCGGTGTCGCAGATGATGGCCGCGAATTGGTTCGGGCGGACCGAATCGATGACGACGTATAGGTTGTCCAGCAAGATCGTCTGCAACAAGAGGGCGGGTAAGACTACTTTATTGAATCGTTGAAGCTAAGTCCGGGCGAAATATATGTTTCACCCATTAACCTAAATCGAGAGCAAGGTGAGATTGAAGTGCCGCATCGACCGATGCTGCGCTCGGCGGTCCGCGTGGAAACAAAGGCCGACGAACCATTCGGCATCGTGATCATTAATCTCGACTTTGGTCGATTTGTTGAAACACTAATTGGGGATGTCAGCGAGAACGATGAGTTATACCTTTTAGACAGCGAGGGCGACTACTTACTGCACCCAGATCGTGAGATAACATTTGGTTTCGATTTCGGTAAGCGATATCAGGTACAGGTGGAGTTTCCGGGCGCGGCGCGGTTGTTTCAACTCGGAGTGGAAAACGCGTCGCTATGGGTATCGAGTGATAGCTCGGACGCCGACCGCGTTGTGAGTTTTCAAACACTCAATTTCGTGCCGAATGATCCCGAGCGATTCCTGCTCATTGGCATCGCTGCATCGGGGGAGATGCTGGCGGCCGGCACCAGACAGGTCGCAAGAAACAGCTTATTGGCGACGGTATTCTTCGGAGTCGTCGCAATGATAATCGCCGTCGTCGCCGGTCACTTTCAGGCACGATCCATCAAGCAATTGACCGAAGCAACGCAAAGACTGCGGCGAGGGGAATCCTTGCCCGAATTGCCAACGAAACAGCAAGATGAGTTGGGCGAATTGGCGCGGCAGTTTCAATTGATGGCTGACGCGATTCGGCGAAAAGAAGCCTAGACTACCGAGTCAAAAAAAGTGGCATCGGCAAACGCCGACCTCGATTAATTCGCCCATATTGCAGCGCACGACTTGCGCGAACCGTTGCGAAGACGGCGCAATCTCGTTTACCTGGTGGTGTCGTCGGATACCGCGATCGCTTCCAACGACAACGTGACGATGCTGCTCGATTTTGTGAATGACTGTTCGCATCAGATGCAGCGAATGATCGATTCGTTTCGTGCATTGTCGAGCGTCGGTCTCGTAAACCTCACGCGCGAACCCGTATCGATCAAAGGAATCATTGAGGGGTGTTTAGCCGACAAGGCAGGTCCGTTGCGAAACCGGGACGTGCGCGTCGAGTTTGATGTGTTTCCACACACAGTATACGTCTATCCCGACCTCCTTATGCAGTTGTACGCAAATTTAATCGCCAATACACTTGCGGATGTGGGGATGGATGGGTTTGAAATCCGTTTTCTCACACGGAAAGTTGACGACGTCTGGGAGTTTGGCGTCGGGAATTCCGGGGCGTCGATTCCCGAGGAACTGCGGGCCGACATCTATTATCTGTTTTGAAAAGGTGCGCCGAGCGATGGCGGCTCGGGAGTCGGCCATAGCATTTGTATGCGAATGGTCGAACGACATCGCGGAAATATCAAGGTTGAATCGAGCGACCGTTTGGTGCGGTTCTTGTTCTCCTTTGGAGTAGAAGATGGTTCTGCCAAAGATTCAAAATGATAACGAGATTTGGCTGATCGACGACGATCCGATGGAGTTGCACTTGGCGCAGCGATTCGTGAAGTTGTCGAATCTGAAAAACGAACTCGTGACATTCAATTCGGCCGAAGAACTTTTTGATTGTTTGGATGAAGTCGGCAGCGGAAAGCGGCAATGCCCGGCATTGTTGCTCGTCGATATCCGTATGCCACGTATGAGTGGGTTTGATGTGGTTCGCAAGATTCGTCAGAACCCGGCATTTATGGACATACCGATCATTGTGATGTTTTCCAATTCCGATCGACAGCGCGATGTGAATGAAGCGTTGGAGGCCGGTGCGAATGCCTATCAGGTCAAGCCTCAGGATGGTGACGCGTATCTTGAACTTCTGAATTCGTTGGTGTAGTTAAGAGGTTAGATTCGTTTGCAGGTGTCAGTATTACGGCACCGCAACATCGGCCATCGTACCGTGCCGAATTCAAATGTAGCGGATTTGAGATATTGTCGACGACTTGAGGCGCGGCTTCATTATTCGCAATTGTGCGTTCCCGGCGGTGCTCGTCGATTCTCATCTACGCCAAAACCGTTGTTTCAATAGCCTAGGGTTGACGCGAAGCGGCTATTCCAGGAACGCTTGTCAACCAATCGTTGAACTCTGAGGGAGTTCTTTTCCTGCCCGGTTTGCTTCATATGAATTCAATACGATCTAAGAAGACGCTTTGGCCAAAATTTCACCCACCACACGGGCTCCCTTGGCCGAACTGCTAAACGATAATGCCAATGTCTCGCCCGCTTTGATTTGCGCCGCGTCATGTTTGAGCAGATGCGAATACTCCATCCAATCATCCGTGCCGGCTTCCAATAGAACCTGATGAACTGCCGAGATCTGGGTGGCGCACATATGCGTTGTGTTCACACGCAATTCCGCTTCGGCGACGGCGAAGCTAAAGCCCACGTCTTCCGGTGCGTCGTCTTTGAGACCGTCAGCTCGCGCGCCGCCCGTGGTTTTGATGGGCACGACGCGAACAGCATATTTGCCGGGAGGCGAAGACGTAAAATTGGCGTCGGCTTGTTCGCCGCGCATAACGGCGTCGATTTCAGCTTGGATGGCGTCGTGGGAAGGTATGCCGGTCATGGCAGCGGATTGTAGCGGTATCGCGAATCGTTGCTACAGATTTGTAGGGTCCGCACTGAGCCTGGGAAAAAATTCCCCTTCGCATTCGAATCTAATAAGATCGCCGTTCATCGCATAAGGAGACTTTGTCATGGATGGCGCGCGGTTGGTTCGACCGGATCGGGATCAGCATTTACTGCAGCCCACGCATCTCGATGGTTTGCTGCCGCCGGACCACGAAGCGCGGATGATTTGGCAGGCGACGGGTCGGCTCGATCTGTCTTCGTTCTATGCGTCTATTCAAGCGCGCGACGCGACGGCCGGTCGCGCAGCAATCGATCCGCGATTGTTGTTAGCGTTATGGTTGTATGCATACAAAGACGGTGTCGGCAGCGGTCGT